>ENA-OQAS01000576-OQAS01000576.1-human-gut-metagenome-genome-assembly--contig:-NODE-576-length-19101-cov-2.247128_pt1 | contig 19101 bp, 25 predicted proteins | sample MGYA00242733_ERZ504523 | MGnify/ENA primary metagenome ERZ504523 (study PRJEB26092, sample SAMD00036239) | human gut metagenome | host: Homo sapiens | study: EMG produced TPA metagenomics assembly of...
AGAAGTAAAACCTCTTGCACAGGAGACAGATGAGACAGAACAGTTCCCGGCTGAGACTGTTGCAAAGATGGCAAAATACGGATTCATGGGAATTCCGGTTCCAAAGGAGTACGGCGGACAGGGATGTGATCCTCTGACATACGTTACATGTGTTGAGGAGTTATCCAAAGTTTGTGCAACTACCGGTGTTATCGTATCTGCACATACTTCTCTTTGTATCGACCCAATCATGACATTCGGTACCGAAGAGCAGAAGAAGAAATATGTAGTACCGCTTGCAAAGGGCGAGAAGCTCGGTGCTTTTGGTCTTACTGAGCCAGGCGCTGGTACAGACGCACAGGCTGCCAGACAAAGGCTGTATTAGATGGTGATGAGTGGGTTTTAAACGGATCTAAGTGTTTCATCACAAACGGTAAGGTTGCAGATGTTTATATCGTAATCGCAATCACAAGCATTACCGAGGACAAGAGAGGAAGAAAGAAGAAAAACTTCTCCGCATTTATCGTAGAGAAGGGGGCTCCTGGATTCTCCTTCGGTACAAAGGAAAAGAAGATGGGTATCCGTGGATCTTCTACATACGAGCTGATCTTCGAGGACTGCAGAATTCCAAAGGATGCATTACTCGGTCAGGAAGGAAGAGGTTTCCCAATCGCAATGCACACACTCGATGGTGGACGTATCGGTATCGCTGCCCAGGCACTTGGTATTGCAGAAGGTGCTTTGGATCGTTGTATCGAGTATACAAAGGAAAGAAAGCAGTTTGGCCGTTCTATCGCACAGCAGCAGAATACACAGTTCAAGCTTGCTGATATGGCTGCAAGAATCGAAGCTGCTCAGCTTCTTGTTTACAAGGCTGCCATGGCTAAGGCTACACAGAAGGTTTATTCTGTAGAAGCTGCCAAGGCTAAATTATTCGCAGCAGAGACAGCTATGGCTGTTACAACAGAAGTTGTCCAGTTATTCGGTGGATACGGATATATCCGTGAGTACGACGTAGAGCGTATGATGCGCGATGCCAAGATCACAGAGATCTACGAAGGAACTTCCGAAGTTCAGCGTATGGTTATTTCTGGATCATTATTAAGATAATCGTACAGTTGTATCACAACAAGATTGAAGAAAAGGAGATAAATAATACATGAATATCGTAGTATGTATTAAACAGGTTCCGGATACAAAGGGCGGCGTAAAGTTCAACGCAGACGGAACACTCGATAGAGCTGCAATGCTTGCTATCATGAACCCAGATGACAAAGCTGGTCTTGAGGCAGCACTTAGAATTAAGGATCAGAACGGTGCAAAGGTTACTGTTCTTACCATGGGACTTCCAAAGGCAGATGCTGTTCTTCGTGAGGCTATGGCTATGGGAGCTGACGATGCTATTCTTGTTACCGACAGAGTATTAGGTGGAGCTGATACATGGGCTACTTCCACAACAATCGCCGGTGCACTTCGTAACTTAGATTATGATCTGATTATCACAGGACGTCAGGCTATCGATGGTGATACCGCACAGGTAGGACCACAGATCGCTGAGCATCTTGGACTTCCGGTAATCTCTTATGCTGAGGATATCAAGGTTGAGGGAGATTCCGTAATCGTTAAGCGTCAGTATGAGGACAGATATCATGAAGTTAAGGCTAAAATGCCTTGCCTGATCACTGCTCTTTCTGAGTTAAACGAGCCAAGATATATGACTCCGGGTGGAATTTTCGATGCATGTGACAAAGAAGTTACCGTATGGGGCAGAGCAGACTTAAAGGATGTAGATGATTCTAACCTTGGTCTGAAAGGATCTCCAACAAAGATCGCTAAGGCATCTGATAAGGTACCGAAGGGTGCAGGAGAGAAAGTAAATCTGGATCCTGCAGAGTCCGTTGCATACTTAATCGGAAAATTCAAAGAGAAACATATTATCTAAGATTATAGAGAAAAGTGGTGAATAACATGGGTTTAGAAGAATATAAGGGCGTATTTATCTACGCACAGCAGGTAGACAATGAACTTAGCTCTATCGCTTTTGAGTTAATCGGAAAGGCAAAGGAGCTTGCAAAAGATTTAGGAACAGACGTAACAGCAGTCCTTCTTGGATCAAACGTAAAGGGCTTAACAGATGAGTTAGGCGAGTATGGCGCAGACAAGGTTATCGTAGTGGACAACCCTGAACTTGAGACATACCGTACAGAGCCATATGCACAGGCTCTTGCAGCAGTCATCAATGAGTACAAGCCAGAGATTATGTTAGTTGGTGCAACAGCAATCGGTCGTGACCTTGGTCCTACCGTATCTGCAAGAGTTGCAACTGGACTTACCGCTGACTGTACAAAGCTTGAGATCGGTGATTTCCCAATCAACGCAGTTCCTGGTAAGGAAGACGAGCAGAAGCACAACCAGTTACTGATGACCCGTCCTGCATTCGGTGGAAACACAATCGCAACAATCGCCTGCCCGGACAACCGTCCTCAGATGGCTACCGTTCGTCCTGGTGTTATGCAGAAGCTTCCAAAAGAGGCTGGTCGCAAGGCAGAAGTGATCGAGTTTAATCCTACACTTGAGAAGAACAACCGTTACGTTGACATCCTTAACGTTGTTAAGGCAGTTGGAAACGTAGAGAACATCATGGATGCAAAGGTTCTTGTATCTGGTGGCCGTGGAGTTGGAAGCAAAGAGAACTTCAAGATGCTGCAGGATCTCGCTGATGTATTTGGCGGAATGGTAAGCTGTTCCCGTGCCGCTGTAGAAAACGGCTGGTTAGCACAGGATTATCAGGTAGGACAGACAGGTAAGACGGTTCGTCCGCAGATCTATTTTGCAATCGGTATTTCCGGAGCAATCCAGCACGTAGCTGGTATGGAAGAGTCTGACCTGATCATCGCAATCAACAAGGATGAGGATGCTCCAATCTTCTCCGTAGCTGATTACGGTATCGTTGGAGATCTGAACAAGATCGTTCCAGCTCTGACAGAAGCTTTAAAGGCTGAAATGAAGAATAAATAATTTCATCTTACATAAAGATGTGAAAAGAAACCGCCGCGGATTTCCGCGGCGGTTTTTTTGTGTGAGGAAATACTTGACAAACAGGTTTAAATGACTTAGACTAAAAGTATCTAAGTAGTTTAGACCAAAAATAAATAGGTAAAGTAATAAATACGGTGATAGAAATGAAAACTTATTTGACAAAAGCAGAATTAAAATTGATGGAAGTAATTTGGGAGAAGGGTCAAATTCCTTCAAATAAACTTGTTAAAGAATGTTTAGAGCGGTTTAATTGGAAAAAGTCAACAACCTATACTAATTTGAAAAAATTAGTTGATAAAAAAATGGTTTGTAATTCAGAGGCAGTTATTACTGTATTAAAATCAAGAGCAGATTATGAAAATGGTCAGAGAAAAGAAGTTATAAAGGAATATTTTTCAAATTCATTACCGCAATTTGTCCTTTCGTTTATCAAAGAAAGAAATCTGACAAGAGAAGATATTCAAGAATTGGAGAAAGTAATAGACGAATATAAGGAGGAACTACATGAATGATTTTTTTAAATTTTATAGTGGTTCTTTGAGTGGAACAATAATAGTTATTATACTATTTTTGTTTATAAGATTTTTATTGAGAAAACAGTCTAATCACATAAAAATAATGTTGTGGGTGATACTTTTGATACGTTTATTGTTTCCGGTATCTATATATACGGAATATGGCATTTTGTATTCGGAAACATTTGTTGAAAAGAATGAAAATCTTTCTGCACAGGAAATGAAAAGTGATAATTCTTTGCAAATATTTCCAAAAGATGAAAATACATCGAAACCATACATGGGAAAAAGAAGAATATAAATATTCTTATGATATTGTGGTATATAGGTCTTTTGGTTTTGCTGTATATTATATTATGCAGAGGATTGCTGTTTGTAGAAGAACAAAGAATGCAAAGAAGATATCTTCACAGGATGAAATCTATGAGTGGAAAGAAAGCATGGCTTGTGTTATCGGCTTAGTTAAACCAAATATTTTGCATTTGATTTGAGTCCAGAGCAACGGCAGATAGTGTTACAGCATGAAAAGACCCATATAAAACGCAAAGATTATCTATTGATGATGTTGTATTATATAGCTCTTGCTTTAAATTGGTATAATCCCTTATGTTGGTTAATTTATTTTGGAGTAAATAAAGATATAGAAATGGCCTGTGATGAACAGACATTACAAAATACATCAATGGAGGAAAGAAAATTTTATGCCAGAACATTACTTCGGTTATGTGATAAAGGTAGATTAAAATATGTATCAGCTATGCGACCTTTTATTTGCGAAAGGAGTACATTGAAGATGCGGATTAAAAATATTGGGAAAAGATATAGCTGCCCAAAAACAATATATATAGTTGTTGCCAGTGGATTGTTATTAGTAGTATTATTTGGAAGTTTTCTTTATAAAAAAATTGGTTTGAATAATGTTGATTCGAAAGAACTTGCAAGGCTGGCAAGTTATAAATCAACTTTAAATTTTGATGATACAATGCCTAAAATTGGTTATGTCGGAAAGGGACAATTAGTTGTTTATGACAATATGGGGGTGTATGTTTATGATCTTTCCTCTTCAGACCTGACGGATTATGTTGATTTTGAAAAAAATCATTTTAAGGGATTACAGGGAGATGATGCAACATTTATTCATGTATCGAAGGATGGACGGTATATCCAGCTAAGTGATAATGAAAAACAGTTGCAGTATGATTTGAAAACAAAACAACAAAAGAATCAATTAGATAAAAAAGAAAGCTGGAATCCGAAAACAGAACCGATGGGGGTGGAGACCGCAGAATATTACAGCGTAAGCGATGTGTATTATATAGGTGAAGGCGAAACGTGTTTTCTTGCCATTAACAAAAATGTTACTCCAAATTATGGGGCATTGTTATGTGTAGTATCAAATGCGGGGGCAGAAAAAGAATATTCTTTATTTGACTGATGCATGAGTTTAATTTCAAAAGGGGGTGACTAAATAAGTTAAAAATTGTAGCCAGTAAAAATTATTACAAAGGAGAAGCGTATGGTAAAACAAATATTAACAACTGTATTTATGTGTGGAGTTATTTTGATAACGAGTCCAAATATTGCTAATGCAAATAATGTAACAGTAGGGAATGATAATGAGCAATTAAAAGCTGTTGTGAAAGATTTTTTTGATGAATATGAGAATATTAATTGTGATAAGTCGGAAGAGAAAATCATAGAGAATATAGCAGAATTATCAACAACAGAAGTTAACCATGTGAGTGAGAAAATTCAATCAGATAACAGTAGTTATTTGCAAATGGTTGAATTAATGTTGCAAAGAAAAAAGATTATTGAAAATACATCAGATATTGACTTGACAGAGTATAATAAAACAATTGATCTTTTTTTACAAAAATATTCAAATTAAGGGAAACGATGCAGAAATTGATGTTAAAGTAACGAAGAATTGGAATTATGCATTTTCTCCAGAAATTCAATCTGGTGCAACAGATACATATACTATTTATTTGAAAAAAGAGCTTAATCAATGGAAAATTAGTTTGGTAAAAGGGTTGACAGATACAGTCATAGATGATGATATTAACAATATGAACGATGAAATATCATCTCAACAGAGAAATATGTATGTAAATCGCATGAAAAAAGAATGTTATGTGTTATCCAATGAAAATAATAATGCTGGGCAAGGATGGATGGTATCTCCATATTCATTGGAGAACCAAATAAAAGCTACGAATGGCACTTATAATGGAGGTAATGCGTCAAGGTATGCATTGGATCATGCATTGGAGCCGAGTTCAAATTATGTATATTTTACGTTTGATTGTACAAATTTCATTTCACAGTGTTTATATGCGGGAGGAATAAAACAACATGTTGGATCTGCATACACGGATACATGCTGGTATTATAAGACTAGCACAAATAGATCGTCTTCATGGACAGGAGCAAATGAATTTTATAAATATATAAATTCAACTGTGTCAAAAATAAGCAAGTCCAATGGTAGTTGGGATACGGCTGAAATAGGAGATATTATCCAGTTGATGTCAGGAGGAGAAGCAAGTCATTCATTGATTATCTCGGGCGTAGCATATAGTTCATATGGTAGAAGTGATTTATTGGTTTGTGCACATTCGACAGATAGAAGGCATGTTTCTTTGAAAGAATATTATTCTGGAACAAAATGTTATCATCATATCAAAGGATCAAAATGAAACTTTTCTTTAAAACAGTTGGAAACGTAGAGAACATCTGGTTAGCACAGGATTATCAGGTAGAGAAAACAGACCGGTAAGACTATACATCCACAGCTTACAGCAGCTTTAAAAGCTGAGACGGGCAAACAATTTCATCTTACATAAAGATGTGAAAAGAAACCGCCGCGGATTTCCGCGGCGGTTTTACTATATTTGTAACAGGTCTTCTGTTTTGCAGCGTAAGACACGTGCAAATTTTACGACATCAATGGCTTTGGTATGGTTGATATTACGTTGCCGTTGTTCGAAAAGCTGGATTTGCCGTAACGGAACCCCGGATAATTCGGATAATTCGCGTTGGGACAAACCAGCTAATTTCCGGAGTCGTTTGAGGTTGGTTTCTTTGTAATAATTATCCCATAATTCGTTGATGGTATCGATAAAATGTGTAATATCCATCTCGTGATAAATGTCGTACATGGAAACGATTCGCTTTAAAGAAACGGCTTTATGAATTTTGGTAAAAGTCCGACAGGTGTACCATTGATAATATGCTAAAGCCCAGCCTGCCCAATATTCCGGAGATTTATCAAGATACATTTCATCTTCGTAAGAGAGTGGGGACATTCCTGCATCTGCAATCACTTCTTTAACTAATTCACAGCCTGTTTTTCCAGCAATATAGGTTGGATTTCCGTTTTGAAATTGCACGGATACAGAAGATACCGTGAAAAGCCCAAAATATGAATCAATGTCCAGGTCACAGGTATTGACGGCAAAATCAAGCATATCGCCTAAAATGCGTTGGGCAGATGTAAGATAATCAGATGGATAAGCGCGCATCTCCATTTTGTATTCCCTCCCTCATGATATCAAGCATAAATAAATCATTTATATTGGCATTTCCTTTTTTGTTTCTACGGTACTCTTTTCGGGCTTCGCGTTCCCGCTCGGTTTTTTTGATGTAATATTCTTCTGCGTCAGCAACTTCATATCCGATAAATTTAAGCTGCTGAAAAGCCTTTTCACTTTTCAGGACGATCTGCTCACCTAATTTTCCAAGACGCATGGCTTCCGATAATTTTTGAAACGATATCAGACCTGAAACAAAATCCTGTGCAAAAGAAAAATAGGAATCGTCTGCGCGATAACCAATAATTACATCATATCCGGAAATATCAAGTAGAAAATGATCCTTAATATATTTTTTGGCCTCCTCGCAATGCTTCCGTTTTGCCAATAGGTTCGGTTGTCTGCGAGAATCGCAAGCCAGTTGAGGATATTGTATTCTTTACTATTGAGATTTAAACATTTAAGATCAGACATGTCCAATTCATAAATATTGGCATAGCCGTTCGTTTGTTTTCCACAGGCCCATTCTTTTGCTAATTCGATGTTTTCAGTGCAGTAAAACCCTCTGCCGTAATCGTTGTGCAACGAACCTTTTCCGAATTGAGGATTTTTCGATTAAATATTCAGAACCGTGATATAGTATTGTTCCCATAGTTTCCTCCTGATAATATAAAATATTATATCGCCTTAGCGATATTTTTTCAATGAAAAAATTATGTTTTTGGAGATTAGGAGTTCACGATGCGTATGACTTGACCATAAGAGGAGCAGGGTGTAAACTGATAAAGTTGATGTTTACTTTATTCGCAAAAGAAAAAAAGAGAAGAGACGGAAAACATAACATCCGCTTTCATCTGGAACAGGAGGAACCAATGCGAAACAATAAGACCGCGGAGCTGGTACTGACCGCTCTGTTTGCAGCAATCATTATCATTATGGCGTTTACACCGCTGGGCTACATCCCACTTGTGGTGATCAATGCGACCATCATCCACATCCCTGTTATTTTAGGATCGTTATTCTGTGGACCGAAGAAGGGCGGATTTTTGGGATTTATCTTTGGTCTGACCAGCTTTATCAAGAATACGGTTATGCCGACCTCCCTTTCGGCATTTGTATTTTCCCCGGTGCTGGCGGCCAGCATGGTAGGCACCAGCGGAATCGTAAAGAGTGCGTTTATCTGTTTTGTACCGCGTATTCTTGTAGGAATTCTGCCATATTTTGTATATATCGGAGTAAAGAAAGCGCTTTCTTCCCGGCACAAAATTCTCTGGGCAAGTGTGTTTAATATTCTGATCGGTGTGTTCCTGTTTCTTGGTGCGCGTGCGTTTCTGCTTCATGTGTTTGACAAGAAGCCATTGTCAGATATTGCATTGTATGCAGTAAGTGCACTGGTTGGATGGTTTGTTTTTATGGCACTGGAAGTGTATACGGTATTGAAATCCGGCGCAGTCTGTGCATTTGTCTACGCGGGTGTAACAGGCGCAATGGTCAATACGATACTGGTTATGGGCGGAATTTTTGTGTTATACAAAGATGCATATGCAAAAGCCTGAGTGTCGATGCAGGAGCAGTGCTTGGAATCATCGGTGGTGTCATCAGCTTTAACGGAGTCATTGAAGCGATTGTGGCTGCAATCATTGTAGCAGCACTTGGCATGGTACTGAATAAATTAAAACCGATCCAGAAATAATGATTTTGAAAGGCAGCGGGAAGACGAATATCAATTTCGTGATATTCGTCTGAGGGCTGCCTTTTTTGTTGTATTCTTTGGAAAAAGCAATAGTGCATTCAACAGGGGTATGCTAAAATAAAAAAGGTATGAGTTTATTAAAGGAGGGGAAAAGTATGTTTTTTAATGTGATGGATGTAATTTTTCCGATTATGTTTATTGTTGTAGCAGGTTTTATTATGGTTACAATCATAAAGGGAATTTCACAATGGAATGACAATAATCATGCACCGAGACTGACAGTAGAGGCAAAGGTTGTAGCCAAACGGACGAATATAACGCATTTCAATGATGGGACAGATACAACTATGGTACATACAAACACAACTTATTATGTTACGTTTGAGGTGGAGAGTGGAGATCGCATGGAAATGAATGTGCGCGGATCTGAATATGGAATGCTTGCAGAAGGGGATGTTGGAAAACTGACATTTCAGGGAACCCGATATCTGAATTTTGAACGTTGTTAACTTTGAAGACAGTTTCTTTACGATTCTGCCGCAAGTGTGATAAAATAGCAGAAGATATGATTTTTTCTGCAAAGGAGTAAGAGACAATGTTAAAAGGAAAATGTGTGGTACTCGGCGTGACCGGAAGTATCGCTGCCTATAAAATCGCCTATCTGGCAAGTGCGCTCGTCAAGCAGCATGCGGATGTGCATGTGATCATGACGGAAAATGCAACCAATTTTATTAATCCTATCACGTTTGAGACGCTCACAAGCAACAAGTGTCTGGTCGATACATTTGACCGGAATTTCCAGTTCAATGTCGAGCATGTGGCACTGGCAAAGCGTGCAGATATTTTTATGGTGGCGCCGGCTTCTGCTAATGTGATCGGCAAGATGGCAAACGGAATCGCAGATGATATGCTGACAACAACGATTCTTGCGGCAAAATGCCCGAAGTATGTTTCCCCTGCCATGAATACCAATATGTTTGAAAATCCGATCGTACAGGATAACATCAAAAAGCTGGAGCATTATGGGTTTCATATCATTGATCCGGCGAGTGGTTATCTTGCCTGCGGGGATACCGGAGCCGGGAAAATGCCGGAACCGGAAACACTGTTTTCTTATATTATGAAAGATCTTGCCTGCGAAAAGGACATGGTTGGAAAGAAAGTAATGGTCACAGCAGGACCGACACAGGAGAAGATTGATCCGGTGCGTTATATTACGAATCACTCTACCGGAAAAATGGGCTATGCAATTGCGGAAAACTGCATGCGCCGTGGCGCGGAAGTGACGCTGATCACGGGACCGGTGGCAATCACTCCGCCGCCGTTTGTAAAGGTCGTTCCGGTTGTATCTGCCGCGGATATGGCAGCAGCCGTAAAGGAGACAGCAGAGCAACAGGATATTATTATCAAAGCGGCAGCTGTGGCGGATTATCGTCCGGATCACCCGGTCGATGAGAAAGTCAAGAAAAAAGATGGGGATGCCACTCTTACGATGGAACGCACGGAAGATATCCTTTCGTATCTGGGCGCGCACAAAAACCGGGACAGTTTCTGTGTGGATTTTCCATGGAGACGGAACATATGCTGGAGAATTCCCGTGCAAAACTTGCAAAAAAGAATGCAGATATGATTGTGGCGAATAACCTGAAGGTAGCCGGAGCCGGATTTGGTACAGATACCAATGTGGTGACGCTGATTACGGCAGATGACTGCAGGGAACTGGAAATAATGAGTAAAGCGGATGTCGCATCAGCGATTGTGAGTGAAATTTTAAAGAAAATGTGTTAGTATTAAAATATGACAGACTTAGAAGCCTATTATAATAAATTTAATGAAGAGAAGCGTCTGGACAGCCGACACGGCAGGGTGGAATTTGTGACAAGCATGCATTATATCCATCAGTGTCTGGACGAAATTGTAAAAGAACGTGCAAAAGAGGAAATCCATATCCTTGATATCGGGGCGGGAACCGGACGATACAGCGTACCGCTGGCACAGGAAGGGTTCGATGTGACGGCCGTGGAACTGGTAAAGCATAATCTGGGACGCCTGAAACAGAAGGTGCAGGCGTGCATGCATATCAGGGAAATGCAATGAATCTGAAAAAATTTTCCGATGATTCCTTTGACGTAACCCTGTTGTTTGGGCCGATGTATCATCTGCATGAGGAAAAGGACAAGCTTGCTGCGCTGCGGGAGGCGGTGAGGGTGACCAGACCCGGAGGCAGGATTCTCGTGGCGTATATTATGAATGAATTTTCCGTTATCACGTATGCGTTTAAGGAAAAACATATTCTGGAGGCGCTTAAGGAGGGAATGCTCACAGAGGATTATCACTGTACTTCAAAAGCAATCCTCTGTATTCCATGGTTCGTCTGGAAGATATTGAAGCATTGAACCGGCAGGTAGAGGTCAGGCGCCGGCAGATCATAGCGGCAGACGGTGCAGCAAATTATATGCGTCCGTTTTTAAATGCGCTGACGGAAGAAGAGTTTGATGCGTTTCTGCAGTATCATCTGGCAACCTGTGAACGGATGGATCTTATGGTGCAAGCGGTCACACGGTGGATATTCTTGTGAAAGAGGAGTCTGAAAACGTATGAAAAAATGGATATTGCCAATCCTAATGGCAGGATTTTTGCTGACGGGATGTTCTTCTCCTGCAGCAACGTCATCGGCTTTGCCCTCTTCTACGGAAAAAATCACGGAGACACAGATGACGGAAGAACCGGGTACGCTGGAAGAAACGGAAACCGGGACTGCAACTGAAACGCAGCAGGAACCGGTGATACAGACGGTAAAAATTACGGCGACAGGTGACTGTACGCTTGGGGCAACACAGACGCATGGGTATGCAGGTTCCTTTCATGAATACTATGATAAATACGGGCAGGATTATTTTTTAAAAATGTCAGAAGTATTTTTGAGCAGGATGATTTTACACTGATCAATCTGGAATGTGTGTTGTCAAATGCGACCGAGCGTGTGGAAAAAACGTGGAACTTAAAAGGAAAACCGGAGTATGTTGGTATTATGACAGACAGTTCTGTGGAGGGGGCAAGTCTGGGAAATAATCATACGTTTGATTATGGGCAGCAGGGACTTGATGATACCAGAGAAGTGTTAAATAAAGCAGGGATTATCTTCGGATTCAATGATCATGTGGATACCTATACCACGAAGGATGGTATCAAAATCGGAATTGTCTCCGCAAGCCAGCTGTCCGCTGATGAAACACATGCTGGTTATATCCGGGATGGGATTGCAAAACTTCGGGAAGAAGGAGCGGATCTGGTAATTGCCTGTTGCCACTGGGGGATAGAGGGGGATCATTATCCGAATGATTATCAGCAGAAGCTGGCACACCAGGTGATTGACTGGGGAGCAGATCTGCTGGTCGGTACACATCCTCATGTATTGCAGGGAATGGAATTATACAACGGAAAAATGATCTGCTACAGTCTTGGAAATTTCTGCTTTGGGGGGAACAGGAATCCAAAAGACAAAGATACGGCGATCTATGAACAGACCTTTACCTTTGTGGATGGGGTACTGCAGACAGATATATCAGCCGATATGATACCATGCAGCATTTCTTCCACATCAGAAAGAAATAATTTTCAGCTGCCATAGCAAAAGGCGACAGAAAACAGACGATTATTGATCATATGAATGAGTATTCGGAAAAGTACAGTAAAATCGGATTTGACGCAAATGGCAGGGTAATCATCAGGGAAGAGTAGGGAGATAATATAAAATTTTATGTGGCAAGTAAATAATAATGATAAGAGGAATCAGCACATGAATGCAAGTTTTTGGAATTATCCGTCAAAACAGAAAAGCTGGCCGATAGACGAAGAAATGGAAAGTCTCGGGGAAGTCATTCATCCACTCGATAATATCGGTGGATTTGATGTACGTCCGGGATTTTATCAGATGAATGGTGCATATCAGACAGAGGAAGGGGTAAGTTTTACCGTAAGCTCCCATGGAGCCACGAGCTGTGTCCTGCTGTTATTCCGGCCGGCAGCACAGGAACCATATGCAAGAATCCGCATTCCGGAAAGTTATAAAATTGGAAATACGTATTCTATCCTTGTTTTTGGCTTAAAAGCAGAGGACTTTGAGTATGCCTATCAGATGGACGGTCCTGCCGATCAGGCGAGAGGGTTACTGTTTAACAGAAAACATACGCTTCTTGATCCATATGCGAAAGCTGTTACGGGTCAGAGAAACTGGGGAGAAAAACCGGAAGGCGGAAAGGATTTTGTCTACAAAGCCCGTGTGGTGCAAAGTGATTTTGACTGGGGGCGGTATCGGAATCTGAATCACAAATTTGAAGATCTGGTGATTTATGAGATGCATGTCAGAGGATTTACCAAAGATGCGTCCTCCGGCGTAAAAGGCGGGGGAACATTTGAAGGTCTGCGGCAGAAAATTCCGTATCTGAAAGATCTGGGAATCAATGCGGTAGAACTCATGCCGATTTTTGAATTTGATGAAATGGAAAGTGCCCGTGTGGTGGATGGCGTGCAGTTGTACAATTACTGGGGCTATAATACGGTTTCCTTTTTTGCTCCGAATACAAGTTATGCATTTCATCAGGAGCATAATCATGAGGGTGATGAATTAAAGCGTCTGATCCGCGAACTGAAAGAAAATGGAATTGAAGTCATTCTTGATGTGGTATTCAACCATACGGCAGAGGGAAATGAAAACGGTCCATGTTTTTGCTTTAAGGGGATTGATAATAATATTTATTATATGCTTACACCGGATGGATATTATTATAATTTCAGCGGCTGTGGCAATGTCTTAAACTGCAACCATCCGGTGGTACGGAGGTTTATTACGGATTGTCTGCGGCACTGGGCAGTAGAGTACCGTGTGGATGGATTCCGGTTTGACCTGGCATCGATTCTGGGAAGAGATCAGAATGGTGCACCGATGGAGAATCCGCCGATTCTGGAAGCACTTGCATTTGACTCTATTCTGGGGGATATGAAGCTGATCGCAGAAGCCTGGGATGCGGGTGGCTTGTATCAGGTTGGAAGTTTTCCGTCCTGGAACCGCTGGGCCGAATGGAACGGAAGATACCGTGATGATATGAGAAGCTTTTTAAAGGGCGACAGTGGCGTCGCAGGGCGTGCAATTACACGTATCACCGGATCCTCCGACATGTATGATCCGGCAAGCCGCGGATATAGTGCATCCGTCAATTTTCTGACCTGTCATGATGGGTTCACGTTGTATGATCTGTATTCATATAATGAAAAGCATAATGAGAAAAACGGATGGAACAATACGGACGGGGATAACAACGGCCTGAGCTGGAACTGCGGGGTGGAAGGTGAGACGGATGATCCGGCGGTTATGAGCCTGCGACGCAGACTCGTAAAAAATGCATTTGCCGCGTTGTTATGCAGCCGTGGACCGGCTATGTTTTTGCAGGGGATGAATTTTGTAATACGCAGTATGGAAATAACAACGCATACTGCCAGGATAATATTATTTCCTGGCTGGACTGGAACAGACTGGAAGAATTTTAGGAGATTCATGATTTTGCCCGTTTTATGATCCATTTCCGTGCAAAGCATCCGATTCTGCGAAGGGATACAAAGCCGGCAGTCTGCGGGTTACCTTCCGTAAGTATCCATAACGGAGAGCCGAACCGGAATTATACGGACTATAATACACATTTAATTGGAATCATGTATGCGGGAAGAAATGCCGATGATACGGATGATGATATGATCTTTTACGGAATGAATGCGTATTGGGAGCCTTTGGAGATGCGCCTGCCTTCGTTGCCGGAGTCTTATCATTGGAAACTTGTAGTAAATACTTTCTGTGAATACCAGGATGGGGCAGATTTTGAAGCCCAGACACAGGGAGATCAGACACGTGTGCGTGTTCCGGAACGTTCTACGGTAATTTTACTGGCAGAACATGATTTATAAAAAAGAGTTGAGCATCGCTCTGGAAACAGGGCGTGCTCAACTCTTTTTCGGTGGTATCGGGTCTGGTTGTAATTTCACTGGTTCCGATGAGGTAATCTGCAGAAACATTCAGAATCTGCACGATGGCTGCAAGATCCGCAACGGTCGGAGAACGACGACCGGTACGGTATCCGCTGATCGTGGACGGCGAAACAAACATTGCATTTGCCAGCTGGATATTGGAAATATTTTGTTTATACATAATCAGACTCAGACGGTCCCCAAAATCTTTGTATTTATTTTTATCATTCGTTTTCATACAAATGATTTTATAGAAGTTGATATAAAAAACAGAGAAAACGCGTATTGCGTTTTAATTCTTAAATAAATGGAAAAAGATTTCCAAAAAGATAAGAAATTAAATCCATCCACCGTCTAAGGTGAGAATCTGTCCATTCAGGTAACTGCTTGCTGTGGCAAGAGAATATGCCAGTGAAGCAACTTCTTCCGGGGATCCCATACGGCCGGCAGGAATTTCTTCGATGAGTGCAGAGCGTTCTTCCTCGGAGAAACAACGGTTCATATCCGTATCGATTACCCCACAGGCGATGGCATTTACCTGGATATTGCTAGGGGCAAGTTCTTTGCCCAAAGCGCGTGTAAGGGAATTGATCCCGCCTTTGCATGCAGAATAGGCAACTTCGCAGGAAGCTCCGACATTTCCCCATACAGAAGAAATATTGATGATATGTCCGGATTTGGCATGAACCATGGAGGGGATGACCTGTCTGCAGGTGGAAAAGACGGATGTGAGGTTTGTCGCAACAATCCGGTTCCAGTCGGTAATATCCATGTCGGTGAGCAGACCGATATAAGAGATGCCGCATTGTTGATTAACACATCAATCTGGCCGAAGGTATCCAGTGTTTTTTGCACCATGTCACAGATAAAAGTATAGTCTCCTACATCACCACGGAAGCAAAGCACCTGTATGGAGTAGGTTGTTTCAAGTTTTGTGGCAAGTGCCTGCAGCGTTTCATAAGAGTTATGGCAGCAAAGAGCCAGATGATAGCCTTCAGCGGCAAATCGACATGCCAGGGCTGCACCGATTCCACGGGATGCACCTGTAATCAAAGCAATATGTTTCATTGTTCTTCTCCATTCTTTTTTTGTATTGTACCATAAATTAAAAAATTCACTAGACAAACACCGGAGAATGTGTTACTATAATTGGGCAGTTGAAACGGCGCGTGGCTCAGCTTGGTAGAGCGCTGCGTTCGGGACGCAGAGGTCGCAGGTTCAAATCCTGTCGCGCCGACGATACAAGGATTCCGGTACATGGGTGAGAGAATCCTTGGCAGGGCAACCTCAGAGGCTTTTAGAGAGCTTCTGGGGTTCTTTTTTGCAGTCAAGTTTTAGAAAGGCTCTATGTCAAAAAACTGTCGCACGAATTTTCGCGCGACAGTTTTATTCTACCGTTACAGATTTTGCCAGGTACGTGGCTGATCCGGATTTAAGCCTTTTCCAACGGATGTGTAATATGCAATCAGCTGGAAAATTACAACAGATTCAAAAATCGTAAATTCGTCGGATACATCCGGAAGATTGATGTGTACATCACAGATAGAAGGATCTGTGATTTCTTTGTCTTTGGACAAAAGAATGACATAAGCACCACGGCTTTTACTTCCCGGATATTGGAAATAACTTTGCTGTATACATGTTTCTGGGTAGCAGCGGCAATGACAGGAACCCCTTCACTGACCAGAGCAATGGTTCCGTGTTTTAATTCACCGGCAGCATAGGCTTCGGCATGAATATAAGAAATTTCCTTTAATTTCAAAGCACCTTCCATGCAAAGGTATAATCGAGTCCACGACCGATAAAGAACGCGTTGTTGGCATTGATCATGCGTTTGGTCAGCTGTTCAATATCAGGAGCCTGTGCAAGAACTTCCTCGATGTAATTTGGAATTTCCTGCAGTGTTCCAATAAATGTACGTGCTTCTTCGACAGAAATCTTTTGCTGTTTCATGGCAAGTTTGCATGCAAGCAGGTAAAAAGAAGCAACCTGAACGGTGTATGCTTTTGTACTTGCAACAGCGATTTCCGGACCGGCATGTGTATATAATACATAGCTGCTTTCACGTGCAATGCTGGAGCCTTTTACATTTACAATAGACAGTGTTTTCTTTGTATATTTATTTGCAAGGCGAAGAGCTTCCAAAGTATCAATGGTTTCTCCGGACTGGGATACAACGATCACCATGGATTTTTCATTGATTACCGGTTCTTCATAGCGGAACTCCGATGCGATTGCCACGGTAACCGGAATATGCAGGCGGTTCTGGATCATGGTTTTTCCTACCATTCCCGCGTACATTGCAGTACCACAGGCAACGATTGTAATGTCGCTTACATTTTCAAAGAAGGAATCCGCAATGGCATCTTCCGAAAAATCCGGGAGCATATCTTTGATACGTGGGGTAATGGTTCTTGTGATGGCAGCCGGCTGTTCATGAATTTCTTTGATCATGAAATGCGGATAACCATCTTTCTGGGCTGCGGTAACATCCCAGTTTACTTCCATATATTCCGGTTCTACGGAATGACCGTCTAAATCTTCTAACGTAATGCCGTCCGCAGTCATAGTTAAAATATGATATTCCGGCACGATGAAATAACGCTTGTTGTATGCGATAAAAGCAGTCAGATCGGATGCAATAAAAGCACCGTCATCACAGTATGTTGCAACCATAGGGCTGACATTTCTTACCGCATAAATTTCACCCGGATGATCCTTGAACAGAACGCAGAAGGCAAAGGAACCTTCAATTTCGGCTACTGCTTTGCGCAGAGCTTCTTTTGGATCTCCTTCGTAGAGTTTATTGATCAATGCGGCGGCAACTTCGGTATCCGTCTCGGAAATCAGTTCATCCGTCAGATCATATTTGGTGGCGAGATCATGATAGTTCTCGATGATACCATTGTGGATCAATGCAACCTGTCCGACCTTATGAGGGTGTGCATTGGCATTGGTAACGCCACCATGGGTTGCCCAGCGGGTGTGGCCGATTCCACACGTAGAATTGTTATCATCATCGCAGATTGCACGAAGATCTTTTACTTTTCCGACAGTTTTCCGAAGTGAATTTTTCCGGTATCTTTAAAGTACGCAATTCCCGCACTGTCATATCCACGGTACTCAAGGCTTGCAAGTCCTGTCAATAAGACATCCTGGGCTTTTAATTTACCTGTAAATCCAATAATTCCACACATAATTGAAATCTCCTTTTTCTCATATAATTTTATGATCCCGATATTGTTTTCGTTCATCAGAATATTTTTCATTGTGCATTATGTGGTAACACGTAAGTGTTATCACCTATGCCAATTGCTTCGCGTAAGCAAATTCTCATGCAATTGGCTCCATCGGGGTACGAATCCTTTGTTCGGATGTTACCATCCTGTTTGTGATTCGTATGCGCAGCCCCATTCCTGCGTTCAGGCATCCGCCGAATCTTCGATCACCTGAATCCTCGTTAACCCTTGTGGTACAGCGAAAGCTGTATCACATTTGCACATTGCTTCCGCGAAAGCGGAATTTTCATGCAATGTGCTCCTTATTTCGGTACAGCGAAAGCTGTATCACAGGTACATGGCGCTAAAGTTTTTAACTTTTCGAAATCTGGTTCTCCTTTCTATAACAGACACCCCCATCTTAACATAAACACCGGGGTTCTCACAACCGAAAATATCCACAGAGATTTACAGTAATTGCATAAATTTTTCACGTTACTTACAATCTTAAAAAAATTTATACATCTTTGCCTCTGGTATGATATGATTAATTCCAAATGAAAAACATACAGGGAGGAATCTATGGACGAACAGACAAAACAAAAACGAAAAGATATCGTGGGGTGGGTGATTTACATAGCAGTTCTTCTTGCCATTATTATCACATTCCGTTGTTTTTTGATGATCGGGCGGGTGCCATCTGAGAGTATGGAACCGACACTGATGGTTCATGACTGGCTCATCGGAGACCGTCATGCATATGAGGAAGAAAAACCACAACGCGGCGATATTGTCATGTTTTATCAGAAAGATGAAAATGAAACCATGGTCAAACGTGTGATCGGACTTCCGGGGGAGACGGTTTCTTTTGTCGGAGGAAAAGTATACATCAATGGGGAACCGCTGGATGAATCGGCTTATCTGGATGACACTGTCGAAACGGATTGTGGAGAAGAAGATAAAACCTTTACCGTTCCGGAGGGCTCTTATTTCATGTTGGGGGATAACCGGGGAAATTTCCCTGGATGCGCGATATTGGAAACATACCTACATTACAACGGATGACATTGAAAGTCGAAGGAAATCCTTATCATCCGTTACAA
>ENA-OQAS01000577-OQAS01000577.1-human-gut-metagenome-genome-assembly--contig:-NODE-577-length-19095-cov-3.335038_pt1 | contig 19095 bp, 23 predicted proteins | sample MGYA00242733_ERZ504523 | MGnify/ENA primary metagenome ERZ504523 (study PRJEB26092, sample SAMD00036239) | human gut metagenome | host: Homo sapiens | study: EMG produced TPA metagenomics assembly of...
CCAGGTTGGTCTTACCAACACCGACGAGCGCATTGTCAAGATGCTGCGCGCCTCCGGCAAGCCGGTCACGCTGGCGGTGAACAAGGTTGATGATCGTGAGAGCGAATATTTGACCGCTGAATTCTGGAAGATGGGCTTGGGGGAGCCGTATGGCATTTCCGCCATGCACGGTCGCGGTATTGGCGAACTGCTTGACGCTGCCTTGGATTCGTTGAAGAAGGCTGAGAAAACATCCGGTTTCCTTACTCCGTCCCATTTGCGCCGTGTGGCGTTGGTCGGTCGACCGAACGTCGGCAAGTCGTCTTTGCTGAATCAGCTGGCTCACGAGGAACGTACTGTGGTCAATGATTTGGCAGGTACCACTCGCGATCCAGTCGATGAAGTGGTGACGGTTGATGGGGAGGATTGGCTGTTCATCGACACTGCAGGCATCAAGCGTCGCCTGCATAAGCTGTCTGGTGCCGAATATTTCTCATCCTTGCGTACCCAGGCCGCGATTGAGCGTTCGGAACTTGCGCTGGTGCTGTTTGATGCTTCCCAACCGATTTCCGATCAGGATTTGAAGGTGATGAGCCAAGCAGTGGACGCCGGTCGATGCATCGTTTTGGTGTTCAACAAGTGGGATTTGATGGATGATTTCGACCGTCAGCGAATGGAACGCTTGTGGAAGACAGAATTCGACCGTGTAACGTGGGCTCAGCGCGTAAATCTGTCGGCTAAAACCGGATGGCATACGAACCGTCTGGCCAGAGCCATGCGTGGAGCGCTGGAATCATGGGACAAGCGTATTCCGACCGGTAAGCTCAATGCGTTCTTGGGTAAAATCCAAGCCGCCCATCCGCATCCACTGCGTGGAGGCAAGCAGCCGCGTATCTTGTTCGCGACGCAGGCTTCGACGCGTCCACCGCGTTTCGTGATTTTCGCTACCGGCTTCCTTGAGCATGGTTACCGCCGATACATCGAACGTTGCCTGCGCGAGGAATTCGGTTTTGAAGGTTCCCCGATTCAGATTTCGGTGAATATTCGAGAGAAGAAGAAACGCAAGTAAGTTTCTATGGATGGTGGCCGCACACCATTCCTTGGGTGTGCGGCCACCATCCATATTTGCTAGATCAGTGCACGCCAATCATGCGTGACTCATTGTCACATGCTTAAAACAGCGGCTGTTCCTCAGTATCCCGTTGACGTAGATATCCGCTGATCGCACGCCGCGCGAGCAACTCAAGGATATGCCTTCCTCGGACGCGCGCTCCCGTGCCATCTTGCCGATGGCATAGGGGAGTTTGATTTTCCATTCGTCTCCGAGCTGTTCTCGACCGTCGGTGTTCTTCGGTCTTCGTCCAGGGCGGACGGTGTCCGTGGTCTCATTCAGATCGTCGCATTCAAGCGCCTTGCGCGTCAGTTCGGTAAGGGTGATGCCATCATGCTTCGCCCGCTCCCTGGCCGCTACGCCAAGTTCCCGGGACAGACGTATCTTCCACTCATCCTCAAGCTCGGATGAGTCAAACACGTGGCAAAGCCGTCAACGTCGTCAAACTGTGGCTGGGCGTCCATCGACTTCAAGACAATCACCCCTTACCTGCATGCGTAAGACTGACATCCTAAAAAGAAAACCCGAAATCGCATGAATCCGGGTTTTCTGGTCGGACCAGCGGGATTTGAACCCGCGACCCCTTGACCCCCAGTCAAGTGCGCTACCAAACTGCGCTATGGTCCGAACGATGCAAAAAGCACCGAACATGAAACATAGCACAACCTGCTCTATTTTTCAAATTCATCGTGTCGCACGATTCGCGAAACATGATAAAAGAGTTCTTGGGATGTCATTTTTGTCAAGAATTTTCCCTTTTTGCCACCAAAAGCCCCCGTCATGGGAATTTTGTCGTAGTATTGCCTAGGTACGATGAGAACAGGACGCCCGCACGAAAGGGAAAGACATTGACTGAGGACGCATTTGAACATTCCGCCGCAAAGATGCGGGACAACGGGATGACCGATATGGCCATTGCGCAATTCAAACGACTGTACGAGGTTTGGCGCAGTGAGGAAGCAAGCACATGGATCCGTGAGGATGATGTTGAGCCTCTGGTGGGAGTGCCTAGCTTCCATGATGTCTACGAGACCATCAACCATGACAAAGCCGTCGATGCTTTTGCCAAAACCGCGTTCCTCAAACTTAATGGTGGCCTCGGCACGTCCATGGGCTTGGATTGCGCCAAGTCCTTGCTGCCAGTGCGTCGCCATAAGGCACGTCAGATGCGCTTCATCGACATCATCATCGGTCAGGTGCTGACTGCACGCACTCGTCTGGGTGTGGAACTGCCATTGACGTTGATGAACTCCTTCCGCACGTCGAATGACACCATGAAGGTGCTGCGTGCCAACAAAAAGTTCCATCAAGAGGACATTCCTCTGGAAATCGTGCAGCATCAGGAACCGAAAATCGGTGCGGAAACCGGTCTTCCTGTCAGCTTCCCGGCAAATCCGGAACTTGAATGGTGCCCGCCAGGCCATGGCGACCTGTTCTCCACCATTTGGGAATCCGGCCTATTGGACGTCCTCGAGGAGAAGGGCTTCAAATACCTGTTCATCTCGAATTCCGACAATCTCGGCGCACGTCCTTCGCGCACGCTGGCGCAGCACTTCGAAAATACCGGTGCGCCATTCATGATCGAGGTCGCAAAACGTACTCCAGCTGATCGCAAGGGCGGGCATATCGTGCGGGACAAGGCGACCGGCCGCTTGATGTTGCGTGAGATGAGCCAGGTGCATCCGGACGATAAGATGATGCGCAGAACATCGAAAAGCATCCGTATTTTAACACGAACAGCATCTGGGTGCGTATCGACGCTCTGAAGGCCAAGCTGTCCGCATATGATGGCGTGCTTCCTCTTCCGGTGATTCGCAATAACAAGACCGTCGATCCGACCGATCCGACGAGCGAGCCGGTCATCCAGCTGGAAACAGCCATGGGAGCGGCGGTGACGTTGTTCGACGGGGCTACCTGCGTATGCGTTGACCGTATGCGTTTCCTGCCGGTGAAAACCACCGACGATTTGTTTATCATGCGATCCGATCGATTCCATCTGACGGACCAGTACGAGATGGAAGATGGCAATTACGTCTTCCCGGATGTTCACTTGGATGCGCGGTATTACAAGAACATCATGATTTCGATACGAGATTCCCTTATGGCGTTCCGTCGCTTGCCGCGGCCAATTCCGTCGACATCGATGGTGACTGGACCTTCGGCAGGGACGTGATACTGTTCGGTGACGCGCGGCTGACCGACACAAGTGAGCCGAGTTATGTTCCGAATGGCGAATACGTTGGCCCGCAAGGTGTTGAGCCTGATGATTGGGTCTGATTCGAGGGGTAGCCTCAACACGAAAAACTGTATTTTTTCGTAAAATAGACACAATCTGAACGAAAACCCTCTATCATAGAGAGGTGTGTGCAGAGCCTGAACCGGCTAGGCACTTAAGATGAAACGTTAACGAGACGTGAGGACTAATGGCAGAGGGCAGTAACGGAAGGCGTCGTTTCTCCGACAAATGGGGCAAGCACGAACTTGATGTATTGGCTGTGCTTTCCTCAGCTTTCCCGCAATGGCTCACTTCCCGTCAGATTGCCCAGCGTGTGAAGGCGTATGCCGATTCCTATGGGGAGCTGGCTGATCAGGCGGCGAAGGCGGCTTTTGCCAAGCAATTCCAGCGTGACCGTGCCAAGCTTGCGGCCATGGGCATCGCCATCGAATCGAGCAGCCTGAGTATTCATCTAAGTCGGAAGCCAGGATTTCGCATCCTATCGTCTGCAGCTTGGAGATGAGCCTCGCGTTCGTCTGCTGTTCGGCGACGAGGATTTGCCGATTCTTGCCGCGGCCAACTATCTGGCCCGTTCCATGTCGATTTCCTCAGCTCCCGCACATGAGACGCAGCATACGTCCCGTACCGCGCCTCGCGTCCCTCAGACTCCGACTCCAGGGCTTGGTCTTGATTCCATCGCTCCGGGTCTGGGAACGCAATCCATTCCCGACGAATTGGTCAAGGTCGTTGACCAGCGTCGTTTCGCGGCGACTGTAGATGTTGACGGCGAGCATTTGAACGTCGCCTACACCGATTCCGATGATCTGGCCATGTTCGTGCTTTCTCATCCGGGTGCTTCCATCGTCAGTCCTCAGGAGGCTGTCGACGCGTTCAACCGCCGTTTGAATGCCGCCACGCAGTTCGTGCCTGCCGACGAATCCACAGGAGGCGATAGCTCCACTGTCACAGCCATGGAAATCAACCGCAACAGCGCTGACGACGATGCAGAGGAGGGCAAGGGGCGTCCGAAGAAGAATTCCGCATTCCAGACGGGTAGTGAAGTCGACCGTCGTCTGCGCCTGATGCTGTTCCTTTCGGCGCACCTCGGCGAAGAATATTCGCTTGAGGAACTTGCGGAACGTTTCATTGGCAAACCGAAGTCCGATGACGAGCTGAAGAAGTTCGTCAATGTCATTCATAAAGACATCAACACGCTGACTACGGTTTCCGACGATGGTGAGATGGCAGGAAGCCAGTTCTTTGACATCGACTGGTCGTTGCTTGACGCTGAAGGCATTGTTTCCGCCACGAATTCGCTTGGGCTGGAACGCTTGGCAGGTATCTCCCAGCAGTATTTGAGCATGCTTACCGCATCGGTGAGCTATCTTGCGCATTCGTCGTTGCTGCCGGACAAGTTGCGTGAACAGGCTGAATCGTTGTACAGCCGTCTTCGTCAACATGTTAAGCCGGGGGACATGCCTTGGCTGAGTCTGACCGGTTATGAGATGGAACCGCGTAATTTCTCCATTGTGAAGAGCGCGATCTCCAAGAGCTTGCTGCTTGACATGGAATATACGGATGGCGCCGGAAGGACCAGCGTAAGCTTGTCGCGCCAGATAAGATCTTCGTCGATGAGGGAGTCTTCTACGTTGCCGTATGGACTGACGTCGCTGCCGCTGCACCGGCTGACAAAGCTAAGTACGTGAAGAAAGACACCACGATCAACAAGGCCACAGGAAAGCCTCGCATCTGGCAGGTGCTTCGCATTTCCCGCATTGAAAAGGCCGAACTGGTTGAACCTACCGCGAAAATCGACATTCCCGACGTTCCCGCATCCGAATTGCGCAAATGGAGCTTCGATAATGGAACTCCAGCTGTGTTCGTCACCAATCAGGATGATCTGTCATTTATTGACGGGCTGTCGGGAGCAACAGTCGAAAAGTGCGGAGAGGGCGAGAAGGTGCATCTGATCGTCTCGTCCGATTCCTGGTATGTCGCATTCTGTATTTCCCACGCACGGCATATCACTGCCGTAGCTCCCGAAACGTTGCGTACCATGATTGTCGCCCGTGCCCAGCATGAGCTGAGCATTGGCGATCGTGAGAATGAAGGCTGACGGGGGAGAGACTATGCCTTGGTGGATTTGGCTGTTGCTCGCTCTGTTCATGCTTGCAATGGTTGTTTCCGGAGTCGTCTACGCATGTTTACACGGCTATCGAGCATTCAAGGACGTGGCGAAGCTGGGTGAACGGACGGCAAAACGAATCGAGCGATGGGCAAACCATTGCCCCAAAACAACGAGAATGAAGCGCCTTTCTTTACCAGACCTTTAAAGGATGCTGCAGATCGTTATGCGGATGCCCATGCCGGAGTCATTGAGAGGCATGAAGCGAAGCGAAGCCGTCATGCTCAACAGTGGCACAATGGCGTCATTGTAACGATTGACCCAACCATATTAAGGAATCATGACCCATCATCGTCGCCGTAATAACGGTACTGACCCGTCGAAAATCAATGAGACCGTGGAGTTGTCTCCCGCGCAACGGTATGCCGCATTCAAACAAACGCAGGCCAAGCAGCGCACGGTTGCGGCCGATTCGCAAGATCCATGCCATTCGAGCTTGACGAATTCCAGATGCAAGCCAACGATGCGTTGGAGGCTGGCGATAATGTGCTCGTGGCAGCTCCTACGGGAGCAGGCAAGACTGTCGTAGCCGATTTCGCCATCTATCTGGCGCAGACGCGGAATGTCAAAGCCTTTTATACCACGCCGATCAAAGCGCTGAGCAACCAGAAATACCATGATCTGGTCGACCAGTATGGAACGGATAAGGTCGGATTGCTGACCGGAGACACGTCCATCAACTCTGAGGCGGATATTGTGGTCATGACCACGGAAGTGTTGCGCAATATGCTGTATGAGCATTCCGTGACGCTTGAAGCGCTTCGTTATGTGATCCTTGACGAAGTGCACTATCTTGCTGACCGTTTCCGAGGGCCGGTCTGGGAAGAAGTCATTATCCACTTGCCGAAAAACGTGAACATCATAGGTCTTTCCGCGACGGTTTCCAATGTCGAGGATTTTTCCGAATGGATCGAATCTGTTCGTGGCAAAACCACGTTGGTCATGTCGGAACAGCGTCCGGTACCGTTGGAGCAGCATGTGCTCGTACAGGCAGATGACCATACCGAACCAGAACTCATCGACCTATATCGGCGTGACGCCAATGGCGAACAGACGGTCAAACTCAATGCGCAGCTGATAAACAGACTTGATCAGCTTGATCGTCAGGCGGAACGGCGCAAGGGCGAGCGACGTCCTGATAAGCGTAGGGCCAAAGGTAAAGGTGGACGATGGGACGATCGCCCGCATAAGGTCGAACGCCATACGCCTCGACGCTGGGCGGTTGTGGACGAGTTGAATTTTCTTGACATGCTGCCGGGAATCTACTTCATTTTTCAAGAAACGGTTGCGATCAAGCGGTTGACCAATGCATCAACGCAGGCTTGGAACTCACCACCAGCGACGAAGTGCAACAAATCAGACGGATCGTCGATGAGATGGTCGAAGGCCAGTTGAGCCAAGAAGACTTGAAAGCGCTGCATTTCTCGCAATTTCGTTTCGCCCTGGAAGAAGGGTTCGCTCCGCATCATGCGGGAATGGTCGCATTGTTCCGCCAGATTGTCGAACGCTTGTTTGAAGAAGGCTTGGTTAAAATGGTCTTCGCCACGGAAACGCTGGCTTTGGGCATTAACATGCCCGCACGGTGTGTGGTGGTTGAAAAGCTTGAGAAATTCGACGGCACCGGGCATGTTGGGTTGACTCCCGGCGAGTTTACCCAGTTGACCGGTCGTGCGGGACGACGTGGCATCGACACCATCGGACATGCCGTTGTGGTGGACCACCATGGTTTTGTTCCCGCCACTGCGGCCGCCTTGTCCAGCAAACGAGTGTATCCGCTTCACTCAAGCTTCAGACCGACCTTCAATATGGCTGTCAATCTATTGAATTCCAGCGACTATGAAACAGCTCGCGTTACGCTTGACCACTCCTTTGCGCAATGGGAAGCCAACGAGTCGGCATGGCAGCTTGAAGCACAGATGGAAACCTTATGCAAGGCTCTGGAAGGATACGAGCAGGCTTTCCAGTGTGAATTCGGCGATTTCAAAAAATTCATGCGTTTGCGGATGCGTTTGAGTGATTTGGAGAAGAACGAACGTCGCAAACTCAAGCATGAGGTGTTCCGTACGCAGAAGGAACGCAGCCAGGCGTTTATGGATCTTGACAAACGCATCAAGAAACTCAGAGAAGAAGACCGCGACCATCCATGCCGTAAATGCTGATGTGCAGAAGCACTTGAAATGGGGACATCGTTGGGCTCGTGAGATGCGCGAGTTGGAACGGGTACAGCATCGTTACGATTCGCGAACCGGTTCCGTGGCACGTCAGTTTGATCATATTTGCGCTGTGCTTTCCAATCTCGCTATCTTCAGCCGGTACGGGAATCCGCGGGCCATGGTGATTATCAGCTCACGGAACGTGGCCAGCTGTTGCGGCATTTGTACAGCGAGCTTGATCTAGTATTGGCGCAGGCGATTGACGATGGCGCATTTGACGGGTTGAACGCCTGTGAATTGGCCAGCGTCGTCGCATCGTTGGTGTTCGAAGCCCGCAGGGGAGGCGGGGGAGAGCCGCGTCGTTACCCTGGAGGCATTCAAGGGAACGTCGCCGTGTGCGCAGCGCAGCTTAAGGGCGTCCATGCGTCGATTGCCATGTTATGTGAGGATCACATGCTTGAGGAGCCTCGCCAACTCGATTTTGGCATCACCGATATCGTCTACGATTGGGCGCAAGGTGAAAGCCTGTCGCAGGTGCTGTACGGCACCGATCTGACGGGCGGCGATTTCGTGCGTAACGGCAAACGGCTTGCCGACGTGCTTCAGCAGATAGCCGTGGCTGGACCGTATCTTGCGGATCGTGCCGAAACGTTGGCGCCAGTCGCAAAACAGGCGTACGATCGCATCAATCGTGGCATCGTCGCATACTCCGGCGTCGACTAAAATCGAACATCAAGCAGACGAATAAGGAATAAAAGACACGTCCGAACTGTTCTGTAGCTTAGACAGAGCAGACAATCCAAGGAGGCAAAGGCAATATGGCAGAACGCAGCCTGCGAGGCATGAGCATCGGCGCAAAGTCGTTGGAATCTGATGACAATGTGGATTTCGCGGCGCGAAACGACGTCGCATATGTGTGCCCAAAGGGACACCGCACGATTCTGCCGTTCGCTGAAGGCGCGGAGGTTCCGGAGGAATGGGAGTGCCGGTGCGGCATGACCGCGCATCGTGAAGGCGACGAGGATCGTGAGGCCGACGAGATTTCCAAGCCGACCCGTACACACTGGGACATGCTATTGGAACGCCGTACTGAAGACGAGCTGAAGACGTTGCTTGAAAAGCGTCTGCAGATGCATCGCGACGGCTGGTTTCCAGACTACGAGTAACCAGTAGTTGAACGACACTTGAACTGCATGCCCGGTCAGTAAGACCGGGCATAATTGTTATCTGAACAGTTCACATTGCATCGAGCATTTAACAAGGAGTGCATTAATCTCATGTCCGAGAAGACCAAGCAACCCAAGAAAGTCGTTCTGCTTGACCTTGACGGCACATTGACCAAGTCTGATCCGGGCATCATTGGTTGTGTGGTGAAGGTATTTGAGGAACTGGGGTATCCAGTGCCTGATGATGAGGAGTTGCAGCGATTCATTGGTCCTGCAATTGTCGAGTCGTTGCAGCGCAATAATATTCCGGACGACTTACTCGATGAGGCATTGCCATCTACCGCAGGTATTATGCGCAGGAAGCGGTGTTCGATGATCCGAATAATCCGGGTCAAAAGGTTCCGGGCCGTTTGAACAATACCATTTATGACGGTATCCCAGAACAGTTGTCCAAACTGCGTGCTGACGGATACTACTTGGCGATCGCAAGCTGCAAGCCGCAGTATCAGTGCATTCCGATTTGCGAGCATTTCCATTTGGACACCATGGTCAACGGCATTTACGGTGCCAGCGAAGATAATTCGCGTCTCGACAAAGATCAGGTTATTCAATGGGCGTTCGACCACATTGGGTTTGACGAAGCCGCTGGCGATAAGGCGCTCATGTCGGTGACCGTTGGACCGATGCTGACGGAGCCAAAGCGTGCGGTCTGGATTGCTTGGGATGCGGCTGGGGTTATGCCGAGCCTGGCGAGCTGAAAGAACATGGCGCGTATAAGGTGATCGATTCGGTTAGTGAGCTTGCGCAAACCATCGAAGACTATTTCGTCTGATAGATAACGGCTGATGCACGAGCGGATCATCTTGTGCATAAAGACAAAGAAACCTGGGTATGCATGCCAGCGATGACATTTGCATACCTGGGGTTTGAGAGATCGCGTACATCTCAAATACCCCCTGCACCTGCTCCCACTTTTGTCCGATAATGTACGTTATGTCAGAAAAGCTACAGCAGTTTTCGACTGACGCTCTTTTCTGTACATAACATCGGTGGGTTATGCCAGCACGTCCCTTTCGGGACTTTGCTCGACATAACCACCGGCATGATGGATGGTGCGTCCTCGCTTCGCTGGACGTTTTTCCACACGGCTGCGTTTTCGCTTCGATGGATGTCTTTTGGCTAGTCCTTAATGGCTTGGCTGAGTTTTCTTTCCATTTCGCTTTTCATGCCGTTTCGGGCCTGCAGATACATAAACACCAGTTCCGTGGCGATGAGCATAACCATCAGTGCTGCCGACGGCCAACCAACCTGTTCGTAGAAATGCTGAAATTTCAAGGAAAAGCTGGGTTTGAACATCGTATATATCGGATACGGCAGAGCTCCGATGATCAGCGATGTGAAATGCAATCCGACAATTGACCAGCGTACCGGATATACGTCACTCTTGGTTTTTGAGAAGATATTTCCTCGAATTGCAGTAATCGAACAAATGTTCAACGATATGACCGCTGCGACAATCCACAGCAATGCCGGCAGAATATCAAACATGTATTGCTCCCCTGTTGTATGTCTGTCTGTACATATCTATCTCATATCAACGACTCGTACATCCGTCTTAGTCCGCATCAACCATACGGCATGCATTCTGGTATGTTACAGTGACGCGGCGGCGCGTGTCTGATGTTGCGCCTCGAAGTTCTTTCTCATGCGCATTGCAGTGATATCGTCAACAGGTCGGTTTCCACCCATCATGGAAGGCATGGTGGTCAGATCGACGTATTCCTCGTGGGCAAGAGTCTCTCTGATCTGCTTCCATAAAGATCCCACCGATACGCCGAATACCGCCCGACCGCTTTGCAACAACGCCACCATTTGCTCACTATCCGTACATTCGTGCACTTGCTGACCGTCGCACATAATCGTGATATTCTCAAGTTGTTCCGCGGTACGCTGCGTCAGAAAACTGATGGCAGTCGTCACATTTTGCAGATTGATGCCCGCGTCAAGCAGTCTTTTCGACACAGCAAGGATCACCACGTCCTTGAACGAGTACAGCCTGCGCGAACCGGATCCATGCGACGGCGTGATGGAAGGTTCCACGATTTGTCTGCGAGCCCAATAGTCAAGTTGACGATAAGTGATGCCTGCTACTTTTGAAGCCACCGTACCCTTGTAGCCGCGCGTCACCGGCTGAGTGCCGGTCGCGGGGAATAACTCCCCCTGCACCGCAGTCGACACATGCAGACGCAACCGCGTTGTTGGCTCTGCTTCGTTCATCACGCTCTCCTACGACATCTACAATAACGCCCATGAGCATTCGTGCGAAGCTCATGGGCGCGAAGCTGTTGTACACAGTCTATCCCGCATAACGTGGATCAACCGGCAATGACGGCTTTATTGTCGAAATAAACCAGACGGAACTTGCCAAGAATAATCTCATCGCCATTCTTGAGCTCCTGCTGATCAACACGCTGGCGGTTCACATAGGTGCCGTTCAAGCTGCCCGCATCAATAACGGAATACCTGCCGTCAGACCTGCGGAACACCGCATGGGCGCGGGAAACCGTGGAATCATCCAAAAGAATGTCCGCTCTTGGATCACGGCCGACGGTAATCTCATCCTCGTCAAGAAGATACCGCGACCCGACACCGCTCCCCTAGTCGAGATCAGCAATGCCGTGCCATCGGCAAGACGCATGATGGTTTCAAGGTCCTCTTTCGTCAGAGGACGGTCTCCGGTGGAAGTCACCGGTACGGTTATTGCAGGAAGGCCAATGATGGTCGTTTCACCTGCGCTTGGAATCGGATCAGTCATAGTCGCCATTCTAGTCATTACCCTTGCAAATAGCCGGTATTGAGACCGGCATGGTCACGAATCATACACCGTAAAGTGGGTCTTATCCCTCAGTCTTGTCGATAATTGACACGAACTGGTCGTTTGGCAACATGTCATCATAGCTGCGCCAACGGCGTTCCAGCTCACGATTCGCCTCGTCATGCTGCTGTTTGCCGAGCCTGGCATAAGCTTCAACTCGTTCGGCCCCATGTCTTTGACCGGCTGATTGAGATTCAATGCTTCGTCACTCACAAGCTGCCATTGTAGCCGTACACCTTGAAAGAACACGGAAAAAGCCCGGATAGTGTGTATTCCGGATTTAAAACTGTATTCGAAGTTATATTCGCGGGGATTGATTTCAGCGCTGCTCGTCGATCATTTCCCGCAATGCCTTGTTGCAGACGGCTCTTCTTGAATTAGGAGCATCGCCGGAGTGAATGGCCTCGGCCACCGCGTCGCTCTGCTGCGTCATCTTATAGTCTTCTCCCTGCGTGGACTCGATCTGGGATTTATCCGCACCCATGTATTTCACTGCATAGGAGTTGGTTGCAGCTCCAATCAAGTTGCCCGCGACAGGCGGACCAGCGGTTCCGCAGCGCGCCCAGATTTCCCTGTGAGACAACTCATGCCTTACAACAGCATCAAAATAGGCCGTACAAGATCCTCATCCTTCAGGAACTGGTTCTCATAATTCTGGAATTCGTCGATGCCTGCCTGAACGAGATCATCAGGTTCATCGGTGCTGGAAGACATTTGATACCATCCAATATCAACCGATTCTTTGTAGTCAGTCAAAATCACCATATACTGGTGAACATAATCACCGCCCTCCTCTGTTGCAGGAACGTTGGCCTTGTCGAAAATCGTTCCATCATGGATGGTATCCGAACCATTTGTCGTAGGTGGTCAGAACGAGATTCTCGTACTCCTGATACAACGGACGATCCTGCACGTAATAGATTTCGCCTGTGGCCGCAGTCCCAGCTTACCTCTGAGATCCTGCTCGACTTGATTGATGTTGCGTTGCCTGGAAGTATAGGCGCCATGAATCGCTATGGCGCCCAAAACCAACACCACGCGCCACCCGTTTCCGACATGCCGCACGAAACGGCGGAAACCCAACGAAACCAACAAAAAAGGCGGCACGACGTGCCGCCCGATGGTGGGTGATATAGGAATCGAACCTATGACCCTTCCGTGTGAAGGAAGTGCGCTAGCCGCTGCGCCAATCACCCGATGATGGGTTATATAGGAACTCACGTTCCAGTGGGCGATACAAGATTCGAACTTGTGACCCCTTCCGTGTCAGGGAAGTGCGCTACCTCTGCGCCAACCGCCCGGGTCATGCGTCGCACTCGCACATGTCAAGCACAACAAGAGGTGGGTACGAGAGTCGAACTCGTCTATACGGCTTTGCAGGCCGCTGCCTAACCGCTTGGCTAACCCACCCTAAAGGTCGATAATCAATCGGGACCTTAGAGCGGACAACGGGACTCGAACCCGCGGTCTCAACCTTGGCAAGGTTGCGCTTTACCAACTAAGCTATGTCCGCCTGTTCTCCGCAGTACTACTGCCTGAGCACGAGTATCTACTATATCCGCATTCTCAAAATTTGCAAGTCCGCGTGTCGTGTTCGTGTTTTGCTGTTTTCAAAGGGCTTTTATCTACCGAAAAAGGTTTTGAGCTTTCTTGACATTCGGGTATTTTGAGATGCTGTTGTCTAGATCGGGATGCCCTGCTCGTCACATTCACCGATGGCGGAAGCGTGTTTGCGGAAATATGATTTCGTTATACATTTAAAGCATGTGTGAGGAGACGAAAAAACGCGAGACAATAATGATCTCCGCGTTTGAGGGGTGGAATGACGCCTGCCAGGCTGCGACGAACGTCATACGGCATCTTGTGTCGCGATATGATTCACAGGAGGTGCATCATATCGACAATGAGGGTTTCTACGACTATCAGGTAGCCCGTCCGATGATTTGCTCGGTACAAGGTCGTAAACGAATCATCTGGCCACAGACCACGTTCTATGACATTGCAGTCTCCCCCTCGCTGCATTTTCTCGCTCAGATCGCCCCCGAGCCAAATTATCGTTGGGAGGAATACTGCAGGCAGACGTTGCGCATCGCAGAAGACTACGATGTGAGCGGTATCGTCACGCTTGGATCCATGTTCGACGATTGCCCCCACACTAGGCCTTTGCCGCTTGACATTTCCAAAAATGACTGCGAAAGCGAACCCGACAAGGAATATAACGGCCCTGTGGGCATCCCCAACATTCTTGACGCATTTGCGGCGGACGCAGGATTTCATACCACATCCATGTGGGTGTCCGTACCCCATTACTGTGCGAATACCGAGTGCTTGCAGGGCACGCTGGAGTTGGTTCGCGCATTGTCTCTTTTACTTGAGCATCCGCTGACTGAAGGTGATTTGAACAGAAAAGCCGCCGAATGGCGCAAGGCTGCCGACGAGATTGTCGAGCAGACGCATGCCGGCGATTATCTTGCCTGTCTGGAACGCGACTACGATTTGAACGCTCAAGCGCAACGTATCGCGTCGAATGGCATGCCCGCTTGCGAAGAGCTGATTCGTGAGGCTGAATCGTTCTTGCGTGGCAATTAAGTTGTGATTGGCGATAAGCAGTGAATATATAAGTCGCGACCATCGCAGGATGATCGGCCCGACTTTTGTTATTCGATTATCGAATTAGATTCACGCTGCAGCTGCGGCTTCCAGCGGCGAAAGCACGCCGGTAATCAGCAGCAATGCCACGACGATCGCCAAGCCGATGCGGTAGATGGCGAATGCCTTGTACGAGAAGGTGGAAACAAACTTCAGGAAGCCGATGATCACCACGTAGCCGACCACAAATGCCACGATGGCTGCGGCAATGGTAGGACCCCAGCCGGGGAACATACCGGCATCCCCCGCGGCAACGTCCTTGACGGCCGATACGGCTTCCAGATGCCTGCGCCGAACACGGCAGGAATGGCCATGAGGAAGCTCACTCGAACGGCTGCCTCACGGGTGTATCCCATGGCGCGTCCAAAGGTGATGGTGCCCCCAGAACGGGAAACGCCGGGAATCAATGCGAGCATCTGGCCGATGCCGAAGATCAGCGCATCCTTCCAGGTCATTTCCTTCATGGTCTTGACCTGCTTGGAACGGGCGTCGACCACCCACAGCAGCACGCCGAACAATGCAAGTACGGTGACGGTGATCCACAGATTACGCAGTGACCCTTCGATCGCATGCTTGAACAGCAGGCCGGCAATCAGAATCGGCATCGTGCCGAGGATGATGAACCAGCATCTGCGTGTCTGGATTGTGCGCTCCCATACGGCTTTTGAAATCCTTGCCTTCTTTGCCGAACAGGGAGCCGAACCATGCTCCAAGAATGCGGATGATGTCATGTCGGAAATACAAAATCACGGCAAGCTCGGTGCCGATCTGGATGATTGCGGTGAACGCGGCGCCCGGATCGGATCCCAGCATCAAATCGCCGATAATGCGAATATGCGCGCTGGAAGAAACTGGCAGGTACTCGGTCAATGCCTGCACCAGACCAAGGAAAATCGCTTGGAAGAAATTCATGAACCCTCTTTTATATGTATCAATGGTTTCGTCTGCTTTTCCGCATCCAAGACTAGCGAGAGGGGTCTAATTTTTCGCTATGGATCCTTGAGTTGTCTCAAACCATGCACACAATGGTGCCAAAACCCATCGGAGCTTCACTAACGATTCCATAAGGTCTCGCAAATGTGGCGGATCATGCAAGGAAAGGTCGGGCAGCATGAGCAAATATCGCAAGAGCAGGGCATTCAGTCCTGAAGGTTTCTTCGAATGCGAGGGCCGTGGCCTGCAGTGGCTTGGCGAAGCGCAATCCAAAGGCGGGCCACGTGTGGTAGACGTGTACGACTGGGGCAAGGATTATCTCAACATTGAACGAGTGAACGCCTGTGGTCCGACTTTGCAGGCCGCGCATGATTTCGGCGCTGCTCTCGCACGTATGCATGATGCCGGAGCCGATTACTTTGGATCTGCCCCAGCCGGATATACGGGAACTTGTTATTTCGGCCCCTTGCAGGATCCCGTTCCCATGGACGCAGGCGAATGATGATGTGGCGACATATTTGGCCGAAGGCAGGCTCCGTCCGATGGTACAGCTTGGTATGAAGCGCCGTGAACTCACTGATTACGATATGGAACTGACTGAGCGTCATTGAAGCGTTGCCTGAAATACTGGGCAAGGCGGCCAATGACAAGCCAGCACGAGTGCACGGCGATCTGTGGAGCGGCAATGTCATGTGGTCGGCCGATTCCGGATCCGTGGAAGCGGTGCTGATCGACCCAGCCGCGCACGGCGGGCATCGTGAAGAGGATCTCGCCATGCTTGACCTATTCGGCATGTCGTACTTGCGGGACATTCTCGACGGATACCAGTCCGTACATCCGCTGAAAGCAGGATGGCAGGAGCGCACCACATTGTGGCAGCTCTACCCCATCGCAGGCCACTGCGTGTTCTTCGGCGGTGGCTATGTGAACCAGTATCGCGCTATGTGCCGGTCATTGCTCAAATAAACACGTAGATATGCCTAATGATTGGCTGTTGTAGGCGTGAGGCAATCCGCTTGCTACAGCAGAAACATTGACAAAATAGCCGTTGCTTCGTTTTTGAAGCAACCGGCTATTTGATATGCGATCTAACGTTTTCTCATCGGATGTACGACATGAGGATAGGGAAATTCAGCGCAGTGCATCCTTCAGCTTGGAGAAGAAGCCCTTCTTCGTTCCGGAAGTCGGGCGTGCGCTTACCGCAACATGTTGGGCATCTGTGTCATGCTTTTCGGCAAACCGTTCCATCAAGGCACGCTCGTCGTCAGTGAGCTTTGTCGGAATCTTCACTGCGATATGCGCCACCAGATCGCCACGCTCGCTCTTGTTGTTAAGATGCGTGACGCCCAGATTCTTCAAGGTCACAGTGTCGTCAGGCTGGCTTCCTGCAGGCACTCTCACAGACTGCTTGCCATCGAACGTGTCGATTTCCAGATCATGCCCCAGTACGGCCCAGCTCATCGGCACTTGGATCCAGCAGTGCAAATCATCACCGTCACGAGTGAAGGTGTCATCCTGAGCGATGCGGATGTCGACATACAGGTCGCCGGCAACACCGCCGTTTTCACCCACCTCGCCCTGATTAGCGAGACGCAGACGGGTATTGTTCGTCACGCCGGCAGGCACGGACACGCCGACATTACGGGTGATACGCACACGACCATGACCAAGGCAGGACGGACACGGATTTTCGATAACGGTACCATGTCCCTCGCAACGCTCGCATAGAGCGGTGGTCATCATCTGGCCAAGCATGGTGCGCACCACGCGCTGTGCGTAGCCCTGACCATGCAGTCGGGGCACTGTGCCGGCTGGGTACCTTTCTGGCAGCCGGTGCCGGCGCATTCCTGGCACAGACCGAACGTTTTGATTTCAACATGTGCGGTGTCGCCGAACACCGCAGTCTTCAAGTCGATGGTCACTGTGGCCAGTGCATCGCGTCCCGGCTGTGTACGAGGGGTCGGACCGCCGTTGCCACCGCCGAAAGCACCTCCGGCGAACATGTTGAAAATGTCACCCATGTCGCCGAATCCGCCGCTGAATCCGCCATGCATGCCGCCGGCGTTCGGATCGTTCGGGTCCACGCCGGCGTCGAACATCTGACGCTTCTGTGGATCGGACAACACTTCGTAGGCGTTATTGACTTCCTTGAATTTGTCTTCGAATTCCGGACCTGCGATATCGGGATGATATTTGCGGCTCATCTTTCGATAAGCTTTTTTGATCTCGTCGTCGCTTGCGGAGCGGTCTACGCCCAGCACTTCGTAATAGTCCGTCACGGTTGTTCTTTCTCCCTATTGCTTTTCGCGTGTCATTGTGCCATAAGGCGGGGTCAGCTGTTGTTTTGGTTTTCGTCGTGAGCCACGAATGCGGTCAGATATCTGGCAACGGCACGCACTGCTGCCATGGTCGCCGCATAGTCCATATGCGTCGGTCCTATGGATCCGACGAAGGCGATGGGCTCGGTGGAATCCTGCGCTGCAGTGGTGTGATTGCTTGTCTCTCTCCCTGCTCCTCCGCAGTCTCGCCTTTTGTTACGTCGTCAGCGGTTGCCGAGGTTCGACCGTACCCGCTGGTCACCACGGATGCATGCAGCAGACCGGGCGTGTGCGTTTCGGAGCCGATGGCCACTCCGACTCCATCGGATTGCGTGGTTTCGCTCAACGTGCTCATGAGTTTCATGAGCACGACTTGCTCTTCCAGCGCATCGAACAATGGTGCAAGATCGGCCACGGCACGCTGGTGCGCGAGTCGTGAGGTTCCTGCCATATAGAGTTCGCTCGCGCGCTCGTCGTCGGCCATGCCATCGAAAGCTTGAGCAAGCGTTTCCGCCAGTTTACTGATGGGGCGGTATTCCTTGCGGGATGACATCTGCCTGACATAGTCCGCGGTTCGTGTCAAAGAAACGCTGGCACACTGCGCGTTGATTTCGTTGACCAGATGCGACAGCACTGTGGTGTCCGGCAACTCGGAAACGTTGAGTATACGTTGCGCCACTCGGCCGGTGTCAGTGATGACGACGGCCAACAGGGTGTTGATTGATACGGGAACGATTTCGATATGCCGTAATGTCGATTTCGCCAACGACGGGGCCGCCACAACCGCGACCTGACCGGTGATCTGTGCCAGAAGGCGGGCTGCGCGCTGCAAGGTGTCCTGCAGATTGACGGATCCCGACAGAAAACTGTTGATGCCACGGCGTTGCGCTTCAGACATCGGCACCACTGTGGCCAAGCGGTCCACGAAGTATCGGTACCCTTTTTCCGTTGGTATGCGCCCTGCCGACGTATGGGGTTGAATAAGATATCCCTCATCTTCCAAGGCGGCCATATCATTACGGACGGTGGCCGAGCTGACGCCAGATCATGATCTTTGGTCAAGGTGGTCGAACCGACTGGCTCCTGCGAGCGAATATAGTCCTCGACGACGGCACGCAGCACCAACATACGTCTTGACTGCGTCATGCGTGCCTCCTCTTTATGTATACACGATACGATTCAGCGGGAGCCGGTTTTCGGAATATCTGCGATATTAGGAGAAACCGTCTTCCGTAAATACTTCTCCCATTGTATTAGCACTCGCGAGGCGCGAGTGCTAATACGTTCGCTTCCAGAGTACTCGTTTCTCGTTTTTCCCGATAGCAATCTCCCGAAATGCTCGTCATACCACCAATCGAACAGAGCAATCGCACGAGAATGTTAACTGTGAGCGTTAACAGAACACAAACTACCAAACACGCCAAAATTTCACCACAACGTCACCTCACATCGCTACTATGGAAAACGCAATGTGAGGCGTCGAGCGCTCGGCACAAGCCGGATACGCGGCC
>ENA-OQAS01000578-OQAS01000578.1-human-gut-metagenome-genome-assembly--contig:-NODE-578-length-19061-cov-4.865269_pt1 | contig 19061 bp, 23 predicted proteins | sample MGYA00242733_ERZ504523 | MGnify/ENA primary metagenome ERZ504523 (study PRJEB26092, sample SAMD00036239) | human gut metagenome | host: Homo sapiens | study: EMG produced TPA metagenomics assembly of...
AGATGCGTGTGCGGCAAACCTTATGAGACCGGCTATTTACGGCTCATACCATCATATCACAGTGCTCGGCAAGGAGGATGCACCTTGTGACCATACATATGATGTGGGGAGCATAAAAACTGCCCTCTCACAGATTTATCTGTAAAACGGCAGTTTTTATTCTATGCTGTTTCAATCCAAAGATCATCAGCTACGAGAATACTTCTCTGATGTAATCCCCCTGAAGCTACTTCTCTTACTCCGCAGCCTCCATAAGAACCTCATTCTCAGCTTCCTCAGCCATTACTTCCTGATACTTGTCCAGGATGATCGTCTGGATCTGCTCTCTTGTTGCTGAATTGATCGGATGTGCGATGTCACGATATTCACCGTCGCTTGCCTTACGGCTTGGCATTGCATGAACAGCCCCTTCTCGCCTTCGATCACCTTGATGTCATGTACCACAAACTCATCATCTATTGTGACAGACACAACGGCCTTCATTTTCCCTTCTTTTGCTACCTTCCTCACACGTACATCTGTAATATTCATTGCTACTTGCCCCTTTCATTTCGCTAACCGTATCTGCGGAAAACTGATCTTCCGCATTTATAATACGTAGCGTTCGTTTTTCTCTACGACGATCTTCACTTCTCCTTCTTCGCCGCAGTAATATGAATTTGCCCGGATGGTATCCCGGCTCTCAACAATGCAATTCTCAATATGCGTATTATCTCCAAGATATACGTCATTAAGGATCACAGAGTTTTTGATCACACAGTTATTTCCTACAAATACATCACGGAACAGAACAGAATTCTCCACAGTTCCGTTGATGATACATCCGCTGGACACCAGACTGTTCTTCACAGTTGCACCCGGATTGTACTTAGCAGGAGGTACATCTGCGATCTTGGTTTTGATCGCCGGCTCCTGTTTGAAGAAATAGTTCCGGATCTCCGGTTTCAAGAAATCCATATTTGTCTGATAATAAGCCTCTGCAGTAGAGATATTATTCCAGTAGTTATCGATCTTATATCCGTAAATCCTCTTCAGATTTTTGTAACGGATAAGAATATCATTTACAAAATCATGCCTTCCTTCCTGGGCAGCACGCTCGATCAGTTCGATCAGCTGCCTTCTTCGGATGACATAGATACCAGTAGATACCGTATTATAGGAGGAAACGATCGGTTTTTCTTCAAATTCCTCGATCCGACAGTCCTCATTCATGCGAAGAACACCAAATCTCTCAACCTGGCTCTGATCCTTGCATGTAGTACATACAACGGTAACATCTGCCCGCTTTGCGATATGATACTCCAGGACTTTATTGTAATCCAGCTTGTAGATCCATCGCCGGAAGCGATCACCGCATAGTTCATGACTGTTCTTTAAAAAGCTCAGGTTCTGATAGATCGCATCTGCAGTACCCTGATACCATAAGCTGTTATCTCTGGTAATGGTTGGAGTAAAGACATAAAGTCCTCCCTGTTTTCTTCCGAAATCCCACCATTTGGATGAACTTAAATGCTCATTAAGGGAACGGGCATTATACTGTGTCAGCACAGCAACCTTCTGGATATGTGAATTTGCCATGTTGCTGAGGGCAAAGTCGATCGCGCGGTAACTTCCTGCAATAGGCATTGCCGCGATTGCTCTTTTGTTTGATAATTCTCTCATGCGGTTATTATTACCGCCTGCCAAAATAATACCTATCGCTCTCATTCTTTCCCACCGTCCTTTGCTGCAATTACCTGGCCGGCTGCCAGTTCTCCGTCAGGGTAGTCTTCTTTTGTTGTAACACCGGCGATAGCGGTATTCTTACCGATTTTGACACTGTCCGGAATCACGCTGTTTTCGCCGATAGCCACAAGTCCAAAGGAATATACAGCCGGTTTCAGAACATTCGGTACCTCCTCGCCGCATCCGATCACAACATTATTTCCGATGACAACATCTTCTGCCACGATGGCTTTATCCATAACAACGTTCTCACCAACTGCTGTATTCTTCATGATAATAGAATCACGGATCACACTGCCCTTGCCGATGATAACATTCGGACCGATCACTGAATTATGTACTTCACCATAGATTTCTGTTCCCTCACCGATGATACACTTGTCCACAACTGCATCTGCGGAAATATACTGTGGCGGGATCACATCTCCCTTGGTGTAGATCCTCCAGAATTCCTCATAAAGATTAAACTCCGGAATGATATCGATCAGCTCCATATTTGCTTCCCAGTAAGAACCAAGAGTTCCTACATCTTTCCAGTAGCCGTTGTACTCATAAGCAAAAAGCGCTGCCCCTTCTCTTTACAGTACGGAAGGATATGTTTACCGAAGTCACAGCCATTCTGATCCTTCAGGCGATCAGTGCTTCCTTCAGAACCGGCCATGAGAAAATATAGATACCCATGGATGCAAGATTGCTGCTTGGATGCTCCGGCTTCTCCTCAAACTCGGTAATACGGCTGCTCTCATCAGTAACCATAATACCAAAACGGCTGGCTTCCTCAATGGGAACCGGCATACACGCGATCGTAATATCTGCCTTGTTCGCCTTGTGGAAATCCAGCATCACTTCGTAATCCATCTTATAGATATGGTCACCGGAAAGGATCAGTACATAATCCGGGTTATACTGCTCCATATAAGCCAGATTCTGATAGATCGCATTGGCAGTTCCTGTGTACCATTCACTGCTTGTGCTCTTCTCATACGGAGGAAGGACTGTGACACCGCCTTCATTGCGGTCAAGATCCCACGGAATACCGATACCGATATGTGTATTCAGGCGGAGAGGCTGGTACTGTGTCAGCACACCCACCGTGTCAATTCCCGAGTTAATACAATTGCTCAGTGGAAAATCGATGATACGATATTTACCACCAAAAGCGACTGCCGGCTTTGCAACCTTTTCTGTCAAAACTCCTAACCTGCTGCCTTGCCCACCGGCCAAGAGCATGGCAATCATCTCTTTCTTAATCATGCGATCACCTCTTGTATGTTATGATTATTCCATTATAGCATACTTCACTGTATTAGTGAACATTTTTTACAATTATTTTAGCTGTATTTTACTTTTTTTATCGCTATTGTATATTATAAATTGGTAAGACTCATCATTTTTTTCATTTCTCTGGTAATTTTCAACATTTTTCGATGTTATTTTCTGGTTACTTTTATATTCCGGAAAAACCGCTTTTTTAGCCAAAAGAACCACTTTTCAATTGTTTCTGTTGGCGTTATAATAAAACAGACAAAAGAGCTACGAAAATAACATATATATAAGGAGATTATTATGTATCAGATAGACTTTCATAAACCGCTCCATATTCATTTCATCGGGATCGGAGGCATCAGCATGAGCGGCCTTGCGAGATCCTTCTGGAAGAAAATTTCCGGATTTCCGGTTCCGATGCCAAATCCAGCCCGCTGACCCGCACACTGGAAGAACGTGGCGCTGTGATCTATTACGGACAGCGCGCTTCCAACATCAAGGATGATGTAGATGTGGTTGTCTATACAGCAGCGATCCACCCGGACAACCCGGAATTTGCCTGTGCGAAAGAAAAAGGGCTTCCAATGCTCACCCGCGCAGAGCTTCTGGGACAGATCATGCGGAACTACGATACACCGATCGCAATTTCCGGAACCCACGGAAAAACCACTACTACTTCCATGGTTTCCCATATCCTTCTTGAGGGTGACTGTGATCCTACCATCAGTGTTGGCGGAATCCTTCCTGCTATCCACGGAAATATCCGCGTTGGAAATTCTGAGACCTTTATCACAGAGGCATGCGAATACACCAACAGCTTTTTAAGCTTCTTCCCTAAGATCAGTGTGATCCTGAACATGGATGCCGATCATCTGGATTTCTTCAAGGACATTGACGACATCCGCCATTCCTTCCGGAAATTTGCAGAGCTTCTCCCTGCTGACGGTACTCTGATCATCAACGCCGACACACCGGAGTATGAGACGATCACCCGGGAGCTTCCATGCAATGTTCTTACCTATGGTCTGGAGCACGATGCCGATTACACCGCAGCAGACATTACCTGGGATAAATACGGACATCCTTCCTTCTCCGTTCTCTTCCGGGGCAAAAAGATCGGCAGCTATTATCTGCGTGTACCGGGTATCCACAACGTATCCAATGCACTGGCCGCCATTGCCGTAGGACGCCTTCTGGACCTTCCGGATGATGTGATCGTCAAAGGTCTCGGAAGCTTTACCGGTACAGACCGTCGTTTCCAGTATAAAGGTGAGATCGGCGGTATCACCATCATTGATGATTACGCGCATCATCCAACCGAGATCGAGGCAACCCTTCATGCTGCAAAGAATTATCCGCATCAGAAGGTATGGTGTGTATTCCAGCCTCATACCTACACACGTACCAAAGCTCTTCTTCCGGAATTTGCAAAAGCGCTGACTCTGGCCGATCATGTTGTACTGGCTGATATTTATGCCGCACGTGAAACAGACAATCTTGGTATTTCTTCCCAGGATCTCCAGAAACAGATCCAGGAACTTGGAACCCCCTGCGAATATTTCCCGACTTTTGATGAGATCGAGAGCTTCCTCTTAAAAAGTTGTGCACATGGTGATTTGTTGATAACTATGGGCGCGGAGACGTTGTAAATATTGGAGAACACCTTCTCGGAAAATAATTATCCACATTATCCACATGCTTATGCACATTTCAGACGTGCCTGGCATGTGGATTTTTTTGTGTATAACCTACTTGACATAATTCAACAGCCAAATTCAACAAATACCGCATTTTTCTTACAAAATTAAGGTTTTTGTTAGTTGCTGATAATGTTATCCTCAAAGTTTTCCACACTATCCACATTTTCCACATGGAAATTAGTGCACAACTTCTGTGAAAATAGACTATTCTCAAGTAAAAGCGGTTGTGCTATAATCCTTTTTAGCATGGCGGACTTTGGGATATCACCTGAAATATCTGCTGTATTTTAGAAAGGGAGCTGCTGATCATGAGCCTGATTTCACTTCAGAATTCCTCTGAACTGGAGGTAACGATTCTTTCCAATCGCTTTATTGACAATTTCATGCCTCGTGCCAACGGGGAGTTCGTAAAGGTATATATCTACCTTCTCCGGATGGTATCTGCCGCTCCTTCTTCTTTCAGCCTGGAGCATATGGCAGACAGCCTTTTCTGCACGGAAAGAGATATTTCCCGTGCGCTGAAATACTGGGAAGGTGAGAAACTGATCGCATTAACCTATACTGCAGATCAGAAGCTTTCCGGGATCACTTTGCTGGAACCCTTTGCGGATACCGGTCATAGAGAGAGCAGCGCTTCCGTAGATACTTTCACCGGTTCCGGCAATTCTGCTTCCGTTTCCGGGAACGCGGATCCGGGAGTCCCAAGCTCCGCTGATTACATTCTCAGTCTCACTCCTGACCGGATCAGAGAACTTAAGCAAAACGAAGAGATCAGTCAGCTTCTCTATATCACAGAGCAGTATCTGACCAAAACACTGACGCCTACAGAAATGCAGAAGATCCTTTTTTTCTATGATGAACTCCATATGTCTGCGGATCTCATCGAATATCTGGTGGAATACTGTGTTTCCAGAGGCCGCAAGAGTATGCGTTATATTGAAACTGTTGCACTCGCCTGGGCAAAAGACGGCATCACCACCGTCGAGATGGCCCGGGATGCCAGCTCCCGTTTTTCCAAGGATTATTACACGATCCTGAAGGCTATGGGGATCAGCGGCCGCAATCCTGTTGATAACGAGATCACTTACATTGATACCTGGCGCAAGACCTACGGTTTTGATCTGGAGCTGATCCAGGAAGCCTGCAGCCGTACTGTCCTTTCCACCGGACAGCCCAGTTTCCAATATGCAGATAAGATCCTCTCCGGCTGGAAAAAGAAAAACGTACATACGCTGGAGGATATCCGGCTTCTGGATGCCGCACACAAAAAACGCCAGCTTGAGAAATCCGTTTCCAGGAAGAAGCAGCCCCAGACTCAGCCTCAGAATAGCAACCGCTTCAATAATTTCCACCAGCGTGATTATGATTTTGCGGAATATGAGAAACGTCTTTTAAATAATCAGTAACAGAACCTGGAAGGAGCGCTTTATGCCTTTACAGAATTTTCAATATGATACTATAATGAGAGAATACAGCCGCCGGCAGGCACAGAACCACCGTATTCTGGAGGAGCACACAGCCGAAGCCTACGGAAAGATCCCCCGTCTGAAAGAGATTGATGACGAGGTGGCAACTTAAGTGCTGACAAAGTCCGTCGCCTTTTAAACGGCGAAGAAAAGGGAACTTCGGATCTGAAGGCAGCCATCCAGGAGCTTTCCGATGAACGGATCACCCTTCTTGTTGCAAACGGCTTTCCCGGAGACTATCTGGAGATGCCTTACACCTGCCCTGACTGTCAGGATACCGGCTATATCGGCAGCCGAAAATGCACCTGTTTTAAAAAAGCTGAGATCGAACTGCTTTATGCACAGTCCAATCTGAATGAAATTCTCGAAAAAGAGAATTTTGACAGCTTTTCATTTGACTATTATTCTGCTACAATAAAAAACGAAGCCACGGGACTGTCTGCCCTGGAAACAGCCAGACGGGCCTATGGCACTGCACAGCGCTTTGTGCAGAACTTCGACCATAAATTTGAAAACCTGTTTTTATATGGTGATACCGGTGTGGGAAAAACCTTTCTTTCACACTGCATCGCCCGAGAGCTTCTCAGATCCACCCACTGTGTCCTGTACTTTTCCGCCTACGATCTTTTTGATATGATGGCTGCGAATTCTTTTTCCCGAAAAGATACCGGCACAGACGAGGAACTGATCTATGACTGTGATCTTCTGATCATTGATGACCTGGGAACGGAGCTTACCAACAGTTTCGTATCTTCACAGCTTTTTCTCTGTCTCAATGAGCGGATCATGCGCAGGAAATCCACGATCATTTCCACGAATCTGACGCTCAAAAATTTCTCGGATACCTATTCCGAGAGAACATTTTCCCGAATTGCCAGCAACTATCAGATGATATCGTTGATCGGGAAGGACATCCGTATACAGAAAATATTTTTAGGAGGAAATTAAAATGGCACAGGTAAATACAAAAGATTTTTCCACACTCCCGGTAGGAAGACTTGGACTGATTCCCCTTCAGAGCTGCAGCTCATTAGGCGCGAAGGTGAATGACTGGCTGGTCAAATGGCGTGCCGAAAGACAGTATCCTGGAATGGACTCCTTTGCATTCGAGGGATACAAGCGCGATTCTTACATTATTGACGCCAAGACTCCACGTTTCGGCTCCGGTGAGGGTAAATGCACCATCAACGAATCTGTCCGCGGTGATGATATCTACGTAATGGTAGATGTAACAAATTACAGCTTATCCTATCCGATCGACCTTACACGAATCTTATGTCCCCGGATGATCATTTCCAGGATATGAAGCGTGTTATCGCCGCTGTAGGCGGAAAAGCCCGCAGAGTCAACGTGATCATGCCATATCTCTATGAGAGTCGCCAGGACAAACGTGTCGGAAGAGAGTCTCTTGACTGTGCCAATGCACTTCATGAGCTGATCGATATGGGTGTTGAGAATATCATCACCTTTGATGCACATGATTCCCGTGTACAGAATGCGACTCCTCTTCATGGTTTTGAGACTGTACAGCCATCCTACCAGTTCATCAAGGCTCTTCTTAATAATGAAAAGGGACTTCATATCGACAAGGATCATTTCATGACGATCAGCCCGGACGAAGGAAGCATGAACCGTGCGATCTATCTCGCCAATGTCCTCGGTGTTGATATGGGTATGTACTATAAACGTCTGGATTACTCAAGATATGTAAACGGCCGTCATCCGATCGCAGCATATGAATTCCTCGGACCAAAGATCGAGGGCAAGGATATGATCCTGATCGATGATATGATCTCCTCCGGTGATACGATCATTAAGATTGCGTCTCTCCTGAAAGAGAAAGGAGCAGGCAGAGTTTACATCTGCTCTACCTTCGGATTCTTTACCGATGGTCTTGATAAATTTGACGATGCTTACAAGAAGGGCTACTTCGACAAGCTCCTTACTACTAACCTGGTTTATCAGTCACCTGAGCTTCTTGAGAAGCCATACTACATCAGCTGCGATATGAGCAAATATATTGCTCTGATCATTGATACGCTGAACCATGATACCTCTGTCAGCCACCTTCTGAATCCGGTAGACAGAATCAAACGCTGCGTAACAAATTACATGAGCCAGCATGAGAAATAAATAAATCATAACGCACGCAAAGCGGCTGCACCTTCTGAGAACGATATAACAGTTTCTCAGAAAGCGCAGCCGCTTTATATTTCTGTAACAGACGGATATCCATGATCCGCATCTGCTGTCTGCTTTGCTTTTGATCTTTATGCTGAAATCTTCCTGCAAAAGCTCACATAGGAAGCTTCTGATAGGGAATCCTCTCTTTATCCAGGATCTCCATTTCTCTTTTATGGCAGGTACTTATGATCACCTGTCTGTTTTCTTTATGCAGCCACCTGAGAGCCGCTGCAAGACGTTCTTCATCATACATGCCAAATACATCATCCAGGATCACAGGGAACGGTTCCTCTTTGCAGAAAAGCTCTCCTGCTGCCATACGAAGGGCAAAATAAATCTGCTCCAGTGTCCCGCGACTCAGTCTCTCAATGGATACGATACGCTCCCCTGTGTTCACAGACATATGCAGTGCCTCATCCATCAGAACCTCCTGGTATCTGCCACCGGTGATCTCACTTAATATCTCAGATGTACGTTTTTTCAGACGGACCCCTACCTGATCCGTAATGTTTCCGGAAAGTGCCTCAATCGTCTCCATAGCCATATTCAGCGCCTGGATCTCCGTTTCCTCCGGAGTGATCACTTCTGTGTTTTCTTCACATTCCGTCAACTCTGCCTGCAGGTTCTCCAGCGCTGTATGCTTCTCTTCGTAGTCACTGTCCAGACTGTTCCGGTTCCAGGTCAGCTCCTCATGTCTGGAATGCCAGCGCTCTCTCTGACGTTCTCTCTTATTCAGCTCCCTGCTGAGCCGTATGCGAAAAAACAATGCCGCTACAGAAATCGCCGCAGTTGCCACGCCTACCAGAACACTGAAAATGACCTGCCCGGAAAAAGCTGCCAGGCAGCCGGTACCGGCAATCCCACCAAGCAGCACAACTGCCAGAACTGTATCCGTCAGCTCCCGCCTTCTTTTTACACGATCGATCCGAAGCTCAAGAAGATCCTCTGTACTCCGTTCTCTGGTCCCTATGTTCATCCCGTCCTGCTGTTGCATGATCCGATCACGCTTCTCATCCAGTTCACGGATCTCTCTGCGGATATATTCCATGTTTGCGGAAATCTTTTCTTTTTCCTTTTCCAGCTCCTTTTTTCGCCGGGCCGCTTCTGTCAGATATCCTTTTCTGGACATTTTCAGCATCTGCATGGCTCGTCCCATGTCAATGGAACTGTCACCAGTTCCTGATAGCTGGCCATGTAATTCTGCAGTTCACGTACGAGATCTTTTCCTGTAACGCTTTTCAGCTGTGCCACAGACACCGTATTATCATAAACTGCCTCACTTACATTTCCCAGAATAGTCCCAAGAGCTCCCTGTTCGGCATCCACAAGGCTACCATCATCTTCACAGAGAAGCTCTCCCAGCTTCTTTTCTTTATAAAAATTCCTGGTTAGACGATACTTCTTCCCCTTGCTTGTGAACCACATGATCCCACCATATTCTGCCGGATTTTCCCATGGTTCATATTTTGTATATGTATCGTTCAGAGCAGCCTTTCCCCGCAGTCTGCGAACGCCGTAAAACATGGAGCGGATAAATGTATGTGTGGTAGTTTTTCCACTCTCATTTTCACCATAAAGTACGTTGATCCCAGGCGAAAGCTCCATATCCTTGTCCCGGATCTTCCCGAAATTTTTTATTTTTAAACGTCTGATAACCATCTTATGCTATCCTCCTGTGCTGCCCCTTTATCGCCGGCTGCCTGTCTCAAGCAATGCCTGAAGCCCATAATACAGCGCCTTTTTTTCCACGGTATCCATACCCTCTTTGGCCAGAAAATAGCCGATATAATCACCGATCAGAGTACCGCTGTAGCGTTTGTAGAGCTCACCAAGATCATACGCCGGCCAGGATTCATCCACAACATCGGTAACATTTCCGAGACTTTTCAGTTTCTCAGGGATCAGAAGAAGATCCGGCGAACGCATTCCCTGAAGAACGATCCTGTAGATATTCCTTCCTCCTCTGCGGAAAATCTGGGATTTTACCGCTTCTTCCAGAGATATCTGTGTAGTTTCCTCGTGAAGTGTCATTACCAGCTGCTGATAGGAACGACAGGCAAAGGGAACGAACTCTGTACGGATCCTTCCGTTGATCAGTCGTCCCTCCATATATCCATGTTCCCCTGTATCATTCCTGTCAATGGGCTCCAGAGCCCCGGAAAAGGCCGCCTGGTCACGGATCAGGATCTGCGGCTTGTGGATATGCCCTAACGCCACATAATCGAAGCCTGACGCCGCCAGAGCTGCTGCACTGAGAGGAATATGCTTCTCATCGCCGCCATGGGCCAGCAGAATATGGATTCCTTCTTTCTGGACAGGGACAGCCTGATCATAAAGTCCGTCTTTTATTTCCCGGTCATAGTAACTCAGTCCATATACATAGACATCAAGCCTGGGATCTTTAACGCAGGTCAGTTCCCTGCTCCTGAAAAATATAACATTGGAATTCCACTCAAACGTATTATAAAAAGAATCTCTGCTTATAAAATCATGATTCCTGCCATCAGATACACTCTGGTATCCGGGATGGTGGAAAACAGATAATTTACTTCCTTAAGCTCTCTCATAAGAGGCTGGCGGTGGAACAGATCTCCGGATATAAATAGCAAATCCACCGGATCTTCGCGGATGCCCGCAATAACCCGGCGGAAAGTGCTCCAGATTTCTTCCTCCCGCTCTTTGCTCCACGGGCAGCCCCTGTCGGGAACCGCGCCCAGATGCACGTCTGCAAGATGAATAAATCTCATAATGTTCTCCCTTGTGTGTCAGTCACACATATCAATACCTGTTGCCAATTTCTCTCTGCTGTTCTCTGATCTCAGGAGCACAGAACGTCCTGCTGTGCAAAAGTGTTCTGATCAAAGATCGCAGTTCTTTACAGTTCTCGGGAATGGGATCACGTCACGGATGTTGCCCATACCTGTAAGGTACATGACACATCTCTCAAATCCAAGACCAAAGCCGGAATGACGTGTGGAACCATATTTACGAAGATCCAGATAGAAATCGTAATCCTCCGGTTTCAGACCCAGCTCATCCATACGTGTTCTCAGCTTGTCGTAGTCATCCTCTCTCTGGCTTCCTCCGATGATCTCTCCGATTCCCGGCACCAGACAGTCCATAGCCGCAACTGTCTTTCCATCCTCGTTGAGTTTCATGTAGAATGCCTTGATCTCCTTCGGATAATCTGTAACAAATACCGGTCTCTTGTAGACCTGCTCTGTCAGATAGCGCTCATGCTCTGTCTGAAGATCACATCCCCAGAATACCTTGTAATCAAATTTGTCATTGTTCTTCTCAAGGATCTCAACAGCCTCTGTATAGGTCACATGTGCAAATTCAGAATTAAGCACATGGTTCAGTCTGTCAAGAAGCCCCTTGTCAATGAAGGAATTGAAGAAGTTCATTTCCTCCGGTGCATTCTCAAAGACATAACGGATCACGTATTTCAGCATAGCCTCTGCAAGCTCCATAGCGTCCTGAAGGTCTGCAAACGCACACTCAGGCTCGATCATCCAGAACTCAGCTGCATGACGGGTAGTGTTGGAATTCTCAGCACGGAAGGTCGGTCCGAATGTGTAGATATTGCGGAATGCCTGTGCATAAGTCTCTCCGTTCAGCTGTCCGCTTACGGTAAGGTTTGTCTCCTTTCCGAAGAAATCCTGTGAATAATCAACACTTCCATCCTCTGTCAGCGGAATATTCTTCGGATCCAGTGTTGTTACCTGGAACATCTCTCCTGCACCTTCACAGTCACTTCCTGTGATCAGCGGTGTATGCACATAGACAAAGCCTCTCTCCTGGAAGAATTTATGGATCGCATATGCACAGAGAGAACGTACACGGAATACAGCCTGGAAAGTATTTGTTCTCGGTCTTAAATGTGTCATGGTCCTTAAGTATTCAAGACTGTGTCTCTTCTTCTGAAGTGGATAATCCGGTGCGGAAGCTCCCTCTACAGATATCTCTGTTGCCTGGATCTCAAATGGCTGCTTCGCCTGAGGGGTAGCTACCAGTGTTCCCTTGACAATGATGGCTGCTCCAACGTTCAGCTTGGAAACCTCTGCGAAATTCTCCATGTTATCGTGATATACGATCTGAAGAGTTTCAAAAAAGCTTCCATCATGAAGTACGATGAATCCAAACGCCTTGGAATCACGAACACTTCGTACCCATCCACCTACGGTGATCTCTTTGTCGAGATACTGTTCACGGTTTCTGTAAATCTCTTTCACTGTTGTCAGTTTCATAATCTATACCTCATTCCTCATATTCAGGATCACACGTCCCTGCGGACCTCCAAACGTCCGTATCGAATTAAGTATAGACTATTCTCATGGTTCGTGCAAGGAGTAATTGCCCTGTCGGACAGAAAAATAGCGGGCCGCCGGACAGAAAAATCCCGCCTGGCGGAATGTCTCCGGCAGACGGGGATTTTTCTGTCTGTTATACCATTAATAATAAGTTGCGTTGATACGTCCTGTGTTGAGATAAGTAATGCAGTAATAATAAATCCTCTTGAATGTCTTTGTTGTGTAGTGAAGTCCGTCATCGCCGTCATCCACACCATCATAGCGGGCATTGGTCCCGTAGCCTTTTTTCATAAGTACGCTGTACATATCAATATACTTGTAATACAAAGAAAGGCCGGAACGGATCTTGCTGTTGAATTCTCTTACCTGTGCCTCTGTACGGGCGCCTCTTCCTGTTTTTGTGATCATGGTACTGTTGATCGGGTTTACGGACATGTAAAAGAGTTTACAGTTCTTACTTTTCAGTGTGGATGCTATATTGGTCATATAGCTGACATAATTACCTGCATTTCCCAGGTCATTGACACCCAGGTTAAAGATAACGGCGATTGGTTTGGAACCTTCTGTTTTGTCGATTTCTTCTATAAGCTGTGCATATCCTGTATCCCGAAACCAGCTCAAGCCCTTTCCCGGGTTTGCAACAAAAGAAACCCCATTTGTTACAGAACTGCTTATCTGTTTTTCCAGTGTCGCCTGTATTCCTGCAGTACGGGAATCTCCCACAAAAATGACCTTACTGTACATCATACCGATAGCCGGACGAGCCATCTCATCGGAACTGATGTCCTTCTCCAGTGCACGGTTAAATACCGTCGCATACAGATTGGTGTTTTTGCTGATCCGCAGAAGTTCGCCGGCTTCGTAATCCGGATCTGTGGAAGAACCGGTCCGTCTGGTCTTAGACCAGCCCATAAACGTATAACCTTCCGCATTGGGTACGGATGGGAACTTAAGATAACCGCCCTTTCCAAGCGTTACTGTCTTCCATATTGTTCCGTTTGACTTACGGAGATTTACTTTTACTGATTGCATCTGTACGGAATAATATCTGATATTACCGGAGATTTTAATCTTCGTTCCTGCTTTTTTTGCAGTAGATGCCTTGCCGTTCTTTGCTGTCGACCAGCCAAGACTTACATATCCCGATCTGGACGGAACTGCAGGTAATGTGTAATATGTACCCTCTTCTACTTTTTTCTGCAGCTTCTTATATGCGGATTGGTGCTTCCATTTCAAGATAGAAGTTTACGGTATAATACTTACTCTTTCTGCGGACCGCATACAGAGTCATGTCTTTTCTGACCTTTACGCTGGCACCTGCTTTATATACTACCTTACTGCTCCCCTTCCGTGTGTCCATCCGAGATTCTGATATCCCACAGCCTTGGTACTGCCGGAAGCCGATCGTGGTATTTAATGTCACATTCCGTGTCAGTGCGGTATACGTCTTACTTTTGCTGGTACCTGAATTATTATTGAACTTAACGGTATAAACAAGCTTCGCCGCCGACACCTTATGCGATGCAGCCGGCACAAAGATCAGTGCAGCTGCCACAAGTGCCAGCAAAAGCCATTTTATCCGAAAGGCCTTTCCGGTTTTTTCTCTGTTTTTCATATAAATAAACTCCTCCTGAAATACATATCCATCCCCGGGTGCCTCCGTACTTTTTTACAGAGTATTGATAAATCTCATAAATGCATCCCTGCCCTCTGGTGTGCATTTATAAACACCGGCATCCTCCAGTACATGAACAAATACATTGCCCACTTCCCTGCGAAGGACTTCCTGGATATTATCTTTATCAAGTTTCTCATATTTTGGCAGAAATTCTGCAACCCATGCAGCATGTTTCTCGATTTTCTCATTGGAAGCGATGTCCCTGCCGCTTAAAATGTATTCTTCAAGAAGCTCCAGCTCTTCTTTCAGACGGGCCGGAAGAACAGCGAGTCCCATAACTTCGATAAGACCGATATTCTCCTTCTTGATATGATGATAGCATGCATGCGGATGATAAACCCCCAGCGGATGCTCCTCTGTTGTGATATTATTACGTAATGTCAGATCCAGTTCAAAGGTATCTCCCACTTTACGTGCGATCGGTGTGATGGTGTTATGCGGCTCTCCGTCTGTTTCTGCAAAGATAAATGCAGCCTCATCAGTATACCCTCTCCAGCCTGCCAGTACATGTGTTGCCAGATCGATCAGTCTCTTCTCGTCTTTACTGCGGATACGCAGTACGGAAAGAGGCCATTTTACAATGCCGGCTTCCACATCTTCGTATCCCGGGATCGTCACATGCTTTTCAATCTCTGCCTTTGCCATGGCAAAGGTATAATGTCCGCCCTGGAAATGATCATGGCTGAGGATAGAACCTCCTACGATCGGAAGGTCCGCATTGGAACCAAGGAAATAATGCGGGAACAGCTTTACAAAATCAAACAGCTTGATAAATGTATTTCTCTCGATCTTCATCGGAGTATGCTGACTGTTAAATACGATACAATGTTCATTGTAGTAAACATATGGAGAGTACTGGAAGCCCCATGGACTGTCGTTGATGGTGATCGGATGATCCTGTGGTTCTCCCTTGCCGGATGATTGACTCTTCCTGCATAGCCTTCATTTTCCGGACAAAGCAGACATTTTGGATAGCTGCTGGATTTTACCAGCTTGGCAGCTGCGATAGCCTTTGGGTCTTTTTCCGGCTTGGAAAGGTTGATCGTGATATCAATCTTGCCATATTCGCTGTCTACTGTCCATTTCTGATCTTTTTTTACACGATAACGTCTGATATAGTTGCTGTCCTGACTCAGCTTATAAAAATAATCTGTGGCTTTTTCCGGATCTTCCTTATAAGCATCCCAGAATTCTCTCTGTACCTGGGCAGGACGCGGCATCAGACAGTTCATCAGCTTTGTATCAAAGAGATCTCTGTACACAATACTGTCCTCGATGATCCCCCTCTTTACAGCCTCATCAAGAAGTTCGTTCAAAGTCTCCTCAAGATTGATTTTAGCATACTCTGTCTCCGGTTCTGTATATTCGCTTTCCCCAAAGGCATCCAGAAGAAGATTGGTTGCATAAATTCTTTCGCATTCCGGAGTAATACCACTCTCCACCCCATACTGTACCAGTTTTTTAATACTTTCACTTAACATTGATTTTTCCCCTTTCCTGTCGCGCTTTCCCCGGAAAACAGGAACTTTTTTCCTGTTTTGATTTATGCCAAACGGGAACTCCCGTCTTGCCATCCTGCTGTAACCCCATGGCCTTCATCCGGCCTGCTCTGTAAGCATCACTCTATGACGTTTTCTATATAGGTGAGAAATACATTTCCGGCACTCTCAAACAGCGCTGTACTGTCATTCATTCCATACGGGCTGATCTGCCTGTTGCCGGATCATAAAGATAGGTATTATATTCATCATAGCCTACGATCACCACACTGGAATTTTCTCCTGTCTTGGCGATCACCGGTCTCTGGGCACTGACCTCATAAAGAACATTGTCAAGAGTGCAGCCGGTCAGATCGATCACCGTTCCCATATCACCAAGGCTATCCTGAAGTTCTTTTTTCTTCCAGTTGGCTGTACGTATACTTTCCGGTACATCCTCTATATTCATCTGGAGCTTTGTTTTTTTGTTTCCACGTTCCCAGACATACTGCTGCGCACGGTTAAGTACCACTCCAGTCTGCGCATCCGCGCGTTTCACAGCTGCAGCCGGATCGGTATAGATACGGTCAAGAGAACCATATGCATAAACATAATAAAGTTCTCCCTGTGGAACGGTAGTATCCAATGTTACCGATGAGTCTTCAGTACTCTCGATCTTGGAACAAACAAGCAGCGGACTGTCTGTCTCCGGTTTCTGGGTCATGGTCAGGCGGATCAGCGTTCCTGCACGGTTTGTAATGATCAATGCTACATCTATCTGGCTTCCGGATGCTTTTTTGTTATTCATGATATTGTCCTTTTTCTGGACTGTATAAGCATTCCCGGATTTTGCAGAAAGTTCAAACTCCATCATGGTACTGCCAACCGTTACGTTGGTGATATAAAGGCCATCCTGACGATACTCTTTTTTCACCTTTCCTTTAAAGCTTTCAATGCGGAATGTACTGATTCCCTCTGTTTCATGTCCGTTGGCATCCGTAAGAATGTCTTCATCGGAAAGGATCCCATATACCAGATCTTCATTCATAAATCCCAGAGCTCTCAGATTTTTTCCGCTTTCCGGCGAAATATCTCTTGTTTTCAGAGAATCAAATTCAATTTCCCGGATCTTCCTGCATCATCTCCGGATTCGATCAGCCATGCTGCATGTGCCTTGGTATCTGACACAACAAAATGGTTCTGTTTGATTCCTTCTTCCAGAACCTGTGAGGTTCCTGTCTCAATATCTACCTGATACAGCTTCTGTGCAAACAGCAGAAACAGCTGATTGTTTTTGTTTACATAAGTGAGTGTTCCAAGATCTTCCTTCAGGAACTCGTAGGATTCTGTACTTGGTATGAATACTTTTTCTTCCACCACATTACGGTCGCTGTTGTAGTGATAAACACAGACACCGCTGTATCCCTCGTGAACACCACGGTTCATGTAACCGTACAATACAAAGTCCACATCCCCGTTATCTGCCACTCGGATGATCTTGATATCATGTTCGTTGCGCACATATCTGGAATCGTTATCTTCCTCTTTGCGGAAGCTGAAGATCCTTGTGATCTTTCCGCTGGACGGTGCATAAGACCAGAGATCCCCATCCTGCTCAAAAGCAACGATCTTTCCACTGCTGTCTGAAGCATAGGTGACATTCTTGTCACGGACACCCAGAAGCAGGCCTGCATCGGAAACTACCTTCTGAGACGGATCAAATACCTTCGTTGCAGAACGTTTAAAATCCAGCAGCATGATCCTTGTTTCTGTATAACGCATACGGTAAAATTCCGTAACATCATAAATTTCGGTTTTACCCTCATCATCCTGTGCGGAAACCTGATAATCTAGCGTGATACTTGCAGTCGTTTCATTGATATCATCGATCAGCGGAACTCCTTCCATGTAGAGCTTCGGAGAAAGGGATCCCCAGCTGATATTGGAAAGTCCGGAACTGATGGAAATATTATTGTAATTCGTTCCGCCGGAAATATCCTCCGCTTCCAGATATCCGGTCAGCGTATCTGCCTGTTCCTTGTCCAGACACTTTGTGGAAAAATCCTTGACAAACTGAAGATACGCTTCTGTATTCAACTGGGTTCTGGAAACCACTCTTGTATAGTAGTAAACTTCCCCCTCACTGGTATCCAGCGTGATCTGCATGGAATACTCCTGGTTCATGCGAAGGTCACTGCCGATCTCAATCTCTGTACTTAAACAGCCGTTGTCCTCTTTCGTGAGATTCTTGATCTTACGGTTCTCCATAACCTTGCTTCCGTCTGAAGTCCGTACCTCATAAGCAAGCCCTGTTACTGTATCAGCATATGGGTTGATCTCAAAAGACACTTTTTTGGTCGTATCCAGCGGAGTAATACTTCCTCTCATGAAATCGGTCTGCATCTGCTGTCTGTATCCATACATCTTATTTGCCTGGGTACTTCCGATCTTTACCATAACCTCCGGAAGTGTGGCATCGTTCATATCTGAGCGGTTATCTGTAGACTGACTGTTCATCAGAAATGAGGTCCCGGCTACTACTGCCACAAAGATCGCCAGCAGTATCACTCCCTTACGTAGGATCTTCATCATGTCATTCTCCCTTCTGTGAGGCTGACTCTTCCGGATAAAGAAGCCTGTCCAGGGTAGGAGCCACATGAAGAGCCTTCATGGTATCCGAAAAACTGTCCCTGCTCTTTTTCTTTCCGGTTTTTACTGCGCGGATCAGAATATTCTTTGGTGTATGTTCCATATCGATAAATTCAAGAAGCTGGGTTTCATATCCTTTGCTTTCCAGAAGCTCGGCACGAAGACCATCTGTGATCAGAGCTGCCATTCTTTCCTTCAGGATCCCATAACGCATAACAGGCTGGAGCATTTCGTTTCGGATCTGACGATTCAGTCATGCTGACAGCATGGAACAGACAGAATCACCTGCGCATCCCACTCAACCGCTTTGGCAAGTGCATAATCGGTTGCTTTGTCACATGCATGGAGCGTTACCACCATATCTACTTTCTGCACACCTTCATATTCCGCAATATCACCACACAGAAAATGCAGTTTCTCATATCCGTATTTTTCTGCCAGTCCATTGCATTTCCGGATCACATCTTCCTTCAGGTCCAACCCAATGATATTAACGTCATATCCTTTGAGTTCCTTCAGATAATAATACATGGCAAATGTCAGGTATGATTTGCCACATCCAAATCCAGGATCGTGACCTCCCGCTCCCTGGACAATGCCGG
>ENA-OQAS01000579-OQAS01000579.1-human-gut-metagenome-genome-assembly--contig:-NODE-579-length-19042-cov-2.702776_pt1 | contig 19042 bp, 25 predicted proteins | sample MGYA00242733_ERZ504523 | MGnify/ENA primary metagenome ERZ504523 (study PRJEB26092, sample SAMD00036239) | human gut metagenome | host: Homo sapiens | study: EMG produced TPA metagenomics assembly of...
TCCTCCTTTGATTCGAATCTCCGTCTTTCATTATCTATTTGGATATATCCATCCATTTTATGATGGAAACGGAAGAACAAATCGTTTTATCAGCAGTTATCTTTTATCCAAGGAATTAGAGCCTCTGATTAGCTATCATTTAGCAAAAACAATAAAACAAAATATTTCCAAATATTATAAAAGTTTTGATTATACAAACGATACTGATAATCGTGGTGACCTGACTGGTTTTATTACAAATTTTCTAGAAATTATTCTTGCATCCATTGAAGCATTAATCGATTCTCTGGAAGACAAAATAGAACGTTTGCATTATTTCGAGCAAATATTATTATCTAATTTTAAAGATAAAACGGATTATGGAATTCTTCATTTACTATTACAGAATTCTTTATTTGGTCTGGAACCATTGTCTGCCAGAGAAATGGCTGAAATGCTTGATAAATCTTATGTTACGATTAATAATCGTTTGAAGAAAGATTCCATCAAAACACTATTACGATCTGATATACCTCATAAATATGATTTGGATTTAGATAATTTAAAAACTTTATGATTAGATAACAACAAAACACGAGACTGCTACCTTCTATGGCAATCTCGTGTTTTTATTTTTCAGAAAAACTATACGCTACTATTTATTTTTTCATTATTTCACTTTGCAAGATCTTACTGCACTGTATGCACCGTAAACTTTAGATTTTCCTACTGTCTTGTATGCACGTACTTTTACAAAATATTTTTTCTTTGCTTTTAACTTCTTGATGACTTTCTTATATGTCTTGTAAGATTTTACTGTGTATGTCTTTGCACCTTTGAAGTTTTTCTTAGTTGCGATCTTAATCTGGTATCCAGATACGTTTTTGTCTTTCTTCCATGTAACTGTTAATTTTTTCTTTCCTGCTTTTACTTTTGCTGTCTGTTTCTTAACTGTTACTTTTTTGACTGGTTTACAGCTGGCTTTGTTGCTTCTGTTGTAGCTGCAGGCTTTGTTGCTTCTGTAGCATCTGATGGCTTTGTTGCTGTTGTATCTGACTTGTTTGTATATGTAAATTCTAATGTCTTATTATATCCAGTCGCTGTTACAACAATGTTATATGTACCTTCTGCTTTTAATGCATCTGCTGTTGTCACCAATGTTCCATCTGCATTGATCAATTTTACAGCTCCTTTTCCTGATGCTGCATACTCTTTTCCGTTCACAGAAACTTTCTGAATATTTTTTACAAAGTTTGCAAAATCATCTGCCTGCACATCTTTTGCTGCCACTAATGCAGGTGCTTTAACATCATTGTTATATGCTGCTACAACATTATCTGTAGTTAAAGTAAAACTTGTGCTAAATGGTACATATTTTGAGCTTTTATCTGTTACATTTAATGTATACTGTCCTGGTTTGACACCTGTTGCATTATATTTTAATGTTCCATTTTCAACACTGACGTTTGTTAACCCTTCTACTGCATATTCTGCATCATACGCTTCTGGTAATGTTGGCACAGTTACTTTTGCACTTCCGGAAGTTACATCTGCATTTTCAACTTTAAATGCACTTGTATCAAACTTATATGGTACATATGTATCATCAATATCATATTTCACTACACCATTTTCTGTATAATATGTTACTGCATCAATTGTTTTTCCCATCATAGATGCATAATGTTCTCCAGAAATTGGGCAACCATGAGACTGTGTTGTAAATCCTGTTCCCCATGCAAATTCTGTCCCTTTCCAGATATTTTCTACATGTCTTAATCCATATTGTGTTCCATCAATTGTTGTGATCACTGCTGCAAGAACTTCGTATTCCCACTGATCTGATCACTATCCGCAACCTTATCAAAGTTTAAATTTAATTGATAATCTCCATACTTAGATGATGTCTTAAACTTCTCAATTGCTGCACCTTTTACTGTTTTTTCAGTTGCTGTAGTCTTGCCAAAAGAATAAGATCCATTTTCATTTACAGTTAATTCTTTATAGTACGCTGGTGCTGTTGTACCTAATTCATAATATGAATAATCTGCACTTTCAAATAAAGCATCTTTGCCTTTATATTCTGTTGTTGTTTCTTTTCCTTTCATATTTACTGTAATTGAAACTTTAGAAGCGTCTGTAATTTTTGTTAATTTAGATAGATCTGTTCCTGCTTTGATCTTTACAGGATAAGTGATTCCTGAAATATGCTCTCCAGTATTGTCTGCATGATAAGATCCATTGGCTAATGTACTTTTTGTTTTTGTCTTTGTTGCTGAAGTTGTCGCATCTACTTTTACATCATTTTTATTTAATTCTGCCTTATAAAAATCAGCATATGGGATATTCATCAACACATATATATCTTGTTCCTTATTCGTTTCATCTGCCTTAACAACAGATATACCATTATTAAATACTGCTGGCACACTTACAGGTCCTGCCAACATTGCAGCAGCCATAGCTACTGTTAAACCTTTTTTCCACATTCCTTTTCTCATGTGAACCTCCTTCAAGTTATAATAGTTAATAGCTTCATACAAAAATATAAGTACTGAAATATCTTTGTATATTTATCTTGATTTTTGCATATTCCGAATCTAATTGAGAATTTTTCGCATTTAGTTAGTTTTAGCTAACTGTCATTTTTTAAGAAAGGTGCCTTTATAAGTGATCAGACACCTTGCTATTTCGTCAATTATCTTACAAACTTTGTGCAAAAATACAGACTCCAATAAATAATACAAGCTTCAGGAGAATGATAACGATTTCGTTACCTTTTAATTTCTTACCTGAACCCAAATGGATGTTTTGTTTTGGGCACACATCCACACATTGCATACAGTGGATACATTCCCCGCCATTCTTCTGGTCCCTTTTGATCTGATAATCTACAGGGCACTTAATCTCACATGCACGGCACTTTGGAATGCAGTTGCTTCGGTCTCTGTCGAGTACGGAAAACGGCAATGTCGGTAACCATGCAAAGATTGCTCCCATTGGACATAGATATTGGCAGAAAAATCTTTCTTTAAGGCACATACCTACCAGTATAAGTACAAAGATGACCCATCCGGCTAAATAACTGGCGTCTGGAATCTTACCTGTGTACAACATGGAAAATACTTCCCAAGGACTGGTTCCATGGAACTTTTTTGTAAATCCTAATGCATAAATCAGCATTAAGACTAATAACACTATATATTTCACTTTCTGAAGTTTCCGTCCTGTTTCTTCTGATACCCACGGAAGCTTCTTTTTTACTTTTTTCTGAATCCATTGGGATAGGGCATACATTCCATCTCCCAAGGTTCCAAATGCACAAGCATAGCCACAGAAGAATCTGCCAAACAAAATAGTGAATCCGCATAATGCATCAGCATTACAAGAAATGCATTATGTTCGATCGGCTTGCCTGCCTGATCTGTTCGATCACATACCTCACACCAGAAAATGCTGATGTATATAATGCCGGCATCCATAGGAAAAAGATGATCTGGATGATCTGCCGGGCGAGACGTCTTATATCTCTCTTTTGTCTAAGGTTCATTATGACGCCTCCTTCAAAGCATTTCGTACCGCTGCAATAATACCTTTTGAACTGTATGTCGCTCCACTTGCTACATCAACATCGGCTGTCTGCTTTTGTTTCATTGTATCTATGATTTTTTGCATTATTAAAATATGCACTGTCTTCATTTTTCGCTTCTTTAATCTGAATGTCATCGATAGAACCATTTTTATGGTTACACTCACAACAATCTGACCACCGAATCCCTGGCCGCTGCTTCATAGGTTCCGTCTTTCCATGAACCCAAACCACTGTTCTCAGCTGCGATCTTCGCTTCTTTTTCTGCTCGGATCGTTGCAATATTATGATATGCAAAACATACTCCAACGATCAGCACAAGGTTTAGAAATTTCATTAAGAAATGCTTATATTGTTTTAATTGTTTCATATCTCTTTCTTGTTCCTCTACCTATTGGTTAATCTTTGAAATTGCGTTCTTATATGCATTGATCAAGGCATTGCTTGAACATGTTGCTCCTGTTACCACGTCATAATTTTTTGAAGTATCCAATCCATTTGCGATCAATTGAGGAACTATCTTTTTTCCGCATCCTTATACCATGATTGCATGCTTTTATCTGACCATTTTATATTTTGGATTCCTTTTACTTTTCCATCAGATGAAACTACAACTTCTAAAGTAAGATCATATGCGTCAAAATCTCCATCTTCATCTGGCTCACATACTGCACTTCCTGTATACGTTTGATCTGTCGGTGTTGTTGGTACAGTTGTTGTATTATCCTCAGATGAATTATCAGTATTCGTATTATTATCATTTGTACTATTGTTCGTATTATTTGTTTCTACTGTAGTTTCCGTATCTTTTTTCGCCAATGCTTTCTTTAACGCATCTCTGACTGCTTCCATGATACCTTTTGAACTATATGTAGCACCACTAACTACATCAACTTTATCTGTATTAGCTGATTGTACCGCAATAATACTAAATGGCACTTCAGACCATGCACGTTCAAAATATGCTGCATCATCTTTCTCATTTTCACAAGTTTGATCTCTACGATCTTGCTCTTCTTGATACGAACACTGACAGTGATCTTTCCTCTGAATCCTGTTCCAGTTCCTTCATAAACACCATCTTTGTATGTTCCTGATACTTTCTCTGTTGTATCTTTCTTCGTTGTGTCCTTTGTTGTAGATGTAGAACTACTGTCACTAGATGATTTATTAACGGCCGCTTTGCTTAACGCATTACGCACGGCTTTGATAATACCATTGGAACTAAATGTAGCCCCACTGACAGCATCTACATTTGTGCTCTGCTTCTTAACCATCAATGGAAGTAAAATACCTTTTGCACGGTTAAAATACGCTGCATCATCATGATTTTCCAAAATTTTAATTGATTTGATCTTATTCTTTTTGATCGTCACAGAAACTTTTACAGTACCATGATATCCAGCGGCTGTACCAATAAATGTACCATCTTTGTATGTTCCTGATTCATCCGCTGTACCAACACTTCCTGCAGATTTTGCAGAAGATCCGCCCGCTTTTGCAGATGATTTATCTTCTTCCCCTGTTAACGCATTTTTTACTGCCTTAATGATTCCATTTGAACTGTAAGTTGCTCCACTGACAACATCAACTTTTAATGACTGCTTTGCCAGAATATTTTTGATCACACCTGCTGATGCACGATTGAAAAATGCGGCATCATCGGAATTACTTAATACTTTGATCGCTGTGATCTTATGATCTTTTACAGTAACTGAAACCTTTACCAAACCACGATATCCGTTTGCCTGTCCTTCATAAGTTCCATCCTTGATCTTGCTTAGATCAATATCCCCAGCATTTGCTTTCTTTGTTTTCTTTTTCGCTTGTGTCGTTGCAGCTTCTACCTGATTTTCAGAATTATTTTTTGATTTTTCTGACTTTGGTGCCGTATATCCAAAAACACTGTTTCCAACTAGACTGATCACAAAAATCGCAGGCACAAACTGAATCAGATTGACTTTCTTTAACTGATCAATGATCTTCATTTTTGTTTTTCCTTCTCTCTTTCTATCTGTTAACGTTTTATTTTTTTATTACTGTAAAATCACTATCTGAACTAAAATGATCTTTGATTCCCTGTGAAATATATACCTTATTATTTTCATCAACAAGGATCATATTGAATTCTTTGCTGTGTTCCTGCCAGTAAGAAGTAGCTTTATCCTTCCCCATAACAAACAATGTTGTTGACAATGTATCAGATAATGTACCATTTTTACTGATGATCGTTACTGATTTCAGATCTTTTTCGGATGGTTTTCCAGTTGCTGGATCAATGATATGATGATATGTTTTCCCATCTTTCTCAAGTATCTTTCATATGCTCCAGATGTAATGACTGCTTCATCAGCAGCTTCATATGCACCGATCATACTTTCTGTATCATCTGGTGACTGCACTCCGACTTTCCATCGGCTTCCATCTGTTTTTGTTCCGATTGCCTGTACGTTACCACCAAGACTGATTACACCGCTTTTCACACCATCCTTTTTATAGATTTTTGCAATTCTTTGTGATGTGTATCCTTTAGCAATTCCTCCAAGATCAATCTTCATATTTTTCTCTAATGTCACAACATTTGTTTTCTTATTAATTTTGATTTTCTGACTATTTACGTTTTTCAGAAGTTTCTGAATTTCTCTGTCCGATGGCACACGATATTTCTGTGTCGGAAATCCCCATAATTCCACGATCGGATAGATAGAAATATCAAAAGCATCGTTTGATTCTTTTGATTTTTTCTTTGCAAATTCGATCAATTCTAATGTCTCATCAGATACTTCATTTTTTTCTTCTGATTCAGCTGATAGATCTCACTGTTTTTATCTACCGCTGACCATAGCTGATCTAATCGCTCAATCTCACTCTTAGCATCATCCACTGCTTTTTGTGCATTCTTTCCATATGCTTTCAGATTCATATAGGTGTCCATGGCAAAAACTTGCACACTTGCCTCCTGTGTACTTACTTCACTACTTGTCTCTGTCTTCTTTGCGTCCTGTTTCTTGGCACATCCAGCAAACGATAATACCCCTAAAACACTGATCGTCGCTATACATATTAACTTTTTTAGTTTCATTTATTTCATCCTTCTAGGTTAGTACTTGCTAACCTATAGTTTAAAATTTTTCTGCTTTTGTTTCAAGGATAGTACTTGAGGTTTTTTTTCATTAAGAAAATACTTTGCCATTCTATAGTAGTTTTATATAAAAAAGGTTCAAAAAGGAACTGTCTTTTCTGACAATTCCTTTTTTGACGTTCTATTCTAACCGTTATTTCTTAATCTCATAGTATCCATTTGTCTTCTTAGTACGCTTGCTTACTTTGACATAATACATTCCTTTTTTCTTTGGAAGCTTTACTGTCTTTTCTAAGTGTTTTGCAGATGTTTTTACTGTCTTAACTGGTTTTTTCTTACCTCTCTCATAGATCGTAAACTTAAATCCACCTTGATCTGCAACTGTTAAAATCTTCAATTTGCTTTGCTTTTTGCTAGATTTTACAGATACTTTATACCAACGGGCTGCTTTTTCATTCATTGTATACATCTCTGTTGCATTTAGATTCTTTGCTTTGGATTTCTTATAGGCAACTTTCTTTTTGGCATAATTTTTTGTCGTATACAACATTGTATTGAGCTGCTCTTTTGGAGCCTTCAATACTAGACGGTAGTTTCCTTTACTAAGTCCATAACCTACTGCAATCTGTGTTTCGTCTTCGTTTGTTGGTTTAAATGACTTTGTTCTTCCGATTGTGATCCATTTTCCTTTTTCATTTTTCTGAACTTTATAGCTTGTATTTCCACCATCTTCTACCATGATGCAACAACAAAACCTGCAAATCCTCTTTTTGTCATTTTAAATGTGTGATAAGTTTCTTTTTCTTCACCTTTTTGCATATTGAGGTCGTTTTTTGCTAACCCACCACATTCATTTTGTAATACGTAAGCTGTGATCAATCCTTCTTTACAGTTCTTTGGAAACTCTATATAATAAGTTTCTCCTGCATTTACCTGCGCCTTTACATAGGACAGTGGCAATTTCTTGATCATTTTTTTATTGGAATCATATAGAATTGCTTCCTGTTTATTATCCCCAACAACTGCCAGTCCTAAAGCTCCTGATTCTACTGGAGTGAGCTTGATCAGATCTGGATTTTTAAAATAATTCTGATCATAATATTTGATCCCGCCAGTCAGCGCATAATATAAGGCATCTTCAAGAGTTCCAAATTTGTATGCTTTAATTTCTTTTTGATTCCATTCTTCCGGCTCTGTTTTTCTTGCTGTTTTCTTCATTACTGTTTTACTCGGAAAATATGATGTAGCTGCTTTTGATACTAAGCCATCCGCTGCTGATACTTTAACCTGCGGACACAGCATCGCTGCTGATATGACTGCTGCCATAAGAATACGAAATGACCTACTTTTCATTTTTTTCATCCTGTTTCCCTCCTTGTGATTCTTAATATGTATATGTTCCCAAATAATATGCCCCCGTTGTTTTGCTTGTAAGTTTCGTAACTTTCACATAATATGCTCCTTTTTTCTTTGGAAGTTTTACTGTCTTAACTTTATCATTCTTTGTGACTTTTACTGTTTTTAGCCGTTTTCCTTTTTGATAAACACAGAATTTAAAACCTCCACCCACAGAATCTTTGGACAATGTAACTGCTTTTCTTTTTTTGGTAGATGAAACAGAAGCCTTATACCAACGCGCTGCTTTTTCTGTGGAAGTATATATACTGTCAATATCTGATTTTAGATTGATCGCTTTTGATTTCTTATAGGCTGCCTTTTTCTTTGATTTGTCCCTTGTATATTCTATATTAATGATCTGATCTTTTGGTGTTTTTAATGCCAGACGATATTTTCCTGCCTCTAATCCATAGAGCAATGCACTGTCATATTTATCTGGTTTTACCGTTGTGCCATATCCGACTTTTTTCCATGTCCCATTTACATTTTTCTCAATGTATACTCCAACTTTTTCATGTTTCTTTCCGATGGATGTAATATCAAATTGTACTTTTGAGCGTTTCGCTACGGAAAATGGATGATAGGTTGTTGTCCCTTTTCCAAGTTCATAATAACTTTTCTGATTCGCCATGGAAGTAAATTCGGTTTTGATCACACCAGTTAAAATGATCACTTTGTCTATCTTCTCTGGCAGTTTTACATAAAATTCATCTCCTGTTTTCACGATACCTACATATTCTTTGTCCCCGCCATCATTTAAATTATTTACTATAATTCTTTTCTTTGACGCATCATATACTGGTATTTTTGTCTCATCGTTACTTACGACACCAACCATAAACAGCCCTGGATCTGCAACTTTAATCTTTACCCAGCGGTCACTGCCTTTATAATTCTTATTATATAAATGCATTCCACCGCTCACCAGATATTTCATCATATCTACTTCTGAATCAAACTGATATGCAGTCAATTCCTCTTTGTTCCATTCTTCTGGTTCAACATATCTGGCTGTCTTTTTCTGTGTTATCTTGTCTGTATTAATATTTGTCCTTACATTTGCAGATACTGATGGGCTACACATTGCAATGCTTAAACCTGCTGCTATCAGAACTGCTCCCATTTTCTTGATTCCCCTTCTTGCCATAAAAATTCCTCCTTATATTTTGATTTGGATTAATAATACCCTATTTCATACGTTCCATTTGTTTTCTTTGTAAGCTTTGAGATTCTGATATAATATGTTCCTTTTTTCTTTGGCATTTTCGCTATCTTCGCATTTGCATTTCCTGTTACCTTAATTGTTTTAATTGCTTTTTTCTTTCCCTTTTTATAAATTGTAAACTTGTATCCTCCAGAAACCGTGTTCTTTCCAAGATTCAGAATTCTTTTCTTCTTTGTAGATGTAATACTTATTTTATACCATCTTGAAGTTTTCTCTCCTGTTGTATATATATTCGATGTTTGTCCATCCAGTTTGATCTTCTTTGCTTTTGATTTCTTATATGCTACCTTTTTACTTTTAGAACTGCTTGTATATGAGACTGCATTTAACTGTGTTGTCGGTGCTTTGATCGCCAGGCGATATTCACCTTTAGTCAATCCATGAACAAAATCATCATCATAAGATGCTGGCTTGATCTTTACCGTATCATCGATTCTTTTCCATTGTCCGTTTTCTTTCTTTTCGATGTGTGCATAAGTGATCTCACTGTTTCGATCGATCGCTGAAATGTTAAATTCCACCGCAGATCTCTTCTTAATTGAAAATGGATGATATGTGGTACTTCCAGTTCCTGATTCATAATAAGTATCTGATGCTTTCATAGATCCAAATCCATCTTTGATCACACCTGTTGTCACAAATATTTTATCGATTTTTTCTGGCATTTGAAGATAGAAGACCTCACCTGCTTTTGCAAGCCTTCCATATTCCAGGTCTCCATCAGATGTCGTTTGAGCTAAAACTTTCTCCTTCGTTGAATCATAGAGATTTATCTTCTGCGATCTATTTCCATCTGTTTGTGTTGCAATTGTAAAATACCCTGAATCTGCAACCGTAATTTTGACCATATGATCCTTTTCCTGAAATTTATCATTGTATAGATGTGTACCACCTGTCTGAAGATAATCTTCAAATTTATCTGTAGATCCAAACTGATATGCTGTGATTTCTGTATAATTCCATTCTTTTGGAGTCGTATATCTCTCTTGCATTTGCATTCTCTGTCCCGCATAAACTATCATCTTGGGACAACTCATAGATACTCCAATCACTGCTGTCATCATTAATGTCGCTGTTTTCTTTAAAATCTTTCTCATGTCTATCATCTCTCCTGCTTGATCATTCTATTACTTCATTATTCGTCACAAATAACCTGATCCATCAAAATATCATGCTCCTCTGTCGGTACCTGATCCATCATTAACTCTTTATAACATACCAGAATCTTTGGAAATGTTACTCCATCTAAAAAACGGTCATAGAATCCTGCTCCATGTCCAAGTCTACGGCCTTCTCTATCTGCACTTACACAAGGTATTACCGCCATATCAATCTTCTCTTTCGATAAGATTGGACACCTTCTGGATGGTTCCATGATTCCATATGCCCCTTCCTCAAAATCATCTAAAGCATGAATCTGTCTCACTTCCATGATTCCTTTCCCAATACACAATGGAACTCCGACATTCTTCCCCTGTTTCAGTGCCAATGCTATCAGCTGCCATGTGTCAACTTCATTTTTCATACTTGCATAACAAAAAATAGTTTTTGCCTCTTGAAATTCTTTTAACTCTTTTACCTGTTCAAAAATCGATTGATCTGCTTTTTCTATATAATTTTGTCTAATTTTTCATCCATTCTTTACTTGTTGTCTTGCTTCTTTTTTCGTCATGATGTCCTCCAGTTTTTATAAAATTACGCACAAAATGAACCTAATTTCTTAGGTTCATTTTATCATAATTTTCTTTCATTGTATGCTATTTCATTATAATGTTTTATATAATTCCATAATCTTCTCGCCAGTTGCAACATCTTCTGAAAATGCAGTCGCACTTCCTGCTGCTGTCCCCATCTTCAGTGCTTCATTATAATCTCCATTACTTCTCAAATATCCTGTGATAAATCCTGCTACCATGGAATCTCCAGCTCCTACAGAGTTCTTAACTTCTCCTTTTGGACAAGGTGTTACATGAACTTCTCCTTCTTCTGTGATCAGGATTGCTCCATCTCCTGCCATGGAAACTAACACATTTCTTGCGCCTTTTTCCTGAAGTTTCTTTGCATACTCAACAATCTCATCATTTGTCTTTAGCACAACATCAAACATTTCTCCTAATTCATGATTGTTTGGTTTAATCAGGAATGGATGATATTTTAATACGTTTAACAACAAGTCTTTTGTTGCATCTACAACGATTCGGATGTCTTTTCCCTGCAAACGTCCCATGATTCTTTCATATACATCTGATGGAAGTGTTGCTGGAATACTTCCTGCAAGAACTAAAATATCTCCATCTTCTAATTCATCTAATTTCTTAAACATCTGCTCTAATTCATCATCATGAATAACTGGTCCTAATCCATTGATCTCGCTTTCTTCGTTGGATTTTACCTTAACATTGATACGTGTCATTCCTTCACGTACTCTGATAAAATCTGGCTTAAATCCAAGTTCTTTCGCTCCTGATTCAATAACATCTCCTGTAAATCCAGCTATAAATCCAAGTCCTACACTATCTACTCCAAGATTAGCAAGTAGATGAGATACATTAATACCTTTTCCTCCGCAGAAAATGTATTCTCTTGTTGTCCTGTTTACCTGTCCTAATGTCAGGTTGTCTACTTTAATTACATAATCAATTGCTGGATTAAATGTTACTGTATAAATCATGAAAATACCTCCTCAATGTTTGTGATTCTTTTGAACTCTTTGTTTTCTAAATGATCTGTAATGATCTCTGCCTTCTTTAAATCTGCAAATTTAATAGTTGAGATCACATTGAATTTGCTTGCATCCGAAAGAATATATGTTTTCTGGCACTGTTCCATCGCTTTCTTCTTAACTGCTGCCTCTTTCTGATCTGGCGTTGTAAATCCCCGCTTCAGATCAATCCCATTTGTTCCGAAAAAGCCCTTAGTAAAGTTATATTTATCAAGCTGTTCTAATGCTTCTTCTCCAACCAATGCTTCTGTTACCGCTTTAATCTCGCCTCCGATCAAATGGACCTTAATCCTGCGTTCATCAGTTTTCTCGCATGTGTGATCCCATTTGTCACATAAATAACGTCATATTCTCTGAGATAATCTAACATCATTTCTGTCGTTGTTCCTGCATCAAGATACACGATATCTTCTTTATTGATCAAAGATGCTGCATATTTTGCAATCTTTCGCTTCTCTTCCTGGTGTTTCTTTGACTTGGTTATAACTTCTTCTTCTCTTGATAACACAGATTTGATCGCAGTAGCTCCTCCATGAACCTTGATCAAAAGACCTTGTCGGTTTAATTCCGTTAAATCCCTTCGTATCGTGGACTCTGAGGTGTTCAGTTTTTCTGTCAGTTCTACCACGGTGACTGACTGTTTCTCTCTTAAAATCTCTAAAATGCGTTCAAATCGCTCTTGCGCTAACACAATATCACCTCTTTTCGCTTTTATTTAAGTATATCACAATTTCAATCATAGTCAATCATTTTCTTTCATTTTCAATCATGTATATTCTTCATAGTTTGTTCAGGTTTTCAAAATAATTTGAACACATTTGATTTTTATACTAATGAACATAAGGAGGTACTGTAAAATTAAATGCTTCCAAACAGACATTAACCGGTAACATTATTAATAGCTCAAAAAAAGAAATGACAGATTTTGATCTTCTGTCATTTCTTTCTCTATTTTTCTTTCAGCATACTCTTGCTTCCTAGATAAGTTGCAATCATATATCCAATATAAATAACAATCACAATGATCAATGACTGCGCTGCTGCTTTTGTTATATTAATCTGTCCTAACGTTGATATCAGGATTTTTGCTGTTTTGATTCCTACATAAGAATGAATCAACGCCAAACTTAAAGGCAGACAAAAATACAAGATGATCTGTGCTTTGATCGCATGATTGATCATTTTTTGCGAAGTTCCAATTTTACTTAATAATTGGTATTTTTCAATATTATCTGCATTTTCACTCAATTGCTGTAATGCAAGTACTGCTGCACATGTAATTAAAAATACAAGACCAATATATATTGCAATGTATGTCATGATCGTACTTAAACCAGTACTTTGTTCATATACTTCTTCCTTTGAAAATGTTGCTGAGTATGGAGAGTTTTTCATCTTACTATTTGCGATCATCTGCTTTAAATGTTCATTATAATGTTTTGATGCTTTCTGTGCATTTCCTTTCCAATTAATGTTTAAATATAATGTAGAATAATCAATCTTTAATGACTGGATGATTTCATCATTTAAAATGACTGTTCCCATATCTGTTTTAGCTGCTGTTACCATATATGTATCTTTTTGTAATCCATATTTCATTTTATATGTTTTTCCATCCAATGTAAGTTTTTGCTTATCACTAGCTGCCTTTTCCATTATCGGTATCAGATTGCCATAATCACAATTTAATATATATTCATCTGATTTCAGGGTTAATTCTTTTTCTCCGATTGCTTTTCGGATTTTATTATATTCAGATAGTTTTGCAAAAGTTAGCGGAATCTCATAAAGTTTCTTCACATAATCTTTTGTATAATCTGAATACTTTTCTCTTCCCTTTAATAATGGCTCCATTTTATATCTGCACTTGCGAAATGTACCATTTTGATATATCGTGATCGGTAAAATTTCTTTTGCATCTTTTTCTATTGTTAATCCAAGCGCATCTAATCTTTTCATAAATTTCTGTTGCTGTTCTTCCTGATATCCTTTTTCTGATACTCCATAAAAGTGTAATCAAACTTTGTCATATCTTCTAAATCTGTTTTCACTGAAGACGCCAATCCACTTCCGGTCGCAAACGCACTAATTGCTAAAAACAACATCAGACAAAGCATCGACATAGAAACAAAGGTTGTTGTGATCTTTGAATTGATCTGTCTTAACACAAACATATTTAATCCATTATAATAAAATTTCTTACTTCTTTTCGCCAGTTCTAATAAGAATCCTGATAATGAAAAGAAAAAGAGAAATGTTCCTGCTACTCCAAGAATTACGCTGATCTTAAAGTCATTGTCCACAGCAAGCATCTGGTTTTTTTGGATTAAATGATATGCTACTCCAAGAATTCCAATGGATATCAAAAATAGAATAACCGACAATATAAGGATTTTTTAATCTTGCTTTCTGATTTTTTTTGCTGAATTCAACAGATTGATCAGTTTATATTTTGATATCGTAATTCCATTAAATATCATCACAATGATAAAAATAATTGCAAAATACAAAATAGTCTGAATAAATGCAGTTTGTGAGAAAACAAACCGAAACTCTTTCATCTGAACCGCAAACATCTTTGCTGTCAACATCGCAAGTCCTTGTGATAAAAACACACCTGAAACCAATCCTGCAATCAATGCCAAAACACCGATCAATAAAGTCTCTATCAGAAGAATCTTTGATACCTGTCGTTTTTCCATTCCTAACAACAGATAGATTCCCATTTCCTTATGCCGCCGCTTCATTAGAAACTGATTTGCATAAACAATCAGAAATCCAAGAATAATTGCAACAAACACAGAAATTCCATTAATGATCACAGACATTAGATGCATCATTGATTTCTGGCTTGCATTCAGCTTTAAGACAGCCTGTTGTGCCTGAACAGAATTAAACATATAAAACAAACAAATTCCAAATGTTAATGTCAGAAAATAAATCGTATAATCACGAATACTCTTTTTGACATTACTTAATGCGATCTTAGAATACATTTGTACTGTCACCTCCAAGCAATGTCACAACCTCAATGATACGGTCAAAAAATCGTTTTCTCGAATCATTTCCTCGAACCAATTCATTAAAAATCTTTCCATCCTTGATAAACAAAATACGTTTACAGTAACTGGCTGTAAATGCATCATGTGTTACCATCAGAATCGTTGCATTTAATTCCACATTCATCGTTTCCATACTGTCAAGCAGCATTCTGGCCGCCTTGCTGTCCAAAGCTCCTGTTGGCTCATCCGCTAAGATCAGAGATGGATTTGTAATCATCGCTCGGGCACTTGCCACTCTCTGCTTCTGTCCTCCTGACATTTGATATGAATATTTGTTCAATACTTCTGTGATCATCAACTTTTCTGCGATTGATCTGACTCTGTCTTCAATTTCTCTTGCAGGAATTTTCATGATCGTAAGCGCCAACGCAATGTTTTCAAATGCTGTCAATGTATCTAACAGATTAAAGTCTTGGAAGATAAATCCTAATTCCTCTCGTCTGAATCTTGAAAGATGTTTTCCTTTCAATTTTGTGATATCCATTCCATTGATCATAATATTTCCCGCAGTCACCTGATCGATCGTTGAAATACAATTTAATAATGTCGTCTTCCCACTTCCGGAAGCCCCATAATTCCAATATACTCCCCCTCTTCCACTTCAAAACTGATACGATCGATCGCTTTTGTAAGATTCGCTTTACTCCCATAATATTTTTCTATATTATCTACTTTCAATACAGAACTCATTTTTCCATCTCCTTATCTTTTTTGGTTTCTCTTATTGTCTTGTCTATAATATACCAGTAAATCATCTTCGTATCCATCGAACTTCCTTACACAAAACTTACAATTTTGTCATATTGCTATTTTATCAAAAAGCTACTATACTAAACTTAACATGACTATATAAAGGAGGGACTCAACATGTTTTTAAAAAATGAAGATGTAAAAATTGGCACAATTCCTGATGCAAATGGTTCTGATAACCCATTAAAGAAAATGGAATTCTTAACAGAAAAAGAAATGAAAGATAGCAGTCGTCTGTTCGGAAAAGTCATCGTACCACCTGGTTCTGCTCTTGCATATCACACTCATGAAGGTGAAGGCGAAGCTTACCATATCCTTCAGGGAAAAGGACTTTATAATGACAATGGTACAAAATATGAAGTACATCCAGGAGATACTACATTCACATGTGATGGAGCCGGACATGCCATTGAGAATATCGGAGACGAAGATCTTGTATTTATGGCACTAATCTTACTTGATAAATAATCTTGAAATCTAAATATAGCATAATATGTAAAGAGGTGTCTATTTGTTAAAAACAATAGGCACCTCTTTAATTTATCTTAAAATCTATGAAATTCTGGTTTCATCTTTTCAAAAGTATAAATTCCATCAAAACCAATATCTTTTAAAATCTTCTGTGACTCCATTACGCAGTCACCGATCCGGTCTGCATTATGTGCATCTGATCCAATCGTAATGATCTTACCTCCCATATCATGATACAGTTTCAGAATTTCTTTTGATGGCATTAGACTTTTCAGTTTATATGCACGGCTTGAAGTATTAAGTTCAATTCCTTTTCCGTCTGCGATCACAACTTCAAAAATCTGCTCGATCAGATCCTGAATCTTTTCAAATTCGATTTCTCCTTGCTTATCATATCTTTTGATCACATCAAGATGACCAAGAATGCTGTAATCTTTGTATACTTTAACAACATCCAAAATCTCCTGATAATACCTTCGATTGTATTCTAACTGTGTCTTTTCTTCCTGTGGCTCTTGTCTCCAATATTCTTTGTTTTCAACTTGATGACAAGAAAAGATTACAAAATCAAACGGATACTGTCTGAATGTTTCTTCATACGCTTTCGTCGTATGCGTCTGAATTCCAATTCAATTCCTGTCTTTAATGTGATCTGCCCTTTATACTTATCTTTCATTTTTTCCATTTCTTCAAAATAAGCATCATAATCACAATTAACGACATTGGCACATCATAATCTGAATGTTCTGTAAAACATAATTCATCCATCCCTAATTTGATCGCTTTCTGAATTTCAAGTTCCATTGGGAAATCTGTGTCTTCACTAAAATGTGAATGTACATGATAATCTGCAAACATTGTAAACCTCCTGTCTGATCATTCTTCATTTAAAAAAATCATAGAATTTCTTGGGAAGCCGATTGTTACTTTCGTGTATTCTTCTTCTTTAGATTCGATGTAAAAACTTAGTTGTAATTTGCTGCAAAGTTTCTTACACAAATATAACCCCATCCCTGTTGATTTTTGATAGTTTCTTCCTGTAGTTCCAGTATACCCTTTGTCCGTGATCCTTGGCAAATCTTTTGGTGAGATTCCAATTCCATTGTCTCTGATTTCCAGAAGTATTTCATTCTTTTCACATCTTGCACAAAATGATATTTCTGCTTCTTCTTTTTTATATTTTATTGCATTGCTGATAACTTGATTTAATATAAATAAAACCCATTTTTCATCGCTGAAGATCTTCTGATCCAGATTCTCTATTTTAATTTTTATCTTATTTCCGATCAGACTTTTTGCATTTGCTTTTACCGCATTTTCTACCACTTCTTTTAAACTTAACTCTTTCACTAGATAGTCTTTCTCTACACTATTACTCCTCGCATAATACAATGCCTGCTCCAAATAATAATTGATCTGCTGCATTTCTTCATCCATTGCCCGTGTGATCTCACTTGGATGATTTTCAAGGATCAGTCTTGTTGCTGCCAATGGTGTTTTTACTTCATGAATCCACATCTCAATATATTCTCGGTATCCTGCTGCCTCTATCTTATATTTCAAAATCTCATCATTCATGGACTTGTTGCACGTCTGCAATATTTCATATAGAAACTCTCCTTCTGCAAAATCCGGCAATTCTAACATTTCTGTTATCATGCATTTTTGTTCCAGTATATCCAGTTTTGCTTTCACTTTTTTATAATACCGATATTATTTCATATACCGCTGGCATAAATAAACTCCTTCCAGAATCAATCCGATCAGCAGCAAATATATCATAAGAAAATAATTCACTTCAAAAATAAAAAGCAACACTTCCAATAATCCCAAAAATACAATATATATCAGAATCTGGGCATACTCCATTCTAAAAAAATCTTTGGTTTTCATATCATATAACCCTGCCCTCTTTTTGTTTTTATAAAATCTTTCAGTCCTGCTGCTTCTAATTTTTCCTTACACGATTGACATTCACCGTTAATGTATTATCATCAATAAATTCATTTGACTGCCATAAGGATTCCATTAATTGATCCCTGCTTACAATACTCTCTTTATGTTGCAGTAATGTATACAATATTCTCATCTCATTTTTACTAAGTTCGATTATCTGATCTTTATAAATAACAGTACTGCTATTGAGTTGTAGTTTCAAGCCTTGATATTGTAAAAAATCATTTACTTTTTCTTTGTGTGTTCGTTTTAACATTGCAGAAATTCTTGCCAACAAAATCTGTGTATTGTATGGTTTCGTGATAAAATCATCCGCTCCAAGATTTATACTCATTAGCTCATCCATCTCGCTATCCCTACTTGTAACAACAATGATCGGTACTTCTGATTTTTCTCTGATTGCTCTGCACACATAATAACCATCATAAAACGGAAGATTAATATCTAATAAAATCAGATCTACATCTTCTCTCAAGCAATCCTCAACAACTGTATCAAAACGATCTAACACTATGATCTCATATCCATATTTACTTAACAAAATCTTTAATTCATTACGAATTGATTCATGATCTTCCACGATAATGATCTTTGCTTTCATTTGCTTCCTTATCACCTTTCCTTAAACCTTTCCTTATCGTATATAATATCATAAACCCTTAATCGTAGGAGGTAAATAATTATTTTATTACCGTCCTCCTACACCACCGTACGTACGTTCCGTATACGGCGGTTTCTTTTAGTTTTCACAGATTATTAGATAATAGTCGAGCATGGATGTATATCCCAGCTTGGCTATTATTTTCTT
>ENA-OQAS01000581-OQAS01000581.1-human-gut-metagenome-genome-assembly--contig:-NODE-581-length-18999-cov-2.323654_pt1 | contig 18999 bp, 19 predicted proteins | sample MGYA00242733_ERZ504523 | MGnify/ENA primary metagenome ERZ504523 (study PRJEB26092, sample SAMD00036239) | human gut metagenome | host: Homo sapiens | study: EMG produced TPA metagenomics assembly of...
CTAAAATTTTATGGATTAGTCGAAGAAATTAGAGAAGCACTACACAAAAAAGTAGATGTTTTAGAAATTAATCAACTAAAAGATAATTTAGAATTAACACAAGAAATATTAAAAGATGGGATAAAAATATATGGATAATGTAAAGAATGATCGTTATTACATTCAAAAAATACGAAACGATTTGCAATTTATAGTACAACATATGAAAGATGTAGATATAGAAGAATTGAATGCAAATGAAATACTACTGGATTCAATGTTGTTTCGAATGATTCAGTTATCTGAAAATGCAAAGAAATTGTCGGATGAGTATAAAGAGAAAAGAGGATATATTCCATGGAATGCTATGTATGGATTGAGAAATCGTATTGTACACGATTATGGAAATGTTGATTTAAATATTGTCTTTGAAACATTAAAAAATGATATACCAGAATTGTTAGAGATGATAAAAGGATAATGTTAACCCACGTTGCTTGCCGCAACGACATATTTTTGGTGTAAATTCAATACATCAAAATATAAGGAGAGACAATAATTATGTTTAATGAGAATCTGAAAATAATAAGAAAAGCAAAAGGATACACACAAGAAGAACTTGCGATCAAAATTCATGTAGTAAGACAAACTATCAGCAAATGGGAAAAAGGACTATCCGTACCAGATGCAGATACATTATCCAAATTAGCGGATGTATTAGAGATTAAAGTGAGTGAATTATTGGGTAGTGAAATAAAAGAAGAAACCAATAAGAATGAAGTAGCAGAACAACTTGCGAAGATCAGTGAACAATTGGCGCTTAAGAATAGACGGCATAAAAGAATATGGAAAGTTATTGGATTTATATTGTTGGCTGTGATTGTTATTAATATGCTTCTGGTGGTTTTGGGCACGGTGACATATAACGAAAAAAATGCGGATATTACTACAATTGAAGAGAAATTAAGATAAGATAATTTTCAAATATCCCAACAAATCGGTGTTGTAGATTTTATCTAACTTCTGTTAATAAGTACAAAAATCATCAACTAATACAGTTTAACATACACATTGTGTAGTGATTTGAACAGCGTTCCGTTGTATGAGTCAGAAAGAAGATAAGAAAAAACGCTTTCAAAAATGCGGAGTGTCACCCTGTATTCTTATAAATATTTTTTCTTATCTTCTTTCTGACTCATACATGAAACACTATTACAAAATCTAGTAGTGATAAACTTCTTTCTACTCCGTAAAAAATAAATCGTAACAATTAAAGTCAACATCTCCGCCACAACAACTCCCATCCAGATTCCATTCAATCCAAGCAAAATTGGCAGCAGCATAATACACCCAATCTGAAACAACAAAGTTCGAAGGAACGCAATCATCCCAGAAACAACCCCATTATTCAAAGCTGTAAAGAACGAAGAAGCCCAGATATTAAATCCATTGATCAAAAACACAAATGCATACAACCGGAATCCATGTAACGTCATAGCAAACAGATCAGCATCATATCCAACAAAGATATTGATCAGCGGATGGGCAAAAAACTCAGAGATCAAAGTCAGACAAACCCCAGTTACAGCAATTAAAGACAAACTCTTCTTCAACATATTCTTCAATTCCGAATGATTTCCAGCCCCATAATTATAACTGGTGATCGGAGCGCTTCCCATAGAATATCCAAGATAGATCGCAGCAAAGATAAAGTTCGCATACATGATCACACCATAAGCAGCAACACCATCTGCACCAGCAAGGCGCATTAACTGTGTATTATAAAGCATATTTACAACGGAAGAAGAAGCATTTGTCATAAATTCCGAAGAACCATTTAAACAGGTCTTTAATAAAATATCTTTTCTCCAGACAGGTTTCACAAGACGAAGACGACTGCTGTTATTTTTCCGCGCAAAATAGATCAACGGTACAAGCCCGCCAACATACTCACCCATGGCAGTTGCAACCGCAGCCCCGGCAACACCATAATGCATGACACCGATAAAGAGATAGTCAAACACAATATTGATCACGCCAGAGATCAAAGACATACGAAGACTGTAAGAAGGTTTCTCAGCTGTAATAAAGAAGTTATAAAAGATCGTCTGCATCATAAACATTGGCTGTGATACAAACATAATACGTCCATAAGTAGACGCATATTCAAGCAGCTGTCCACGCGCACCAAGTGCTATACAGATCTGCCTTATAAAAATAAATCCAAAGATAGACAGAATCGTAGCTCCGATCAAAGCAGTAAAGATCAGTATAGAAAAATATTCATTTGCTTTTTCTTCTTTACCTTCACCAAGCGTCTTTGCAACGATCGCACTTCCACCAGAACCGATCATAAATCCGATCGCTCCAACACCCATCGCAACAGGAAGGATCAGATTGACTGCAGCAAATGCTGTTTTTCCTGCAAAATTGGAAATAAATAATCCATCAATAATACTGTACATCGAAGTACAGATCATCATAATGATCGATGGAAAGACAAAACGGATCAGACGTTTGTAAGTGAAATGATCCGATAATTGAATCTTCATGATAGACTAAAACTCCTTTTCCTCTAAGATATAGTGTTTCGTATTTTTCTTTAAAATCTGGACATATTTTCTCGTAAGAGAAAGCAACTGTTCACACTCCGAAGGTCCATAGATTCAAATGTAGCATTTTCCATATCAAAGACAGGACCGATATGTTTTTCAGAAAATTCTCGTCCAAACTCTGTAAAAAATAAATGGATATCCCTTCCGACACCGGCTTTACGGACCAAAAATCCTTTGTCTTCCAGAGATTTTACGGAAGAATTTACCGTTTGTTTTGAGAATGGAGTAAAGTTTGCAGATATCTTTCTGAGATGCAACCATCTCCAAGATCTACAGACAATATAAAATGAGAAATGCCGAATCTGTAAGATCCATGGAAAGAGCGATCTCATGGTAGACATCATCGATCATCTTATAGAGCGAATCAAATTCCTTTAAGGCGCGATTTTGTTTCGATTCCATAGTGACTTCCTTTCTTATAACAATTACATTAAGTCCGAAATCGGACTATTAGATTACGATAATTATAGTCTGATTCGACTTGTGTCAATTATTATTTCATAGGAAATCACTTTACGAGGTCATTCGAATCAGTTAAAATAAAGAGTCAGAGAATAAAGTACAACCAAAGAAGGAAGTTACCTATGAAATTTGCCTATGATATCCCAGATTCATTCTGGAGTTTATTTCGTTCGATGAACAGAGAACTTTATATGGAAGCCCTGCTGAAGATCAACGAAGAATATGAATATAACAATTATTATTTAAGTAAAGAAGTATGCCTTCAGGTATTAGAAGACTGGAACGAAAGCCAGCGGATCTGGTTATCTCCTGAAGAATTTGAATCAGAAAATGATGCAAGCCAGACACCGCCAAACAGGATCTTAAACTGGCTGATCAAGACAGGCTGGTTAAAGAGGATCGAAGATTTCTCAACATTAACCACCAATATCATCATTCCTGATTACGCAGCCGTATTTTTAACAGCATTTGAAGAATTAGTCAACCCATCAACGGATGACACAGAGATCTATATCCAGAATGTATATGCAACACTGTTTTCATTCTGGCATGATAAGAAGATGAACTTAGCCATGTTAAAAACAGCGCTTGTTAATACAAAGAAATTAAATAAAGCCTTGCAGGATATGTTACACAACATGGACCATTTCTTTAGCCGACTGCTAAAACAGAAATCATATGAAGAAGTGCTGGCAGAACATTTGGAAGGTTACGTCGAGGAGATCGTTGAGAAGAAATATCATATCTTAAAGACAAATGATAACTTCTACCTATATAAAAATGATATCAAACGATGCTTAAGAGAAATGAGAGAAGATATTCCATGGATGGAACAGGTACAGAAGAAAGCAGATAAAGAAAAAGGCGAAGATGTTTTAAGTATCATTAATGCGATCGAGCGTGGATTTGATGACATAGAACATCGAATTTCCAATATGGATAAAGAACATTCCAAATATATCAGGGCAACTGTAACACGTATGAATTACATGCTGAATGGAGAATCCGACACAAGAGGTCTGATGATCCAGCTGTTAAAGACGATCGGGGATTCTAAGGACAGCGAGGAAAAGATTGAGAAGGTCGGACAGAGTATGAATCTCTCTCATTTTGAAGTGCTTTCAGAGAAGTCTTTGTATAAGAAGAGAAAACGAAGAGATTTTGCAAGTCAGGTAGAAGAAGAAAAGCAGCAGGAAGAATTATCAAGAGAAGATGTCCTAAGATTAAATAAGATTCATACAAGATACCAACAGGCTGAGATTGAAGATTTCATTGAATCTTATATGCAGGATGACCATATGGAAGTTAAGGATATTGATATCAGGGATGAAGAGTCCTTTGAGAAATTAATCCTTGCTTACGATTACAGCACGAGAAGAAACAGTAAATATAAAGTGATCGAGAGAGACGATAAATTGATTGATAATGGAAGTTACCGTTATCCGGCATTAACTTTTGTAAGGAGGAAACCGAAATCATGATACCGTATTATGAAGAATTGAATGACGAAGAAAAAAATGCGGTCACGAAAGTGATCCGTACGTTGTTAAAACAGACATTTGTATTAGAAAGAAAATATGATAAAAAGAGCGGAAGACTTGTATACAATAAAGAATTTAGAACCATTGACCTGCATCAGGAATTTTTAAGAGAATATTTTAAGATTTCAGGAATCGAATTAAGAGAAAATCTGCATCTTGGAGTCTTTTATATTGAAGGAGAAACTTTGATCGGAGAGAAGATTTCCAGATTATCAACCATTTATCTTCTGATCTTAAAATTATTATACGATGAACATATGGCAGAGGCTTCATCGAATACAAGTGTGTATACATCATTAGGAGAAATCCATGAAAAGATCAATGATTTCCATCTGATGAGAACCTTGCCATCCATCACTGAGATGCGTCGTTCCATCGCATTATTAAAGAAATATCAGATCATCGAACCACTCGATGTATTAGAAGAGTTAAATGACGAGACAAGAATGATGATCTATCCATGCGTGAATGTCGTGTTACTAGGAGATGACATCCGCAGATTGATCGAAGTTTCAGCAAGGAGGAAGTAGACAGTGAGTTTGACGAAGACGAAGCAGCCATTTCTGGCATTATCGAAGATATGCCTGAATAATTGGCATTATATAGATCAGAAAATATTAAGTTTCAACGATGGAATCAATTTTTTTACCGGACATTCTGGAAGTGGAAAGTCAACAGTGATCGATGCGATGCAGATCGTTTTATATGCGAATACAGATGGTCGTGGATTCTTTAATAAGGCGGCAGCAGACGATTCCGATCGAAATCTGATCGAATACCTGCGAGGAATGGTTGCGGTTGGAGAGAAAGATGAAGTTACTTATTTGAGAAATAAAAACTTCTCCACAACGATCGTTCTTGAATTTACACAGACAGAATCTGACGAAAAAGAATGTCTGGGAGTTGTATTTGACGTAGATACAGCAAGAAATGATACATCCAGATTATTTTTCTGGCACAAAGGTGGCATTTTAGAGAATGCTTACCGTACGGAAGAACATGCGATGACAATTTCGGAACTCCGCAAATATATGCAGAAAAACTTCAAAAAAGAAGATTTCTATTTTGGAACAAGCAACGAGAGATTTAGAAAACAGATGTATGACATCTATCTTGGCGGTCTTGATATGGAGAAATTCCCAAGACTGTTTAAACGCGCGATCCCATTTAAAATGAATATCAAGCTCGAAGATTTTGTGAAAGAATACATCTGTATGGAGCAGGACATTCATATTGAAGATATGCAGGAAAGCGTGATGCAGTATGGAAGAATGCGTCAGAGAATCGAAGATACATTAAAGGAAGCAAAGAGCTTAGAAGAGATCAAAGAAAGTTTCGTTAAATTCAAGACCAAAAAAGAGGAACAGGATTATTGTCAGTACCGCATGAACAAACTGGATGTCCTGAAATTAAAAACAGATATTCATCTATTACAGCAAAAGATTGAAGATGGAGAGAAAGATCTAAAGACACAGGAAGAAAATGAAACAGTTCTTGAGAAGAAACTAGAGAAACTTTCCAAAGAATACGATGCATTAGTAGCACAGATCGCAGGAAGTGGATACGACCAGATCGCAACAAGGAAAAAGGATGTTCAGGAGTTGTTAGGACAGTTAAATCATTCCGTACAGCGTTGGGAACAGACATCAAAAGACTTAAAAAAATGGTGTGATCTCGATATTACGCCAAATCAGGCAATCTGGGATATCGAGAAATTTGAACAGGGAGATATCACAGAAGATGATCTGAACCGATTAAAACATACATTGGATATCTTAAGAAAAGAAACTGAGGAAGAACGACAAGATAATGCGTCTGCACTAAGAGCCTTAAAGAAACAGGAGAAATCCATTTCTGATGAGTTGAAAGAACTGAAAAAGGGTAACAAAGCATATCCAAAAGAAGTTCTGGATGCAAGATATGAATTGCAGACGAAATTAAGCGAAAAATGTGGAGATTTTGTAAAGGTAAATGTGCTTGCCGATCTGTTAGATATGAAAGATGAAAAATGGCATAAAGCGGTCGAAGGATATTTAGGATCGAATAAATTAACACTGATCGTGGAACCAAAATACGTCAAGGATGCCATGGAAATCTATCGTGATATGGATCAGAAGAAATACTGGAGAATTTCGATCGCAGACACACAAAAGATTGATAAGCAGGACATGAAGGTTGAGGAAAATGCATTGTCAGAAGAAGTTCTTGCAGAGCAGTCTTATGTGAAAAAGCTGATAGAATCCTTGATCGGGCGTGTGATCAAATGTGAGACGATCGATGAATTAAGAAATTGCCGTACTGGTATCACGCCAGATGGAATGCTTTATAAAAATTTCCAGTTAAAACGATTAGATCCAAAACAGTACACAAGAAATTCCTACATTGGAGACAACAGTTTACGCCACAGGATCAAAGAATTAGAGAAAGAAAAGGACAAGATCTTTGATAAAAAAGATCCATTAGAAAAAGAAGTTTTAAGTGCTGTCGTTATTTTGGACTATGAATATCTTCCACAGTCAGCCGAAGAATATCTAAAACAGCAGGAAACACTGGAACGTGCGAAAGAACGTCAGGAAGAATATGAAGATTTAGAAAATCAGCTGACAAAATTAAGAGAAGGTGCCTTAAAAGGTCTGGAAGAGGAAAGAGACCAGAACAGGTTAAAACAGGAAGATTGCAAACAAGAGATCAATGCAATGAAAGAAGCAATCTGGGCAACACAGAATGCATTAAAAGAATGCAGACAGCAGATCATTGACCAGAATGAAGCATTGATCCGGGCACAGAATGAATTGCCGGCAAATGGAGAGTACGAGCAGCAGTTTGCACAGGAGATCGAGAAGACAGACACAGAAGACTATGAACGCCTCAAAAAACGTGCAGCAAGGAAATACTATGATGCCGGAACGAAGAAGGAAGAAGAATATCGAAAGCTTGTGGAAGTCAGAACTGCATATTTAAGGGAATATCCGAACCGCACATTCTCAGCAGTAGATGAGAATAATGATGTGTATGACAAGCTTTATAAGGAATTATCATCTGATCACATGGAAATGTATCGTGAAAAAGCAGCAAAACAGGCCAAAACAGCAATGGAACATTTCAAAGATGACTTTGTATACAAGATTCGAAGCGCGATCAGGGAAGCTTATCAGCGCAGGGATGAATTAAACCGCATGATTAGTGGACTCGACTTTGGGAAAGACAAATATCAATTTAAGATCACAAGAAATACAGGAGCCGATGGAAAATATTATCCAATGTTTATGGATGATTCTCTGAATATCGATCCATCTGTCTTAAATACAACGATGGATGACCAGATGAATCTCTTCTCTATGGAACATGAGAATAAATACGGGGAACTGATGAATGAATTGATCGAGATCTTTATCCCGCCAGAAGGTGCAACCGGTGAAGAACTTGAGAATGCGAAACGTGATATGCAGAAATATTCTGATTATCGTACGTATCTGTCCTTTGATATGGAACAGATTGTGGATGGTGATGAAAAACTGACGATCGGATTAAGTAAGATGATCAAGAAAAACTCTGGTGGAGAAGGACAGAACCCATTATATGTTGCATTACTCGCAAGTTTTGCACAGGCTATGAATTCATCTTTCACCAAAGTACGAAGAAATCCAAGCATCCGTCTGGTTGTCTTAGATGAAGCGTTCTCTAAGATGGATGCAGAGAAAGTTGCAAGTTGTATTGACCTGATCAGGAATCTAGGATTCCAGGCAATCATCAGTGCGACAAATGATAAGATTCAAAATTACCTAGAAAATGTAGATAAGACTTTTGTATACGCCAATCCAAACAAGAAAAATATTTCCATTCAGGAATTTGAAAAATGTGAATTTGATAATTTACTCACAGAAGAATAGATAAAAATACAGATACGAGGAGAAATGTATTTATGAATCGAAGTTTAAAAGGAATCTGCTTCACAGTTGCAGGAGGATGCTGCTGGGGCATGTCTGGTGTGATGGGGAAATATTTATTTGATGCAAAAGATCTGACGGCTACGTGGCTTGTGACAGTCAGATTATTAGGGGCAGGAATCTGCCTGCTGTTGCTTATGTATCAGAGAAAAGGGAATTCAATTTTTCGTGTATGGAAAAGAGAAGATTCAGCGGTCAATCAGCTGATCTTCGGGATGATTGGAATGGCTATGTGTCAGATGACGTACTTCCTTGCCATTCAGGAGTCAAATCCGGGAACTGCGACAGTTCTTCAGTATTCTGCACCAATCTTAATTATGGTGTTCTTTGTATTAGTGGAAAAAAGATTTCCAAAGAAAGAAGAAGTGCTTGTTCTGGCAGCTGTGATCGTAGGAATTTTTTGCTTGCAACACATGGAAGTATAAAAAACTTAGTGATCACCAATGCAGCATTATTCTGGGGATTGTTATCCGCTTTTGCTTTTGCAGTTTATAACGTGCAGCCAAAGAAATTATTAGACGAATTTGGTACTTTAGAGACAACAGGATGGGGAATGTTTGTCGGTGGAGTTGTATTCTTAGGAACGATCGTGGCGTTTTCCTGTTATCTCCATGGGATTTCCATGTTAGGACCAGTTCAGGGAAGTATGCTTGGATGCGTGGAACCGCTGGTTGCAACGATTCTTTCCGCAACCGTGCTTGGACAGGCCTTTGGAATGATCGATGTTGTTGGAATCTTATGTATTGTTGGAGCAGTGACGGCATTGACGGTTTTGGATGCGTGATCAGACATTATGGATTTGCCTTTGAAGGTAAAAAGGTGTTGATCGGAGGATAGTAGATAAATCGCTGAGTTCATATGAATTATATGGATTCAGTGATTTTTTCATAGAATGATTATTTTATTGAAAAAAATAACCTGTAGATATATTGTGTTAAATACAAAACAATGTTAAAATAGAAGTAACCTAAAAATAGAACATAAAAGAAAGGAGGAATACGAAAATGGAAGAATTAACCAGACTAGAAGAACGAATCATGCAATGCATTTGGGATTATCAAGGAGAAGTTCCTTTTCTTGATCTGATAGAGACAGTCAAAGAAAAGCTCAATAAAGATTATAAAAGAACAAGTATCCGCGGATATCTGTTCCGGCTAGAAGAGAAGGGATATATCAAAGTTACCAAGAAAGGAAGAAAAGCATATGTGCAGCCATTGATCGATGAAGAAACATATGGCAAATATCAAGCTGAGGAAGTTTTAGATCGTTGGTTTGACGGATCTGCAAAACGATTAGTAAGTGCATTAGGAGAGAAACTGACAAAAGAAGACGGGGAAGAGTTAAGAGGGATCTTAGATGACTTTGATTTTGATGATAATCATAATAAAAATATTTAGCGGAATATTCTTATGTACACTGCTTGGAACGATCTTATATCTTTTTTGGAAAGCTGCAGGACGTTTGATAGAACACAAGGGATATATTGATATCAATTATCTGATATGGAAGATGGTATTATTGATGTTTGCCATACCAATCACGTTGATCTATGCAAATGGATTTGAGAAGAGTACTTATGTATTTGAAGTTACAGGTCCGATCAAGTGGGTCATTGGAATTTTGATGATCATCTGGCTGGTTGGAACGATCATTTTTACGATCAGATTTTTAAAGAAATACAGAGCAATAAGGAAGGATATTTTAAATGCAGATCCATGTGGCGATGAAATTCAAAGTATGGTAAAAAGCATATCAAAAAAGTTAGGGGTTCATAAAGAAATTCAAGTAATGATCTTAGAAAAAGCAGGCGGACCAATGTTATATGGGGTTTTGAAACCAAGAATCATTCTGCCAAGAATTTATGAACCACAACAGTTAAATATGATATTTACACATGAATTGATTCATTATAAACATCATGATCTCATTTGGAAACACTTGGCGAACATTATCTGTTGTGTATACTGGTTTCAACCTGCGTTAAAGGATGTTTTTTATCAATTAGATCAATGGGGAGAAACATACTGTGACAGGACAGTATGTGAATATCTTCCAGATGTAAAGGGATATTTTTCTACGATCATAGATATTTCTATGGAAGAGATCAGATATGGAAGATATACAACAGCGGGGTTATATGAGAGTAAGGAAGTATTAAAGCTACGAATGGAACGGATGAAATCTTATCGACAACAAAGAAGGCTGCGAAGAGGAATTTCTGTGAGTCTCTTATTTGGAATGATCATACTCAGTGCAGCTACGGTATTTGCTTCAGGGATAGGATTTGTAAAGGCATACGATAAGATTGCAGATGAAACAAGAGAGGAGATCAATGTTGGAACGGAAGGTGATATAAAGGAAAAGAAAGCAAAGTATAGAATGTATGATAAAACTAGAATCAAAAAGTGCATGATAAAAAATGAAAGATTAAAAGAGAATGATGGAAAACCATTTACATGGAAGATCAAGCCGAAAGAGAGAATAGAGACAAAAGAAGGACACTTAAAAAAGGGAACTTGTGTTCAAGTGGCTGCCTGTATGGGGTTTGAAGAAGAACACCCTGAAACACATATAGCAATTGGAATTATTGATGAGGATGGAGAGGAAACTTATATAGAGAATGGGGTAAATCTGGTAAGCCACTTAAAGGTAAAAAAAGATGGACGGTATCGGGTATTTTTAGAAAATCTAGGGGCGAAAAAAGCGATAGCGGGTGGACATTATATGGTGATAACGGAAGAAGAGTAGAGGAGAGAAAAGATGTTTGTAAAAAAGGTATTAATGATAGTGCTTGTTAGTGTAATATATTTAATTAATTTAAATATTCCAGTAGCTGCAGAAGAAAATGAACAAGATATTATTTTTTCACCTAATTGGATGTTAGAAAATGGATATAAGGAAGAAGTAGAGGAAAATCAAGAAATATTACCATTGCTACAAGAGTTAATGTAACTGGAAAGTTGGACTAAAAACAGAAAAGAAAACGAAAAACATTTCATAAAAATGCAGGAAGTAAAATTACTGTAGAGGCAAGTGTGTTTCCAACAAAGAAAATACGTATAGGAATTGTAGCAAAAAGTATAGGAAGAATGTATGTAGAGACAACAGATATGGCAAAAAAGACATTTAATATAAAAAAACAGGGGAATACAGTGTTTTTGTTACAAATAAATCCGACAGTACAATACATGTAGTCGGAAATTATACAAAATAATAAAGGAAAGGAGGAGAAAAATAATAGCAAGAGTTCATGTAATATATTGGGTGGAGCCAGTGTTCATAAAAGAGCATCGTATCATATGAATTCTTATATTATTGCAAATGGTAACTAGAAACGGTAACTAATGATTTGTATGATATAGGAGGTATAGTCATGAGAAGTTTAAAAGAATAACCGCAGCGATAGCAATAATTTGCAGGGTTTGTAATTCTAATGATAACATGGGAAGTAAAGTTAGAAAAGCTAATAGCGCTTACTATCCAGAAGTTGAATGTGGATATATAAAATATTCAGGAGTAAAGTATTTGTATAAAGAGGGGTTAAAAAAGACAAAAGTTGCAACAACAGCAATTTCTCTAATGATATCAGCAGTACCTGGATGTGGATGGGGCTTTCAGCAGTTTCCTTGGCATCATCCTATGGAGGATATTCAGCTTTAGAGAAGGCGGTTCATAAAGCTTATTATAAAAAGAAAGGAATAAAAGTATATTATAAAATTCATAAATCAGTAATGAGTATGAATAAAGTAAGATATGTTGTTGGTTAAGAGAAAGGAGCAAAAGGATGAAAAAAAATTGCGATTAAAAACATTTCGTAAAAATATAATTCAATTGGTAATATTTCTAGGAATTGTTACCTTTTTAAGTAGCTCACAAAAATATATTCCGTATACAAGAACAAGAAATTATAGTGCAGGATATAGTTCTATTTTTATTGTATTTGGTTTTGAGTATTGTAATTGATATAATCAATGAGAAAAACAAGGCTAGTTGATTTAAGAAATATGAAAATAAGGATGCAATTTGATATGAAGAAAAACGAAGCATAATTCTAATAAGTATTCTAATCATTGTATCGGTTACCATATATTTTTACAAACCACAACACAACAAAAACAATTCCTATCAACTTGGAGTCATTATCTCAATAGGGAATAAAGATAAAAGCAATATTTTATATTATAATGACGAACTTCAAAAAACAGGACAAAAGAAGTTGAAGATCGGAAATATTGCGAGTCAGTATGATATTCCAAAGACAGTGAATGATAAAGTGTATATGATCCCAAAAGGAGTTCCATATGTAAATGAGCGGGAAGAAGTAATGGAGCTTGATCATAATACACAAAAAATAAAGTTATATAAAATAGGACGGCCGGGACTTTTTGCTTTTGATGAGAAGGATGGTGATATCTATACAACAAACTGGATAAACGGTGTATCGACTCTGACAAAATATAACGAAGAGACGGGGAAGATACAGCGATATGAAGAATCTGTTGGAATGTTTGGATATTTACATTGTGCAGGGAATTATGTTTATGTAGAAAAACAGGTCGATCAGGAAGAAAGAACGATTAATTATTTAATGAAGATCGATCGGAAAACATTAAAGAAGGTAAAAGAAATAAAGGTAAATCACAGCGAAGATGAATCCGTGTTTTTCTATTCAGATGATAAAAATCTCTATTTTTCTTCAGGAAATACAGATAAAATCTTGTATCAGATGGATTTAAAAAAAGACAAGATCAGCAAGCTCAAATTAAAAGAAATAAATCCACAGCAAATTTTACCGTATAAAAATAAATTGTTTGTTACACACTGTGATCTAACCAGTGGAATGGGAAAAGCAATTTCATTGTTAAACCCACAAACAGGAGAAAGCAAAGTTTATAAATTCAAGCATAGTGTAATTCAATGTCAAACAAAAGAGGGCTATTTGTATATACTAAGTAATGATAGTATCTATAAATATAAATTTGATGGAGAAAAAATGCATTTAGAAGCAAGCAGTAAAATCTCTTTCAAAGGATCTTGGAAGGATGGATATATCAGTAGCTTTTTTCTGAGATAGTATGTTATCATAGATGATCGAATTTTTTGAAATGATTACGAGAAATGAGGATATGAGCGTGAAAGTGAATTCACACTCATATCCTTATTTTTGTTTTACAAATAAGAATTTAAAACATATGGAATAAAATGTAAAAGCATATTGTAAATAAATGTATAATAATGTAAAATAAATCCATGTAAATAAAAGAAACATAAGGAGATACATATGACAGAAAAGCTAAAAAATAAAATCGGAATTTCCTCAGCAACTATGGCAAAACTCTCCAAAAATGAAGATGTTTCAATGTCAACAATTCAAAGTCTTTGCGATTTTTTTGACTGCCAGCCCGGTGCTATTCTGTCATATGAAAAAGAAATTGATAAAAATACTACTCTTTTCAGACTTCGTGAAGAAATGGAAATGAAACTAAAAGGGGGTCTATATCATCAGACCCAGATACGCATAGCTTATAATTCAAATCATATGGAAGGAAGCCGGTTGACAGAAGAACAGACACGAAGTATCTATGAAACAAAGACTATAGGTATTACTGATGGCGTTGAAAAAGTAGATGACATCATAGAAACTGTTAATCATTTCAGATGTTTTGATTATATTTTAAAAATTGCGGATAAAGAACTTCCGAAGATATTATAAAACATATTCATCTCTTATTAAAAAGCGGAACAACGGATAGTCAAAAAGAATGGTTTGCAGTTGGCGATTATAAGAAAACGCCCTAATGTCATTGGTGATATGATTGAAACAACACACCCTTCCAAAGTCCCCGCCGCTATCAAGAGTCTATTAAAAGACTATAGGGAAAACAGCAATATAACCTTTGAGGATATAATTGATTTTCATTATAAATTTGAAAAATACACCCATTTCAGGACGGAAATGGACGTGTTGGCAGACTTATAATGTTTAAAGAATGTCTGAAAATAACATCTGCCTTTTATTATTGATGATACTATGAAAGATTATTATAGACGAGGCTTAAATGAATACAATGATGAAAAAGGTTATTTACTAGAAACCTGCCGTGCCTCGCAGGATGAATATAGGAAATTGTTGGAATATTTTGAATATATTTAAAAGAGCTATGTCATTAAATAGCATATAACATATACCCCTAGATTTTGAAACACTTTAAAATCTAGGGGTATATTATAAAATGCACTTGTTATTAATACATTTTTATTTGTGTACACTAATCATTCCACAAAGGCATTTTACGATAGTTATAACCGTCAAATAAGAAATGATATTCGCTTCCATCAGGATATACAACAATCCATTGCTGTGTCTTTGCAGTAATTTTTCCACTTGTTTTAGGATATCTTATCTGTATGCTTCGTAAGATATCATTAGATACATCATTATTATTTCCTGCTAATTGTGATTGTTCGTCTAACTCCGAAGTTTCTTTCGCGGCTTCTGTGTCATCTTCTTGTTGCTACACCAGATAATATGAAGGATATAATGTCGATAAAAAAAACGTCTGGAACAGAAATCAGCAATTAATGGGAAGGCTGGCGTTGCAATTATGTCAGACATGCTAAATGACGAGAAGATAAGGAATCTTGTAATAAAGCACTATAATAGTATTACATGTGAAAACGAGATGAAACCAGAAATAATTTTGGGAGATGTTCCCGTATTCAGTGTTGATACTGAAGGAAGTATATGTTTAGATGAAAATGGCGATCCGGTTTTAACACTTGATTTCAGCAAGGCAGATAAAATTATGGATTTTATAAAAAAACATAATGAGAAAAATCCAGATGATACAATACGGGTAAGGGGTCATGTACTCGTATGGCATTCACAGACTCCGGATTGGTTTTTTCGTGAAAAATATGACTCTCAGGGGGCATATGTGGGTAAAGAAAAGATGCTGAAGCGCCTTGAAAATTATATTCAGAAAGTGCTAGAGCATTATGACGGAGTAAATAGCCCGTATCGTGGTATTATATATGCCTGGGATGTAGTAAATGAACAGATTGAGCCGGACGATTTTCATCCAGAGAAAAACCCAGGATCAGTGCGCTATACATGTAATAACAAGAATACGGGTTGGTATAATATTTTTCAGGGGGATATTAGCTACATTACTCAGTCATTTGTTTTTGCAAACCGCTATGCGCCTAATGATATCAAGTTATTTTATAATGATTACAATGATGCAGATCCGGTGAAACGGGATGCTATTTGTGTTTTGCTCAGGCAGATTAAGGATACAAAGGGAGCACGTATTGATGGGATGGGAATGCAGGCACACTATCATATGGAGTTTCCGTCTATTGAACAGATTAGAGAAGCTGTGTATATGTATTCATCTATTGTAAATGAAATTCAGTTTACGGAATTTGATATGCAGTCAAGCAAAAGTTATGACGGATCAGACCGCGAGTTGGAGTTAGAGAGAGAGGGAGCAAGGTATAAAGAGTTGTTTCGAACAATTTATAGTCTTGATAAGGAAGATAAAATTAATATTACAGGTGTTACATTCTGGGGCACCCATGACGCAGTTTCGTGGCTACAGGGTAGCTGCTTTGGTAGGAGGTGGATCTGATGGCAACAGACCTCAGATGCCGTTGCCATTTGATGATGCCTGTAACGAAAACCAGCTTTTGGGGAATTATAGACGCATGATAAAATATCGCTAGAGGAGAAAAGGATTGAAGTTATCATATTTGTTCAGTGATGGAATGGTATTGCAACGGGGAAAAAAGAATTATATTTGGGGAGAGACAAGCCTGAAATTATAGTAGCGGGAATACTCGACGGCAAGAAGTTTAATACTAAGGCAGATACACATGGAATGTTTGTGGCAGAACTTCCGGATCTTCCGGTTGGTGGTCCGTATTGTATGGAAATAAACGGTGACGAGAAGCGTGTAATTAGAAACATTATGAGTGGGGATGTATTTCTTCTGGGCGGTCAGTCCAATATGGAATTGCGAATAAAATTTGTAACAGAGCGGTTTGCAGATGAAATAGAGAAAATAATGATTCGTTTATCAGAAAGTTTGATGTTCCGAAAGAATATGATTTCGGAGAGAAAAGACAATGGCTTTCACAAGGACGCTGGGAAAGCGCACAGGGGAAATCGGTCCTTGAATTCAGCGCTTTAGGACTGTTTATGGCATTGTCTCTTCGAGAAAAAAATGATGTCCCGGTCGGGCTGATCCAGACTGCTGTGGAGGGAACACCGGTGAAAGCATGGTGTAGTGAAGAGACAATAAGGCATATGGGTTTTTATACAGATGAGTTGGAAAAATGTAAAAATGAAGACTATGTTTTATGTACGCAGAAAATAGAAATTGAAAGAGAAAAATACTGGATGAAAAAAGCGGATCAGTCTTTTGATCAAAGGACTGATAGTTTTTATAAAATAAGTATTCCAGGTATATGGAAAGGAAACATGAGAGATTTCTGTGGAACAGTTTTACTGGAAAAGAAGTTCTTTATTACAGAAGAACAGGTGGTTACGCCTGCAGAAATTCTTATGGGAGCGTTTACAGACGCTGATAAAATATATATAAATGGAATCTGCTGCGGTAGTTCTTATGACAGATATGCATCAAGGATTTATCCTGTAGCCCCAGGAATTCTAAGGGCAGGAGAAAATGTGGTCTGCATACATCTGTATGTATTCCGTGGCAGAGGAGGAGCAATGCCAGGAAAACAATATGGAATACGATTCAAAAAGGGGAAAGAAAGATGGCTTGATTTGTCTGGAACATGGGATGCACAGATTAGAAAACAAATGGAATATTTGCCGGAAAAGACATTTTTCAATTATATGGCATCAGCTATGTTTAATGGTATGATATCACCGGTAAGTCCTTATAAGATATGTGCTGTTATTTATTATCAAGGAGAATCTGATGTTGGACATCCGAATAGATATGCGTTAGAATTTCGTGCGCTGGTCAATGACTGGAGAAAATCTTGGAAGGAAAAGCAATTGCCGATTATATACGTACAGCTTGCTGGTTTTTCCGATGGAAATATTAAGAAACAGGGGACGCAATGGGCGGAATTCAGGGAAGTACAGCGGCAGGCAATGGAGATTGAAAATACGGCGATGGTACAGGCATATGATGTGGGCGAGTATAATGATCTCCATCCCATGGATAAGAAGGCTTTGGGAATGCGAGCTGCGCTTGCTGTACATAAATTGGTTTATGGAGAAAAGGAAGAATGTACAGGACCGCAGGTGAGGAAAATCAGACTGGACAGAGATAAAAGAGTATATGCTGTTTTGATCAGCCGTTGCAAACTGGAAGTAAAAAAGACGGATGTGAATTAGTAAGTGAAGTTGAACTCAGAAAAGCGAACGGAGATTATAAAAGAGCATATGTCACAGTTGATGGAAATGAAATTTGTGCATGGTTGTCTGATGGCGAGGAACCAACGGGAATTCGTTATGCATGGAAGGATTGTCCTATGAATATATGTCTGTATGGAAAAAGGGGACTTCCGGTCATACCATTTATAAAGGAGTGGGGCAGGGATGCAATTTATACTGGAAAAATTTGTGAGACAGATAGATAATTTTTCAATCCGCAAAAAAATGATTTTTATCTACATATTCTGTATGCTTTTACCAATCACGCTGACAGACGGGGTGATCATATATACGGTTCTGCATACAGAAGCACAGCTGCGCAGATCTGAAATGGAAGATATTGCAGATGCTGTTAACTATCAGATTTTTTATGATGTGGACACTGTTTCAAAAGTAGCAAAAAGTATATATGCGAATAAGTATATCAATGATTTCCTAGAAATGGAATATAGAGATCCTTTTGATTATGTAGTAAGTTATCAGGAATTTTTTTAAAGATACACTTTTCCAAAGTTCAGATATGACAGGAAGTTCACTGACAACCTTGTATACAGATAACAGTACAATTGTAAGCGGAGGTACGGTCAGAAATCTGGATCTGATCAAAGAAAGCGGTTGGTATCGGGATCTGAATGAAAAAGGAACAGAACAGATGCTTTATTTTGCATATGAACCAAAGGTACCAGGAGCAGTAATGCATCCGGAAAGGCATGTCTACTTTGTTCGTAAGATGAACTACTATGGAGGCGGACAGTCGGAAAAGTTGCTTAAAATTGAAATGGATTACAGTACGATAAATAAAAATCTGCAAAATCTGAATTATGATACGCCCGTATATATATGCCATGAGGGAAAAATTATATTTTCAAATCGTGATGGCGAAAATATCGGAGATGAGTATGAAAAATTTTCAGATTACAAAGAAGTTGAATATAAGAAAACAAGTAATATTTACGGTGCTCAACTGGAAATATACGTGCTACGTCCAGAGACAGATCTTATAGGAAAGCTGGTGGAAAGGCTGCATATGCTGGTGCTCC
>ENA-OQAS01000583-OQAS01000583.1-human-gut-metagenome-genome-assembly--contig:-NODE-583-length-18953-cov-2.177308_pt1 | contig 18953 bp, 29 predicted proteins | sample MGYA00242733_ERZ504523 | MGnify/ENA primary metagenome ERZ504523 (study PRJEB26092, sample SAMD00036239) | human gut metagenome | host: Homo sapiens | study: EMG produced TPA metagenomics assembly of...
CATCAGTCCCATGCCTGTAATCAGCTTGATAAATCCGAGTGCCGTAACCTGTGTCGGAATCATCATAATCATCAGAATAAACGGATAAATAAATTTCTTTAATTTAAAATCGTATGCATGAATGGCATATGCAGTCATGGTAGAAAAATATACACACAAAACTGCGGTTGCTGCTGCAATGATCAGACTGTTAAACATGCCCGACCAGATCGGCAGTGTTCCATGTACCAGATTGTTCCAGTTTGTCAGCAAATGATCGCTCGGCAATGCCGTAAACCCTGCTTTCAGCTCACCTTTAGAACGCGTCGCATTGATAAACATGATATAAAACCAGAACAGGCAGAAAAATGAAATTATAATTAAAACAATATATGCGATGGCACGTCTGGCATGAATACCAAGTCCGCCTTCCACATCTTTCTTACTTTTTGCCATCACAATCACCCCTTTCTCTTATCGTTTCCGGATACTTTAAATACAAGCAGACTCAAAAGACTTGTAATAATAAACAATACCACGGAAAGTGCTCCTGCCATACCATAGTTCTTGCTGTACAGATGCTTATTCAGATACATGATCAGTGTCATGGTAGAACGCATCGGATTTCCGGTTCCGTTTGTCAGAATCTGCGGCACATCAAAAAGCTGTAATCCACCGATCAGTGAAGTAATCACTACATAAATCAGAAATCGGGCGAAGCAGAGGCAGTGTAATCTTAAAAAATACCTGTGTGGAAGTTGCTCCATCCACTTCTGCCGCTTCAAATAAAGAAGTATCAATTCCCATCATTCCGGCCATCAGAAGAATGGTTGTATTTCCGAACCACATCAGGCAGTTCATCAGTGCAATCAGGCCTCTGGCACTTCCGGTATGGGATAAAAATTTATATGGTTCTGAGATAAATCCAATCTGCATCAAAAGAGAGTTAATCGGACCTGCATCTGAAAACAGTGTAAAAAACAACATGGAAAATGCAGATGCCATGATCAGATTTGGCAGGTAGATCACGGTCTTAAAAAAAAAACGTGATCCTTTCAATTGCAGGCGTACATCGGAGAACCATGCGCCCAGCAGGAGTGAAAAAAAGATCTGCGGAATAAAACACATAATCCAGAGGATCATTGTATTTTTAAAATAAATCCACACGTCTCCACTTTTGAATAACTCTCTGTAATTATCTAAACCTACAAATGTCGGTCCAACCTGGTTGAGACCGGACATATAATTTTCGAAAAAACTGTTATAAATTGTGCTGATCAATGGTATCAGCTGAAAAACGACATATACAACAATAAACGGGATCAGAAAAATGTAGCCCCATTTGTTGTAACGAACGACCTTTCCTTTACTCTTATTCATATTTCTACCTCCGCGGTATTGGCGGTCGTCCCACCGGAGCCATAATATGGGAGAGGTGACTCCGGCTTCAGACCTTATGTGTAACAAAAATTAGTAAGTAAGCTCTGGATATTTCTCGGTAACACCTTTGTAGAATAACTCTAATGCTTCGTCCTTGGTTGCCTTTCCTTCAAAGTAATTCTTCATTGCTTTCTGGAACTCTTCGTTGCAGCCCTGGTCATATGCGGAAATGTTGCTCAGATTCAATGTCTCAACACCTGCACAGTACATAGACAGTGGGTTCTGTCCTCCAAGGATCTTGCTGCTATATTCTTTTCCGTCTTTTGCCTTAATCGATCCGTCTGCCAGTCCGTTCATAACGGTGTTGTTGTTTACGAAATCATCATCATCTAAAACAATGTCTTTCATGATGTCATCATCGGTTGTCATCTTTAACATAATGTCTTTTACAAGACTTGCATTATCTGTATCCTGTGCTGCGCAGATCCATGTACCGCCCCAGAAGAATCCCTGTGTCCCTGGGCTGCACCCCATCCGCCGTTGTAACCGATAGATCCTTCGGTATCAGCTGCCATAGAGAAGTTTACAAGCCATGCCGGTCCAAAGTAGCAGAATACTTTTCCGTCCGGATAGAATCCCTTTGACCAGTCATCGGACCACATATCAAAGTTCCTGCCTCTTTTGCATCTACAAGTTTCTTGGAATCGTCCACCCATTTCATGATATTGTCATCTACCTGTACTTTTCCGTCTTCTACCCACTTGCTTGAGACATTGTTGGAGTATACACGGTATGTATCATTTACAGATGAAATCATCTTGTAACCTTTTGCCTGCATTTTTGCAGCAGTATCATTGAAAGTATCCCAGTCACATACATAATTCTGTACTTCATCCGGATCATCGGTTCCCAGTACATCCTTTGCAGCCTCTCTGTTATAGAAAAGAACGCCTGGACAGCCCTGCCATGAAACTCCTTTTAACACTCCCTTGGAATCGGTTACGATATCCTTTGTGTACTGGTACTGCTTGGAAAGATCCGCATCGGTAATTCCAAGATCTTTTACCGGCGCTGTGTAATCCGTATCTACATACTTTAATGCGTTGTCTGCTTCTACCAGAAAAATATCAATCTTGTCATCTGCCGGAGCATCCTGCTGATTTAACAGTGCTGCATCCAGGTTGTTCTGATATGCATTGTCATCACTCGGTGTGATGTTCCATACAACATCCACATCTCCGATTTTTCCGTGTGTTGCATCCACTTCCTTGTAATCCGGATAGTGTGCGGTAATACGGCTCTTGAACTCCTCGTTCCAGCAGTAAATATTTAATACCTTTCCATCATCTTTCAGATTTGATGAAGCACTTTCTGTTGCGTTTGACGCATCCCCCTTGGATGTATCTGACGGTGTACCGGAATCACTCCCTCTTCCGCAACCTACAAGCATTCCTGCTACCATGGCTGCACATAATAATGCACTGACTGCTTTCTTTTTCATAGTGAATTTCCTCCTTTTCTTTTCTGCCTTAAGCATGGTTTTATTATAGAGTTTTCCAATGGGTTCTGATACAAAAATGCTTGCAAATATATCAGATTCATGACATAATCTACAGATATAAATAGGAGTCTTGTCATGCCGAAAAATCAATGGAGCAAAAAGAAATCGAAGACAGCGAATACGAAATCCATCATCGTGCGCTTTCCGAGGAATATTCCTTTTTTGAAGCCGTAAAAGACGGAAACATCGAAGCAGTCAGTAAAAATTTAAAGGAAGAAGCGTTTACCAATCCCGAAGGCATGGGAATTCTTTCCAAAAATCCCCTGACAAACTTAAAATATCATTTTGTTGTTACCGTTGCACTGGTCACACGGTATTGCATTGACGGCGGCATGGAAACAGAGCAGGCCTACCGTCTGAGCGACTTTTACATTATTCACATGGATGCCTGCAGCACCATTCAGGAAATATCAGATCTGCATCATGAGATGGCTCTTGACTTCACCGGAAAATGCGCTTCTGCAGAAGAATACCGCATTATCCAAACCGGTTGCACAGTGTATTGATTATATCTATGCCCACATCAGTGCAAGAATCACCGTGGAAGATCTTGCGATCTGCACCAATTTGTCTGCCAGCTATCTGTCCCGGTTGTTTAAGCAGAACGTCGGTGTGTCGATCAGTGATTATATCCGCGAAAAAATCGAAAAAGCGCAGAATCTTCTGCGCTTTTCCGATTTTACCTACATTCAGATTGCAAACTATTTATCATTTTCTTCCCAGAGTCATTTTATCCAGACATTCCAGCACTATGTCGGTATGACCCCAAAACAATACCGCAGTTCCAAGTACAAAAGCACATGGTAAAATTCTGCTATCCCAGAACAATCCGAAGTGTATGGTTTTCTTTTCCTTCAAGTACGGCAAACGGAATGCAGATGCTGTATTTGTTTCTCCGGCATACCGCTGACCATCCAGCCATACTTCCGTGATCCGGTAATCCCCATATTCTTTCTTTTGTGGATTCTGGTAAACCACTGCGTATGTCTGTCCACGGAATGGGAACTGTGCCGAATAATTGCCACTTTCGTCAAACTGCCGCAACAGAATTTTGGTTCTAGTACCAGATCTCCCCATTCTCCGCGGAATCCAAAAATCTGTGTAACCATTGTCATCATATACCAGCTGGCTGCCCCGGTCAGATACGGATATTTGCCTTTTCCGTCCGCATCAAAATATTCCGGAATTCCAGGATACATCAGGCTCACCGGTGTGTTCATGGCCTGTTCGAGCAGAGTGTACAATGCCCTATATCCTTCCTTTACAAAACCTCTCTGATACAATGCATTTGCATACATCACCGTCATATGGGAAAAAACCGCACCATTTTCTTTTTCGCCATAAGCAAATCCAAACATTCGTCCCAGATCAAATTTTTCTTCCTTAAAATCCGTGTTCAGCCGGTAGCCTCCCACCTCTTTTTTTATACAGATACAGGTCTGCACTTTTTATAATCGCAGCGGTCTGTGCATCATCTGCGACATTTCCCATAACAGAAAATACCTGACCGGTCAGCATCATACGGACATGATTATCCCTTTTGCCTTCCACCGGTCTGCGTGATTATCATAATATCCGTTAAACCAGCCATTTCCGTTTTCATCCGTTACCCATTCCTGCGTACGGATCAATCCGGTATACCAGTCAGCACGCTCCCGCAGATTCTGCACCAGAGTACTGATATCCACAGAAATCTGTTCTCCAGAAATATTATGCACACACTGACTCACATAATTGTTTAAAACAACATTCCGTTTTTCTGCCGAATCATACGATGTGCGGTCCTGTCTGATCAGAATTTCCATCTCTTTTGCCAATGTAACCTCTTTCTTTCCGCTTGCCGCTTCGTATTTTTCAAGGGTATCTGCCAAATCACGGAGATTTCCGATATACGCACAGGTAAAAGCCACGCTTTCTCCTTTTTCCGCTGCCATATCCAGTGCATCATTCCAGTCAGCACCGCGAAGACGCATCATTCCATGTTCTCCCCCCTCGTAGAAAGCGCACAGATTCTGCAAAAGCAGATGTTCTAAAACCGTGCCCTCGTAAATATTGCCATTTACATCTTTCTGGCGCATCCCATATGCCGGTGTCCACTCTGCGTCCCCGGCAGTTCCACGCTTTGCCTGCGGTCCTTAAAATACGCCACTTTCTGATCCAGAATATCCAGATCTCCCGTCTGGTTCAGATACAATTTTGTGGTAACAAACGGCCAGTACGCATGATCCATCCAGACTCTTGTAATATTGTTGCGGTCTGCAACAATTCTCCCGGCTTATCCCCGATAATTGTCGCATTGGTCCCGTCAAAACGGACACCCGCAAAGCTGTTTAAATCATGGAGCGAACTTCCTTCGGGTCGAGAATCAGAAGGGAGAGACAATCCTGCCACAGATCACGCCAGCCCCTGCCGCCTCTGCCATAATCATGGTACGGCAAAAACGAACATCCGTAGATTCTGCGAAGAACCGGCTGGAAACAGATCCATTTCAGATAACTGTCTTCTTTGGGGTTTCCGGTTTCAAAGGAAATATTGACCAGCCCATTCCAGTAATTTTTTGCCTGTTCAAAGGCAGCATCTGCCTGTTTGGTCGTGCAAAACATTCTGCTGCCTGTTCTGCCAGCTTCGGATCCTCTGTCATGCCACCAAGCAGAATATAATCGACATGTGCTCCTGCTGCAAGGGTAATCTCTGGAAATGCCATCGCCCCCATTGCTTCTTTTCCATCCACGGTACAACCGGCCGGACAGCCTTTTTCTTTATTTTTAAGCGCATCCGGTGCCAGAAATGTTCCGGTTTCTCCAATAAACGATTCCACCGTTGGGAAGAACGATTCCGGTTTTGTTCCATCTCCCTGACTGCCCATCTCAAAATAATCATATGATTTTCTGATGTCCGCGTTCATCAAATGACAATACCGGTTTACAGATCACGCCGCGTCCGGTAGTACGGATCCGGTGAAGCAGGGAAGTTACATGGCGGTGATCGCGCAGATTATCCGCGCTTCTGCCGTAAATTGGGATAGCAGAAGTCACGCGCACACACATATCCATATCCGATTTATTGGTAACGCGCACCTGCATCAGTTCTGCCGGTACTCCAAGCGGAGCAAAGATCCGCACGGCTGCTCGATTTTCTGTTCTTTTAATTCCCGCTTCGTCTCCTGCCACATAAATCCGGCATCGAATGTCACTTCCTCCTCTTTTCCAAGGAAATGTGCATATTCTGCCTGCGCCGAAACTCCGGTCAGTGACACATGTTCCTTCCGGTTGATTGTACACCAGACATTGCGGGTACTTCTGTTATTGTGCAGATTTTCGATGCTCACCGGTTCCAGCAGAAAATGGTTCTGATCCAGCTTACAATCGCCGCCGAAGGTCTGCGTCACGCTGCTTTTGATTCCCTCTTCATTTGCCACCGGAAAATTGAGCTGTGTTTTTTCAACCATATGACGGATTTGAAATTCTCCGTTTTTTCCTGTAAACTGCATGTCGTTTTTTCATAACTTCTCCTTCTATGCCATCACAAGGCGTACCTTCGTCTGATCGGTCATTTTTCTACCGGAATGTAGTTGTTCTTCCATCTTTTCCTCATTCACGTACAACGCTTTGCATCCACTCTGTACATGCTCTGGATTTTCTACCACAATATGAAGATGTTTTCCCCGGAAATCCTTCTCAATGGTAAACTGATCCCAGTCCGCCGGAATGGATGGTGCAATACGAAGTCCTCCAAAGTCCGGACGCATGCCAAGGATTCCTTCCACACATCCTACCATTACAGTGGAAGCAGTTCCGGTCAGCCAGTGCACATGGGAACGACCAAAATGCGGGCTGTCTTTTCCTTCCGTAAACTGTCCATAACAGTATGGCTCCAGTTTCCGGATCTCAGCACGATCGTTCTGTGCAGACGGTGCATTTTCCATAAAATAGGTAAATGCCTGATCCCCATGCCCCAGCAATGCTTCTGCCAGAATCAGCCATCCTGCGACTGGGAAAAGATACCGGCATTTTCTTTTGTACCGGGATTGTAAATCACAGCCAGTGCTCCGTCAAATGCATGCAGATGATATGGTGGATCCATCAGAATCGCTCCATACTCTGTGTTTAACCGCTTTCTTACATTTTCCATGGAAGTTCTGCCTGCTGCTTTGTTGCCAGTCCACTGATCACAGCCCAGCTCTGTGGATTCAGCCACATATTTGCTTCCGGATCCGTGCGTTTTCCAATCACTTCTCCGGCTTCCGTAAATCCACGGATAAAACGATCCTCATTCCAGCAGAGATTGTTAATTAATGTTCCAAGTTTTTTCTGTTCTTCTTCCAGATAATCCATATATGCCTGATCTTCTTTGTATGCGGCAAACTGTTTTAAAATCGTCATTGCATAATAAAACTGCAGTGCAACAAACGAGGACTCTCCATTTTTGCCCAGACGCAGACAGTCATTCCAGTCCGCATAAAGTCCTGCCGGAAGTCCGTGCGGTCCCAGATGATTCACAGAAAACGCAAGTGCTCTCTTCAAGTGCTCGTATACAGTGGCTTCATCTTTATTGGCAAACGGAATCACTTCATCGATAAATGCCAGATTTCCGGACTCCGCAATATATTTATATACCGTTGGAAACAGCCACAGAGCATCATCCGCACGATATGCCGGATGCCCGGTTTCCTGTACATAGGAAGCATCATCCGGCGTATCCTCATGTCCGGCATTGTGTGTAAATTTGACAAGCGGAAGTCCTCCTCCGTTATCCACCTGTGCCGAAAGCATAAACCGGATCTTTTCGAGTGCCATCTCCGGTGCAAGATGAATCACACCCTGAATATCCTGCACGGTATCGCGGTATCCGTAACCGTTTCGCAGACCACAGTAGAAAAACGACGCCGCACGTGACCAGATGAATGTCATAAAACAGTTGTATGCGTTCCAGGTATTGATCATGGTATCAAATTCCCTGCTTGGTGTATGTACCTGAAAATGTTCCAGTTTTTCATGCCAGTAGCCCGTCAGTTCTTTCAGTTCCGTCTCACACTGTGCTGCCACATCTGCATAGCGGTTACAGATTGCTTCTGCTTCCTCATGTTCTTTCATTCCGACAAGAAATGCAATTTCCTTTGTTTCTCCCGGTTTCAGAAGCATCTGAGCTGCCAGTGCTCCGCACCCGTTTTCGTTGTAGCACATTTCCCCGGATAATTTTCCGTTTTCCACCCCACCGGATTATGATATCCGTGATAGCGTCCAAGAAACGATTCTTTATCTCCACAGTAACTGTCCACCGGTGCACCGGTCAGTGCAAAAAATCGGGAGATGGCAAGTTTGTTATCTACTTCTTCCCCTTCCTTTACCCAGTCGAGATTTCCATGAATGATATGGCGAATCCGGTTTTTCTCAAACACGGTACTGGTAATAAACTGTGAATATTGCAGATTCACCTGATCCTGTTCATAATTGTTATTGTTCGTAAACTCTGCATAACCGGTAATCGTCAGCTCCCTTGTACGCTCTGACGCATTGGTTACTTTCAGATGCCACACTTCATACGTCTCGTTCAGCGGTACATAATAGCAGACTTCGGAATGGATTCCACTGTAATCTGCAAACATCTTCGTATATGCTGTGCCATGATGACATTCACTTTTATAACGGTCCAGATCCTTTCCCACCGGCTGCCAGGATGCTGACCAGTAATCTTTGCTTTCGTTATCCCTCAGATAAATATAGCGTCCCGGCTGGTCAAACTGGTTAAAGATATAACGCAGAATTCTCCCGTTTGCACCGGATCTGGCAAAACTGTATCCACCTGCATTATTCGAAATCAATGCACCATATTCCGGGGACCCAGATAATTGGCCCACGGTGCCGGTGTATCCGGGCGTGTAATTACATACTCTCTTTTCTTATCATCAAAATATCCAAAATTCATGTATTTCCTCCCATATTTGCGTTTTCTTTTATTTTAAGGATATTTTATAATGTTGCATATCAAATTCCATGCTTTAATAGCAGATTCATGACACAAAAATACCTGTGGAAAAAAAATTTCCACAGGTATGATCCGTTTACATTATATTCTTTTTTCGTAACTATTCAGCTTTAAATATGGAAATACCCGATTCCCTTTACCAGTTTATCGGAAATCTCCCGCAGCTGCTCGGCACTTACATATACCTGCTGGAACGTTTCTACAACTTCCTGTGTTCCATCGTAGGTTTTTTCGTGCTTTCCACATTTTCTTCCGCAATTCCGGACAATTCCCCAACTGCCTGAACAACTTCATTTCTGGAATCTTCCAGTCTCTGGGTACTTGCTTTGATCTGTCGGATACTCTGCATGGAATTTCCAATCTCACCCAGCACTTCTTTTACAATATTCTGTGTCTCTGCCATGCTCTCACTCTGGCTGGTAATAATCTGCTGCATGCTCTGCATACTTTCCACAGCAAGGGAAGAATCCCTGATCAGCGTTGACGCTATCTGCTCAATTTCCTGGCTCGACTGATCCGATTGCTCTGCAAGTTTTTTAATCTGTCCTGCCACCACAGCAAATCCGCGGCCGCTTTCTCCCGCCCGGGCAGCTTCAATAGAGGCATTCAGGCTCAACAGATTGGTTTCCTCTGCAATGGAGGAAATGATGGTTGTGGCCTGCTGGATCTTCTGTACAGAATCGTTTGTCCGGTTGGTCTGCTGCTGAACCTGTGCCAGCATCTGCTCCACCTGTTCATTGATCCCACAGAGTTTTTCCAGCGTTGCGGAAGCATTTTCGCTGGAGGAATGCATAAATGTGGCATTTTGATCCAGATTTTGTACCTCTGCTGTAGTTTCCGTGATATTCTCGCCCATAATTTTCATATGATCCGAAGTATTTCTCGAATTTTTCGCCTGCTCACTGGAATTATCCACTACAAGGCTGACCGCCTGCTGTACCTGTGACATTGTACCATTGGTATTGTCCGCCGCCGTACCCAGAATCTGTGACGTTGAAAGCAGCTGTGTGGCATTTGCGAGATATCCCGGATAACAGATTTCATGGCATCCCTCAGCGTCATGGTTCCACGGGACAGATCCCCGATCTCATCCTTACGTTTTAAGAGTTTTTCATCTACCCACACATTCAAATCTCCATCTGCAAGTTTTCCAACAACAGCCACACTGTTTTTGATATTTTTACTGATCGAAGCTGCCATACGCATTGCCACAACGATACATAAAAACATCACTGCAAGCATGGCAGACATAATCATCCCAAGAATTTTATTCACCACGCATCTTTTTTTCGCCTTGTTGGTACCGACAAAGACCATGCCTACGACTTCATCCGAACTTCCATTCTGGTATACCGGAGTAAAATATCCATAGTTGCGCGTCCCATCCAGTGAAACGTTTTTACTAAAATACGACTTTTTCCCTTTGAGAACCTGGCTGACCACACGCTCCCCCGCTTTGGAGCCGAGAATACGATCGCCGTTTTTATCCAGTGCCGAGGTCATGATTCTTTGATCTCCGTAAAAAAAGGTCACATCCATTCCGGTATTTTCTTTGATCCGGTCCACCAGATTTTCCGATTTGGATATGTTGTAGCTTCCCTTCCAGATATCGCCATTGGTACTTTCCAGATAATCCCCGGTATTCTGGTCATAGGCGGCAAGGGTGGCTGCCGCGGTACCTTTTAATGCATCCTGTACCTCATCCATCAGGGAGCTTTTAACCATCGTAAGCATAAAAAGCAGGGTAATTACCCCTAATACCAGCACCGGTCCTATGCTGGTTGCAAGAATTTTCTTTCGTATACTCATATATGCCCCCTATTCTACCACTTCAACGGTTTTAAAATACCAGTTGATTCCACCTGTAATTGTGGCATCATCCAGCGTCTTTCCTTCTTCACCAACTGTTTCTCCGGTATTTGTTTCAATCACACCGTCAAACACACCGTTTTTCCCGGATAAAATATCTTCTTTTGCAGTATCCACAGCCTCCTGTGTTCCATCCGTGCAAAATCAGCAAGTGACGTAATCCCTACCAGATTTTCATTCATACCGCCATAATAATTGCTTCCATCCCAGGTACCGTCAATCACGCTCTGCACCGCTGCTGTATAATAAGCACCCCAGTTCCAGATCACGCTGCACAGGCAGGCATCCGAAGCATTTTTGCTCATATCAGAATTGTACCCGATACCATACACCCCTTTTTCCTGTGCCATTGTCTGTGGATATTCTGTATCACAGTGCTGCGTGACCACATCACAGTCCATATTTAACAGGGTTTCTGCTGCTGCTTTCTCCGCATCCGGGTCAAACCAGCTGTTCGTGACTTTTACATAGACTTTTGCTTCCGGATTCACGGAATACACCCCAAGTGCAAAGGCATCAATGCCTCCGGTGACTTCGGAATTGGAGGAATCCATCGCTGCCACATATCCCAGCTTATTGGTTTTGGTATTCATTCCCGCTACGATTCCGCTTAAATATCTTGCCTGATAGATTCGCCCGAAATAGTTTACAAAATTCTTTCCGTTGCTTTTGTATCCGGTTCCATGTGCAAAATATATATCCGGATATTTTTCCGCCATCTCCTCCGTGGCATCCATATATCCCCAGCTGGTGCTAAAAATAATATTGCATCCGTCATCCACACACTCCTGAATCGCTTTTTCGGTTGCCTCTTTATCCGAATCATCAACATTTATTTTTCTGTCAATCTGTTCATCTGATAATCCAAGATTCTGCTGCATTGCCTGAATGCCGAGATCATGTGTATAGGTATATCCACTGCCTTCTGCCGGATCCGATAAGTGCAAAACCCCTACCTTGATCTTGTCCTTTGAAATCCCTCCGCTTTCAGTTCCCGTTGTTTTGGTGGAAGCCTCCTGTGTACTTCCCTCATTCGTTGCATAATCATCGACCTGTCCGGCTGCCCCGCATCCTGCAAGCAAGATACCGGTAAGTGCCATGGCAAGCAGTCTTCGCCCTTTCCATTTCATAGCGTTCCTCCTCCGCACATTATATCCATTTTCTCCCCTGTAACCTCATAATATTTATTATATCCAATTCACCCCCATTCTTCCAGTAAAATTTTAAAAACACCGTGCCCGTTCCCGTGTTCCCGGCACAATAAAAAGTGGGAACCGAAACATACGGTTCCCACTAAAGGAGGAGTTAAAATATTTTTATGATAATTTCCAGATTTCTTTGTTGTACTGGTCGATGGTTCTGTCAGAGGAGAAGAATCCAGCCTTGCTGATGTTGATCAGCGCTTTCTTTGCCCAATCCTTACGATCGGTATATGCTGCATATGCTTTCTCTCTGGTTGCAATGTAATCCTCGAAATCCGGGAATGTCATAAACCAGTCTTTGTTTAACAGCTCATTGTACAGACGCTCTAAGTTCTCGCTGCATCCAACTGCCTTTACGGTATCGCTTACGATGAAATCTACGGCCTTCTTTAACTCAGAATCCTTCTCATAGTAGCTTCTGGAGTTGTAATCGCCTCTTGCATAGCGGTCGATAACGGTCTGGGAATCCTCACCGAAGGTAAAGATATTCTCATTTCCAACCAGCTCTGCGATCTCAACATTTGCTCCGTCCATAGTTCCAAGTGTCAGTGCTCCGTTTAACATGAACTTCATGTTACCGGTTCCAGATGCTTCCTTGGAAGCCAGGGAAATCTGCTCGGAAATATCACATGCCGGAATCATCTTCTCAGCCATGGTTACGTTGTAGTTTTCTACCATAAATACCTTTAAGTATGGGCTGACTTCCGGATCATTGTTGATGATCTGCTGTAAACAGAGGATCAGATGAATGATATCCTTTGCAATAATGTAAGCTGGTGCTGCCTTTGCTCCGAAGAATACCGTGATCGGAGTTGCCGGCTTCTTTCCTTCCTTGATCTCGAAATATTTATGGATGACATAGAGTGCATTCATCTGCTGTCTCTTGTACTCATGCAGTCTCTTTACCTGAATATCATAGATGGAATTTTCATCAATCTCAAATCCCTGTTTCATCTTCAGGTAATTCTTCAGATCTGCCTTCTTTCCGGCCTTTACTGCAAGGAGACGGTCGAGAACGGCATCATCGTTTACGAAATTGCCAAGTTTCTCCAGCTCATTGGCATCCTTCTTCCAGCCATCGCCGATCAGGTCAGTAATCATTGCGGAAAGTTCCGGGTTGCAGGACATGAGCCAGCGGCGGAAGGTAATACCGTTGGTCTTATTGTTAAACTTCTCCGGATAAAGCTTGTAGAAGTTATTTAACTCACTGTTCTTTAAGATCTCTGTGTGCAGATATGCAACACCGTTAACACTGTATCCGTAGTGGATATCCATATGTGCCATGTGTACCAGACCGTCTTTGATAATATAGGTGCTTTCATCGGAAACTTTTGCACGTACACGGTTGTCCAGCTCGCGGATAATTGGCATAAGCTGTGGAACTGCCTTATCCAGGAAACCGATTGGCCATTTCTCAAGTGCCTCTGCAAGAATCGTATGGTTGGTGTATGCACATACCTTAGATACGATGGAAACTGCCTCATCCATCAGGATGCCTCTCTCCTGTAACAGACGGATCAGCTCCGGAATTACCATGGATGGATGGGTATCATTGATCTGAACGGTTGCATAATCTGCCAGGTCATGTAAGTTTGATCCCTTCTCTACTGCCTCGTCAAGAATCAGTCTTGCAGCGTTGCTTACCATGAAATACTGCTGGTAAACACCGAAGGAGACGTCCCTTGTCATCCGAATCATCCGGATATAAGAACAGTGTCAGGTTCTTTGCAATGTCATCTTTGTTGAAATCGATCGTATCTCCGACAATGCTCTCATCAACAGTCTCGATATCGAACAGACGCAGCTTTGTAGTACGGTTGTTATAACCAACGACATCAATGTTATATAATCTGGACTGTACGGTAAATCCACCGAACTGTACCGGATAAGTGACATCTGTCTTTGTCAGCCAGCTATCTGGTGTAATCCATGGGTTTGGAGTCTCTTTCTGTAAGTTGTGGTCAAATACCTGTTTGAACAATCCGTAGTGATAATTTAATCCAACGCCATCACCGTTTAATCCAAGTGTTGCGATAGAATCTACGAAGCAGGCTGCCAGACGTCCAAGTCCACCATTTCCAAGTGAAGGCTCAAGCTCGATTTCCTCGATCTCTCCGATGTTCTTTCCAGATGCCTCAAGCTCGGACTTTACACTGTCATAAATGCCAAGGTTGATCAGGTTGTTGGATAAAAGCTTTCCGATTAAGAACTCTGCAGAAATGTAATACAGCTTCTTCTTTCCTTCGTTGCTGACCTTATCCTCTGCCATCTGCTTGGTCATATCAAGGAGTGCATAGTAAATTTCCTCGTTTGAGCACTTCTCGATGGTCTTGTTATATTTCATAGATACTGCTTTTGCTAAAGTCATGTGTTTTCCCTCCCACAAGATTTCGTGTTGTTTTGATGTACTCAGTATATGATTTTTTCCTGCTGATTTCTTGTCGTATTCAAGCAAAAACTGATACTATCTATCATTCATATTCAAATAGCCCATGACTGTTAAATTTTACCAATTTCCTGCTACCTGTCTTGGTACATTTCCACAGTGCCTGCATATCCTGTGTTTTCGCCTGTTTCATGCGTTTTCTGTGTTTTTGTTCTTTACAGGCAGAGGACAATTCTGCTAAAATAAAGATATGAATATACTTGAATATGAAAATTATCACGAAACCATCACACATGGGGATATTATCTTCCCTTATAATACATATCTATGCTCGATCCCACTGGATTTTCCGCGTGTACCGCTGCACTGGCACGATGAACTGGAACTGATCTACATCAAAAAGGGGATGGGACGCATTACAGTAGATTTCCGGGAATACAAAGTAAAAGGTCCGACCCTGGCTCTTATTCTTCCGGGACAGCTCCACTCCATTGACCAGCTGGAAGATGCCTTCATGGAATATGAAAATATCATCTTTAATCCGAGTATGCTGATTCCACGGCAGAACGATGTGACTGCCACCGATTTTCTTCTTCCTCTTATGAGCGGAAAAGTCACGGTTCCAACCATCTTCACCCCTGTCTATCCTTATTACACGGATGTCATCATGCCAATTGATGCCTGTGACGAGATCAGCAAGACCAAACCGCAGGGCTATGAACTGTACATCAAAAGTCAGTTGTACCAGTTTTTCTTTATTTTAGACAACCGCTGCCGGAACTTAACGACAGGCAGTAACCGCAAAACGCTTGATAAAATGAAAATTGTTTTAAAATACATTGAAAATAATTACATGCAAAAAATAACGATTGCCGACATCGCGGCAACCGTTGATTTTTCCGAATCTCATTTTATGCGGTATTTCAAAGAAACTATGGGAACGTCTTTCGTGGACTATCTGCGGGACTACCGCCTGACAATCGCCTCGCGTCTGCTGACAACTTCCGACTCCTCCATTCTGGATATTGCGGCAGAATCCGGTTTTGAAAATCTTTCCTATTTTAACCGGGTGTTCAAACAAAAATACAGCATGACACCGCGCCAGTTCCGGAAAGAAAGCCAGTAATTTTTCCGGTATAGCCGGTGAAAACCACACTAAAAAACAAAGAAAAAAACGCAGCAAAAAGAAATCCCGCCACTACATCACTGATAAAGTGCACTCCGGAAACTACCCGGATCCATGCAATGGCAACTGTCATAAGCAAAAATACAATCCCCGCAGCCGGGCACACAAACCAGAACGTAAACGCAATCACTGCCGCGGAAAACACATGCCGGCTCGGCCAGGAATGTCCTTTCGTATCTTTTGGAATCACAGATGGCAGTTCAAATATTTCATACGGCCGTTTCCGGTTGATCCAGGTCCGCACAACCGTCACAATAATAAATCCGTCAAGTGGCACACAGATGGCTTTATATAGCCGCATATCCTTCTGCCACAGCAGCCACAGAAGCAGCATGGATATGCCACAAAAGTCACAACCGTCAATATTTTATTTGCTCTATGTAACGCCCGCGCACGTCGGGTCATCCCGAAACGGCTGGGTCATTTTAACGTAAGTTTCTTTTTTCATAGGTAATCCTGTCTAACGTCCGGTATTGGTCTTACCGCCATTGTTTGTGTCTGCATCCGGATCTACCGCGTCAATTGCATCATCCACGCCATCTGCCACAGCATCACCGGCATCTTTCACACCATCCACGACATCTTTTCCCATATCCCCGATATCTTTTCCGACATTGCCATCGTTTTTGGAATTTCCGGCATCCGTATTATTGTCTGTTGTACCATTTCCAGTCGTATTGTCCGTTCCCGGAATATTTTCCTGTGTAGTAACCTGTGTATTGGAAGTATCGTTTACACCATTGTTCGTTCCGTCATCATTTGCTGTACCACAGGCCGCAAACAGACAGATCCCTGCTGCAAGCATTCCGCCCATCATCAGAACTTTTAATTTTTTCATCACACATATCTCCTTTTATTTGATCTACAGAGCTAGTGTGTGCAAAATTCCCATTTATTATACAACAGAATTTTCCCGATTTGCTAGTGCTTTTCATCTTTGGCTGGCAGAGCAGGGAGGCAATATAAGAAAAAACGAGTGCTGCGGAAAGCCCTGCCGCACAGTTTTTAAAGCCGCCCAGAAAAATACCGATAAATCCTTTCTTGTCCACCATCTCTTTGACACCCTTCCAGAGATTGTTTCCAAATCCCAGAAGCGGCACATTCGCGCCCGCCTGCGCCCATTGGGAAAACGGCTCATAGATCCCCACAAATCCAAGGATGGCCCCAAGGCAGACCAAAAGAACCATGATACGTCCCGGAAGCATTTTTGTTTTTTCCATCAGGATCTGTGACAGTGCACAAGATCATTCCCCCTGTTACAAAATGCAATTACATACTGCATATCCTTATCCCTCCTTTTTTGCGGATGAAATACAGCTTTCCAGAACAACACCGTGTGCAATCCCCGGTATTGTCTGTCCTTCATTGAAACTGACCGTAGAAAGCAGTGCGCCTGTCGGCACAAAGAGTATTCTTTTCAATTCCCCGCTTGCCAGTTTTGGCAGAAAATGCGCACTCAGCACCGAGCTGCACATCCGCATCCCGATCCTCCGGAACCGGTTCCCTGTGTCTGTGAATCAAAAATTAACATGCCACAGTCCTCATGCTGCTTGCGGATATCCATGCCTTTTTTCAGCAGCAGATCAAACAGAATCTGCTGACCGACTTCTCCCAGGTCTCCCGTGATAATCCGGTCGTAATCTTCCGGTTTTCGTTTAAAATCCGTAAGATTCTGCGCAATCAGCTCAGCGGCAGCCGGTGCCATCACGGCTCCCATATTCATGGAATCCTTGATTCCGTAATCTACAATCTTTCCGGTTGTGACCCCCGCCACCTTTGCCAGCGGCTGCTTCGCATCCTTTGACAGAATAAATGCACCGCCTCCGGTCACTGTCCATGTGGCACTTACCGGACGCTGATTTGCGTATTCCAGCGGAAAACGGAACTGTTTTTCCGCACTGGCAAAATGGCTCGAAGTGACTGCAGCCACGCGATCCGCATATCCGGCCGCTACCGTCATTGCAGAAGTGCCAGCGCTTCTCCACATGTGGAACATGCCCCGTACAGTCCAAACAGTGGAATTTCAAACGTTTTCAGTCCAAATGATGAGGCAATCAGCTGTCCGAGCAGATCTCCGGCAAACAGATACCGCATATCTTCCGGCTTTTGATCTGCTTTCCCGAGGCAAGCGTCAATGCTTCTTTCTGCAGACTGCTCTCTGCGGCCTCCCATGTCTGCTGACCAAATTTATCATCCGGTCCGATACAGTCAAATGCATCTGCCAGGGGGCCTTCCCCCTCTTTGGTTCCAACCACAGATGCTGTTCCAATAATAAAAGGAGCCTTTGCAAAGCAAAGACTCCCTGATCCAACCTGCTGATCCATACTGTCTCTCCTTACTTTGTTTTTGATACAGTATGTGCAGAATTTTCTTTTTTATTCGATTATTTGCCTTCGAACTGTACGACAGATTCCACGTCATAGTCCTTTAAAACTTCCCGTCCGTTAAGATCGCTCAACTCTATGAGAAACAGCATCTTTACCACTTCACCGCCAAGTTCCTCTACCAGTTCCGCAGCAGCTTTCATGGTTCCGCCGGTTGCAATCAGATCATCCAAAAGTACAACCTTTTTCTCCTTTTTGAATGGCATCTTTATGAATCTCAATCGTTGCCGTACCGTACTCCAGATCATATGTTTTTTCAACTGTCTCACACGGCAGTTTTCCCTTTTTACGAATCGGTACAAACGCTTATGCATGACATAAGCAAGTGGTGCTCCAAAGATAAAGCCTCTGGATTCTGCTCCGGCGATCACATCAAAATCAACGCCCTCCAAGCGTTTCGCCAGTTCATCAATGGAAAGCTTCAGTGCATCTGCATCCTGCAGTACACTTGTGACATCACGGAAAATAATTCCCTTCTCCGGGAAATCCGGGATACTGCGAATGTACTCTTTTAACTCTTTCATCCTCTTACCTCACTACTACACGAATTTCTTCGCGTTTTTGACTTTTGACGTTTCTATTATAAGGCTTTCCCCGTGCAAGCGCAACTCTCACTTGACTTTTTTCCATTCCTGCGTGCGCCTTGTGACCTCTTTTACCGTCAGAATTCCCTCTGCCACCATAAACCGGATGTCATAATCATCAAATGCCATCCCGTAGATATAATCCGGCTTTTTGTTGTATGCCGCCCTAGGATCCTGTGCAAGAACCTCAAGAAGCGGTCCCCGCAGATGTTCCGGAAGCTGTGCCTGCAATTCATCCGGAAATACTACCGGTATCTGAAACTCCCGGAATTCTTCCGCAAAACCGTTTTTTGCCTCCGGATGGGCATCTAAGTAACACCTATTCCAGAAGATATGTCCTATGAAGAAGGAGCTATGATCGAACCTCTTGCTGTGGCAGTTCATGGTGTAAAACAGATGGGCGATGTGGCTGGCATGAATATTGCAGTCCTTGGAGC
>ENA-OQAS01000584-OQAS01000584.1-human-gut-metagenome-genome-assembly--contig:-NODE-584-length-18913-cov-4.509528_pt1 | contig 18913 bp, 25 predicted proteins | sample MGYA00242733_ERZ504523 | MGnify/ENA primary metagenome ERZ504523 (study PRJEB26092, sample SAMD00036239) | human gut metagenome | host: Homo sapiens | study: EMG produced TPA metagenomics assembly of...
ACAAAGTCACCACCGAATCATCCTGGTGGACCACAAGGATATATTCTCTCCCCTGCCGGCTTAAATCTGCCAGGATCTCGCCCTCGTAATCCGGTTTGTATACACCTGTCATACGGGCATTTTCAAAAACAAGAAAGCTTTCTACCGCATCATTCATAAGATACACAAGGCGGATTTCTCCGTTTTTTACATAAGAATCCACTCTGTATATATTGTCATCGGGCTTTTCCGCCATCTCTTCCGAAAAAGCACTCTCTGAAGCTGCTTTCTGATCCTGAGGATCTTCCTCATCATTCACTGCCACCAGTTCAAACTGATCTTCTCCAAGCAGCTCTGCAAGCTTCTGAAAGGTATCTGGCAGCTCTTCAAAGGCCTTCTCTGAGACATATCTCTCCGGTGCTGTTTTTCCTGCAGTATTATTTCCAGTATCCATCAATTACCTCTTTATTCAGTTTCTCCCCAATAACGATCATGATCTCCTGTCCCAGCTTTGCCGGCCGGATGCAGATCTCATGGCGGGTAGCATTCAGCTCCAACCACTGTCCATCTTCTTTTCTGAGAAAACCTTTTACGCGAAAAACATCTCCGCAGGATGGATCATTCAGGATCCTTTCTGCAGTTTCATGAAGTTCCTCCTCGCTTATGAACGTTCATAAAAAACAGAGAATCAAATCCGCCGCCTTCCGCATAGGATTCCTTCACGTAATCCTCTGCCACATACCCGCAATCCAGGATCTTTTCCAGGTCTGTGTCTGTGAGATCATCCCAGTTTCCGGTGAGGATCTCACTGTCCAGACGGCGCCTGCACTGGATCTGGCCAAGTGCACGGTTGAGATGCTCTTTTGTGCTGCTGATCTCTTCCACCGTGGCTTCCTGGCTTCTGCTCAATAATACACAGCCTGCATCTGCCACCTCGGAAGCTAGCAGATAATCCGCTTCCGCAGAAAGATCCTCTGACAGCTTCGCATCCACAATGGCGATCACATTTCCGATCTCATACCATTTATCCAGCGGTTCCTCATGGAGGGCGTCAAAGAACTCATCCACATCAAAGATTCCGGATGGTTCTACGATGACACGGTCGTAACCGCACATTCCCATAGCGATCAGCTTCGTCTTAAATCGCCGTCTGTGACAGTCCGCATCACAACCGCCGGAAACCATCTCCAACTCACAGTTGTCACCCATTAGATCCTGAAGCAGCATCATATCCACATTCACTGCCCCGAAATCATTTTCCAGGATCCCGATGTTCATGCCTTTTTTCAGAAGATAGGAGGCATATTTTTTTATAAATGTTGTCTTTCCGGATCCGAGAATCCGGTTATCAGATCGATCTTTATCATATTTCTTCCTTTACTTTATCAACTCTCCGGAGCATACAGTAAAATAAATGCGAATATATGCTTTACTTATGTTCCGGTCATATTTCAATAATCTCCTGCCCGACAAATGCCGGACTGCTATCAGTATATAATCTTTTTTCCGCAAAGAAAAGAGGCGGTCCTGAAAAATCCTCTCAGAACTGCCTCTTTCCGGCTATTTTATCTTTTTTATAAACATATATGAAGATTACTTTGTAAACAGATCTACCAGATCCTGACCATCATCATAGCCCTGTTTTTTCAGTTCCTGAACAAACCAGTCATCTACACCGTCTACTGCTTTCTTAAAGGAATCGATATCCATGTCCTTTTTCTCTGTGAAGGTCACACCGTTTTTGTCTGCCCAGCGTGCTTTGATCTCATCATCACTGGAACGGTTGATGTAACGCTCATACTCAACAGCTTTCTGACCACACTCGTCAACAACAGCCTGCTGCTCCGGTGTCAGCGCATCATAAATATCCTGGTTGATGCAGAAGAACAGGCAGTCATAGATTGCATCCCACATGGAACAATATGGCTGTACCTCCTGTACACTGGCTGCATCGATGGCGGGCAACGGATTCTCCTCGCCCTCTACCGTATTCTGCTGAAGTGCTGTGTAGGTCTCGGACCAGTTCATATTTGTAGCATCTGCCCCCATCTCTTATAACACTCCATAAGAAGATTAGAGCCTGCTACACGAACCTTCAGATTCTTCATATCATCTACAGATTTTACCTCATGCTTGCTGTTTGTCAACTCACGGAATCCGTTCTCTGCAATACCCATACAGTGAAGTCCGTAGCCGTTAAGGATCTCCTTCAGCTTGTCTCCGGCCTCTCCGTCAAACTTCGCATCTGCATCATCGTAGGAATCATAGATGAACGGCAGGGATACCACATTGAAGCGTGGATCAAATGCAGAATAGATCAGATTGGAATGCATGGAGATCTGTACCGGGTCTCCGTTCATCAATGCCTGGATTCCCTCGGACTGATTTCCGTTTGTCAGCTGATCCGCTGCGTAAATGTTAACCTTGACCTTTCCTCCGGTAGCCTTTTCCATAAGTTCACCGAACTTACGTCCTCCATCAGCCCAGGTACTTGTCTCCGTTGTGGAGCATGCAAAGTTCCAGGTTGTCTCAGGCCAGTTCAGATCACTGTAATCCTCCACGGTATCTACCGAATCCTCTGTAAACAGATCTACAAGATCCTGTGCATCGTCATAGCCTTCACTCTTAAGCTCCTTTACAAACCAGTCGTCGATTCCGTCTACTGCTTTCTTGAAGGAATCGATATCCATATCCTCTTTCTTTGTAAAGGTCACACCGTTGCTCTTCTCCCAGCGGCTCATGATCTCCTCGTCGCCGGAACGGTTGATATAACGCTCATACTCAACAGCCTTCTGGCCTGCCTCATCAACAACCTGCTGCTGTTCCGGTGTCAGGCTGTCATAGATATCCTGGTTGATACAGAAGAACAGACAATCATAGATTGCATCCCACATGGAGCAGTACGGCTGTACCTCCTGTACACTGGCTGCGTCGATCGCAGGCAACGGGTTCTCCTCACCCTCTACCGTATTCTGCTGAAGTGCTGTGTAGGTCTCAGACCAGTTCATATTTGTGGCATCTGCCCCCATCTCTTATAGCATTCCATAAGAAGGTTGGAACCGGCCACACGAACCTTCAGGTTCTTCATGTCGTCTACTGTTTTTACTTCATGCTTGCTGTTTGTCAGCTCACGGAAACCATTCTCTGCGATTCCCATACAATGAAGTCCGTACTCACCAAGGATCTCTTTCAGCTTTTCTCCGGCCTCACCGTCAAATTTTGCATCTGCGTCATCGTAGGAATCATAGATAAACGGCAGGGATACTACATTGAATCTCGGGTCAAATGCAGAGTAGATCAGATTGGAATGCATGGAGATCTGTACCGGGTCTCCGTTCATCAGTGCCTGGATTCCCTCGGACTGATTTCCGTTTGTCAGCTGATCTGCTGCGTAAATATTAACCTTGACTTTTCCGCCGGTTGCTTTTTCCATAAGCTCACCAAACTTACGTCCTCCGTCAGCCCAGGTACTTGTTTCAGTTGTAGAGCATGCGAAGTTCCATGTCATCTCCGGCCAGTCAAGATCACTGTAATCCGCGATGGTATTAAAGGAATCACTTCCGTCCCCTGCATCCTTGGAACTCTGGCTTTCTGTGTCAGAAGACTGGTCTCCTGTATAGGAGCCCTCTTTTGCAAGAGCTTCGGAAGAGCTGTGGAAACAGCCGGAATATAAGTGATGATCAGAAGAACTGCAACGGATGCAGCGATCATCGGCATAACTGCTCTGGAGATCTGCTGAAGAGTAACCTCCAGACCTTTTTGATCTTGATACTGATGGCAACGAAAAGATTTACACCTACCGGAGGTGTTACCTGTCCGATCGCAAGGTTAACTGTTGCCATAACACCGAATGCTACCACATCATAGCCCAGAGCCTTACATACCGGAAGCATGATCGGTACAAAAATGTACATCGCAGAGTTTGCATCAATGAAGCATCCTGCGATCAGGAAAATGATGTTTACGATCAGAAGGAAGGTAAACTGATTATGTGCAATGCCGGCAAGAAGCTCAGATGCCGCATTTGCAATACCAAACTTGGTACATACAAAAGAGAACAGGGAAGCACTCGCTACGATCAGCATGATTCCACCGGTTGTCTTTGCAGAATCCACAAGAATGTCAAACAGATCTTTGAGCTTAACCTCACGGTAGATCACCATACCAACAAACAGACCGTAAACAACAGATACGGCTGCAGCCTCAGTTGGTGTAAAGATACCACCGTAAATTCCCCCGAGGATGATAACCGGCATCAGGAATCCCCAGAATGCATCTTTAAATGTATCCCAGCGTTCTTTTGCGGAAGCTTTTCACGGGATGGCTGAATGTTATGTTTCTTTGCCTCGATCATAACGATGATCACAAGAGCAACACCCATCAGAAGTCCCGGAACGATACCAGCCATAAACATATCTGCAATAGATACACCTGTGATGGAAGCGTATACAACGAATGCGATACTCGGCGGTATGACAATAGCGATGGAACTGGAAGTTGCCATCAATGCCGTGGAAAACGGTGCGGAGAAACCGCCCTGCTCAACCATAGCCGGGATCAGAACTGCTCCAAGTGCCGCAACCGTTGCAGGACCGGAACCAGAGATCGCTCCGAAGAAGCAGGCTACGATAACACATACAATGGCGATACCGCCCTTTTTATGTCCTACGCAGGTATCTACGAAGTTGATCAGTCGTTTGGAAATACCGGCTTTTGCCATAATGTTTCCGGACAGAACAAAGAACGGGATAGCAAGAAGCAGAAATTACTGATTCCGGAGTACATATTTGTAGCTACGATCGTCAGAGATGTGCCGGAATAAAGGATGGCACATACAGATGACAGACCTAAGCAAATCGCAATGGGAAGTCCCAGGATCAGGAAAACAAAGAAGGAGATAAATAAGATTGCACTGATCATTTATTTGTCCTCCTTTTCATCATCTTTTTTCAGGCAGAAGTCCAGGCAGTACTCAATAAAATGAAGGATCATGCAGCCTGCTCCGATCGGCACAAAGGACCAGAAGATCCACTCCGGCCAGTTCAGTACGAAGTTCTCTTGCCGTTTGCCAGCTGTGTAAGAACTTTGTCCATTCCATACTTAAATAAAATTGCAGAAAAAACAATGCACAGGACCGTGATCAGGATCACAGATGGTTTTTCCAGTTTTTTCGGAAGACGGTCCGTAACCAGTGTCAGACTTACCAGTCCTCCCTTTTCACGGCAGGCAAGTGCTGCTGCCAGAAGTGTGATGAGAACAAACACCGCTACAACAAGCTCTTCTGTAAAAGACCATGAGCGATGGATGACCTTGCGGGAAAATACATTTCCCACAGTCAGCACAAGGATCAGCAATGTGGAAATGACCAGTACGATTTTTTCTACTGCTGCAAGTGCGTTCATGAGTTTTTTGTACACTTTCATACTTTTTCCCCTTTTGTATATTTTTCCGGTTTCAGATCCTTACCCCGTGGTTTAAAATGTTTTTTGGATAAAAAAATCCGTCCCCTTTCAGGGACGGATATAAAATTCCGCAACCACCCTGTTTCTCCATTGAAACAAGCACGATTCTGCAACGTACCGGCATACGCGACTTCTGTAACGGGAAGCACCCGTGAAAACCTACTTACTTGTCTGAAACTTTCGGCTTTCCTTCTCAGGGATGATATTCAAGGCAGTTCCGACGCTGCATCACACCAGTCACAGCTCTCTGAAGACGGTTCCTCTGTCTTTACTGATTCCCTTCATGGAATTTACTTCTGTTATGTGTTAACTCTTTAATGAGTTAAACCAATTCTAACTCTGTTTGTTTGATAGTCAAGTTTTTTTTTCAAAAACTCCTTCAGGCGTTCTTTCCTTCTCCGGCGAAGTACTCCTTCACAAGCTTTACAACCACACCGGAAAGCAGGAATACTGCGATCAAGTTAGGGATCGCCATCAGACCGTTGAAGGTCTCTGCGATACTCCAGAGAAGTCCAAGGTCAACAGTTGCGCCGATGATCGCTACCAGAGAGTACAGTACCATAAAAGGTCTGATAGCTTTTTCCTTAAAAAGGAACTCCGCACATCTGGCTCCGTAAAGTCCCCATCCAATGATAGTGGAAAATGCGAAGCAGCACATGGCAACTGCGGTAAAAATGGAAACCCAGTTTCCGTATGTACTGGTAAAACCGCTGATGGTAAGCTCCGCTCCTGCTGCTGCGCCATAACCAACCGGCACCCCGCTGCAGAGGATGACAAGCGCTGTCAGCGTACAGATCACGATCGTGTCCGTGAATACCTCAAAGATCCCGAAAAATCCCTGTTTTACAGGTTTTCTGGTGTCTGCACAGGCATGTGCGATGGAACCGGTACCAAGACCTGCCTCATTGGAAAAAATACCTCTGGAAACACCTTTTCATACTCATGAAAAAGCTTCCTACTACGCCGCCTGTCACAGATGCCGGATTAAATGCGCCTCTGATGATAGCGCTGAAAACACCCGGAACATTTTTCCAGTTGATGATAATTACACCGACGGCAAGAATAATATAAAACAATGCCATAAACGGTACCAGCTTTTCTGTAACCTGGCCGATCCTTTTGATTCCGCCAAGCAGGATCATTGCCACAAGAATCGCAAGGATGATCCCCATAACAAGGTTTACCGTAGAAGTATTGTCTGCAGCGATCACATTGTAATTGATCAGTGCAGAATCAATAGCTGTTGTAATGGTATTAACCTGGGTTGCATTTCCGGTTCCGAAAACAGTAAGCACACCAAAAGCGGAAAACAGATATGCCAGCCAGTGCCAGTGTTTTTTAGACCATTCTTAATGTAATACATTGGTCCTCCAACCAGATCTCCATTGGCATTGGTTTCGCGGAAATGTACCGCAAGTGTTACTTCTGAAAACTTTGTACACATTCCAAGAAGTGCAGAAATCCACATCCAGAATACGGCTCCCGGTCCTCCGATGGCAATAGCACCTGCCACACCTGCAATATTTCCCGTTCCCACGGTAGCAGCTAACGCCGTACAAACAGCCTGAAACGGTGTCAGACTTCCATCGGAAGCTTCTCTTTTCCGAAGCATACGTCCGATAGTGACCCTGATTGCATAGGGAAATTTCCGAATCTGGAGAAAATTCGTGCGGATACTTAAATAAAGACCTACACCAATAATACAGATCATCGCAGGAACGCCCCAGATAAAATTGTTTACGGCAGCATTCACTGATTCAATAACAGATAACATTCTATAATCCTTCCCTTATTTAATTTTGTCTTTTTGGATTGTACGTTTGTCTGTACAAAAAGACGATTCGTTAGATTATATCACATTTTTTGTCGAATGTATAAGAGAAAAGCTTTATAATTTTACTATGATAAAGAAAGGAAGTGAATAAAAGCTGCCAATCCTGTTGTTAAATATGTGATACACCTGTAGTAAAAATACTTATCTGTGATCAATATCATTTTCCGTATCGTCCAGGAATGTAAATATATATCCCCAGTATTTCTCCAGGATCTTACCTCTGCTTCCATAGATCTCATGCTTTGTTCCGATCATATGGATATAATCACAGCTTGTTTTTCCCTGGCGATTGATCTTTCCGGCAAAATTTTTCAGGGCACGGACAGACACCAGATCTTCAGTCTGGCTTGAATGAGCAGCATTGGTGCCGTATATTTTTTCCATCCGTAGAGACGCAGATACCAGCTCATTTCCGCAGAAGCCCAGAGCCAGCCGTAGGATGGAGACCAGGTCTGGAGCTCCTTATGTTCTGCACGGAGATTTTTGTATCGCTCGTATCTTGGTTTTGATGTTGCGGAGCTTGTCTCAAAAGAACCGCTGCCATCGTAAGGCTTTCGGCCAGCTACATATTCCTCATCTTTTCCGAAAATGCATTTCTCCAGAGCTATGCCGGTGGCTGCCGGCCACGGAACATTATCTGTAAGAGGACGGATCATCGGAGAAGAAAGGATCACCTTGTGAAACCAGTCCGGCTCCCAGGCTGCAGCAATACCACCGATGGCACCACCCATGGAATGTGCATACAAGTTAAGTGACAGATCCGGATGTGCTTTCTTTATATAGCGGCATGCTTTCAGAAAATCGCGGATATATCTTCTCCATGTATCGATGTGGACCAGAGACGGGTCTGCGGTAAGACGATAGCTGCGGCCATGGCCGCAATGCTCCGGAATATATACATGATAGCCTTCTTTAAGAAAATAATAGGCCACTTCATCATATTTTACTGCTGATTCTGTGAATCCGTGGCTGATGACTACCACACCTTTAGGCATATCAATATCAGACAGATACTGCAGCATATGGATCTTACCTGTGATCCGTTTGCTTTCGTTACGAAACGGATAATCCGCACCCGGTACATAAAGTTCCCTTCTGTGAGACAGAAGATATGGCGTTACGATATTTTTCATGGTTTCTTCGTATTCATTTTCATGTATGATCTGCATATTGGTTAAAAACCTCCCTTGCTTTTACTGTATTGCTTTTTTGCTTCTCCCAAACTCTGCTTTTCAAAACCCTTCCATGTTGTCACAGCTGTTTTCTTACAGGATAACAGAATTCACTCCTCCAGGCAATCCTTTTCAGACCATTTTGCTCTTTAATTTCCATTAAAAAATGCCCGAACATTTTGATATGTACCGGGCATTTCTTCTATTATTTAATAAAATCTCACAATATTTTCCACATCTTTACGTTTCGGTCTTGCAGGCTCTTCGGCTGCTTTTCCGATGGCGATCACTGCCACTACCGTTTCTGTTTCCGGAATGGAAAGGATCTCACGGAGCTTGTCTCCGGCACGAAGTCCCATGATCAGGGTTCCATATCCAAGCTCCTTTGCCTTCAGGATCAGATTCTCGTTCTGAAGTCCCAGATCATAGCAGCCCCAGCCGTTTCCGAGTTCATTATCCGGTGTTCCGTCTTTCTGAAATCCGGCATGGTTATGTACAAAGGTTGTAACGATCAGGGAGGCATTCTCTGCTTTTGCCTGGTTCATTTCCGGCAGACATTCTCTGCTGACCTTCTCCACCATCTCTTCGGACATTACACAATAATATCTTCCGGTCTGGGAGTTTTTCCAGCTGGGTGCTTCCTGAGCGGCCCGGATCACTGCAAGAAGATCTTCTTTTGTGATCCTGCTCTCCGGGCTGTATTTACGGATGGTCCTTCTCTCTTCGATCAGTTTCTGAAATTCCATATTTTTCCTCCTTACTGTCCGGTGCCGGATCTGCTTCCGGATCCTGCAGTTATTCCGGCACGGATTTATATGTTCACATTTTTTATGGGGCTATTTTAACACAATGCCGTATTGAAATCAATTTCAGAACTCCGGCATCGTTACTATTTATTCTGCGACCGTTACTGTTCACTCCGTTCTCAGCAACACGTTTCAAAAAATATTGCCTGGGAACAATAACTGTAATACCACTTATGAAGATTTTTTTTGATTTACCACATAAATTCCCACACAGACAAGAAACAGTGCGATGAGACTTCCCATATTAAATGCCTGACGTACCTCTCCCAGAACCAGTGCAGACAGGATCACACTGAACAAAGGATTTACAAAGCCAAAGATCGCTACCCTGGATACATCATTCCAGGCAAGCAGCACTGACCACAGTGTATAGGCCACCGCAGACACCATTGCCAGATAAAAGATAATCCCGATACCGGCGGCATTTACCACTCCGAAATGTCCTCCCATCCCTTTTCCGATCAGGAACAGAATGATCCCGCCCATGGTAAACTGCGTTCCGCTGAGTACCACCGGAGATACCTTTCTAGAAAAAATATTGATCAGCACCGTGGACATTCCGTAAGAAAACTGCGCGATCAGAATAAATCCTTCTCCTGTAAGCCTAAAACCTGCATCCAGAGAATTTCCCATGAGATTGATCACGACCACGCCGGCAAAACCGAGGATACAGCCGAGCATCTTTCGCCCGGTCATTTTTTCCTTGTGAAAAACAAGGCAGGACAGCAGGATCGCAATAAAATTCCCAAGACCTGTGATAATAGCGCCTTTTACACCGGAGGTATGTGCCACACCTATATAAAAGAAGAAATACTGACATACCGTCTGAGCCATACATACCGGCACCGCATATTTCAGAACAGTTCGATCCGGGATCAGTACCTTGCGCTCACGCAAAGATGCAAAGATCAGTACAAGGATTCCTGCCAGTGCAAAACGCACACCTGCAAAAACGATCTGACTTGCCGTATCTGCAGAATCCATCTGCATCAGACGGTATCCTGTCTTGATCAGCGGGATCGCACTCCCCCAGAGGAGACAGCAGACGCAGGCAAGTGCTGCCACCACCCAGGTTTTTTTTAATATTGTTTTTGTTTGTTCCATTTGTTTATTCTCTCTTTCTCAAAACTTCTTCCATCTGACTGATCACAGCTTTTATTTCATTTATTGCACTGATACTTACGTCCCGGAAATCAAGCTTTTTCCCCTTTCCGTATAATTCCGCCTCATAAGCGCTGGCTTTCTCTTCATCTTTATCCTTGTATCGGGCTTTTCCGATCAGCCAGGCACTGGAATCCGCACAGTCCGGATATTCCGTATTTCCCCGGATCAGAAAATCCTCTGAAGCTTCCGTCAATGCTGTTTTCAGTTTTTCTGCTTTATCCAGAAATTCTTCCGTTGTCTGCGGATAATGTTCTTTTATATAAAGGAGATTTTTATGAATACAGGTGGCACTTTTTTCCATTAGTTTCCGTTCTTCCGGATCTTTGAAATTATCATATTCCCCAGGCCGGACTTCCCATCCGCGGATGGATTTGCTTAATTCCATCAGCCAGTATACATGACGGGAAATATCGTCCGGAAACATAAAATACGTAGAAAATTCATGATCGATCATAGGTGCAAGACTTATGATCCCGCCATCTTTATCACAGAGAAATGCTACATTTTCATAATGATAATTCTGGTCTCCCTTCAGGACAGAGATCAGTACCTGCATGGCAAGCTGTTCCGCCATTTCCTGATGCTCCTGCAAAAAATTAGCTTCAAAAATGTCTCTATAATCATAAAACATCTGGCAATAGTTTACATAATTATCTATATCTACCTTTTCATCTGGATATTTCCTGAAAAACTCCAGAAGATTCAAAAGGGATTCCCCTTCTTTATAGGCCATGGGTACTGCCGTTCCGTAGTCAAGACATTTTCATTTACTGCCTCATACCCTTCACAGATGGCCAGTTCATACCTGGGCGCAGGCATAAAATATTCATTAATGATCGTTGACCAGAACACCTCTGCATAAGCATACAGTGGCGTGGAAAATGGTTTGGATTTCGTCAGTGGCTTGAAAATCATATTTCCAGGAAATATGGGGAAATGTTTTTCCCCGCTTACCACACCTACAGCTTCAGACTTAAGATTTCCGATTCGATTTTTGTATTGATAGTGTCTGACTTTATAATACATAGCAGTCATATCGTATTGCCTTCCCCTTCAATGTATAAGACGGCTCCCGGCCGGCAAGACATTCACTTTTCAGCGGACGCTTGACGATGATCTTATCCGGATTTGCTCTGATAGCTGCATCAAAAAGATCCTTTTCCCCGGAACACGGTGTTCCAGCTTCTGGATTAATTGAAGTTTCTTGTTGATCAGGCTGGATTTCTGTCTTGCCGGAAACATAGGATCCAGATAGATCACGTCTACAGGATCAAGAAGCTTTGACATACCTTCTACACTGTTTCCCTCGATCACCTTCATACGACCGGCAATATCTTTCAGATCCATATTTTTCTTGGCACGGCGAATGGCATCTTTAAGAAGGGCTGCGATCACCGGATTCTGCTCGTACAGCGTCACCTCATAGCCCTGGGCAGCCAGAAGAAAGGCATCCTCACCCATTCCTGCCGTAGCTCGATGGCCTTCCTTCCCCTCCTTATCTGACTTCACCGCCTTCACCAGCATCTCATGCTGAAGTCTGCCTCTGGTAACTCTGTGAAGCATCGTCTCCACAAAATCCCCCTGATAGGTCAGCCCGAAACCGGACAGCGAAACGCCCCTGGAATCAAACCGCACCGTCAGAAAATCTCCCGGCTTATCCTGAAGCTGCGCTCCGGTCCTCCTGCAAAAGGCTTCCGCCATATCTCTCTGTCCGCCCTTTCCAAGACAGACTGCGATTTTATCATTCATTTCCCGATTCTCTCTTTCATGACTCTTTTTCATAAGCTCTTTCATTCTACAATTTTACAAAAGAAATTGCAATTCATCTCAAATAAAAGCTGTCGCTTTGCAATCTATTAACCGCTAAAGCGACAGCTTTCTTCTCAGCCGTATATTTATTTTGAATTTCTCTTTCCTTTTCTGACTTTGATCCTGCGGATCATCCTTCGGATCAGAAATACCACAAGCACAATGATCACGATAAAGATCAGACAAATACCTGCGATCATTGCCGAAAACTTATTCGGCTGCTTCACCAGATCAATGATATTTCTGCTGTCCTCCACAACCTTACGTCCATGTGTCGTCTCATAATATTCCGGCACATTGGCAATTCCGTCGCCGTCTGTATCCGCAAAGGACTGCATATATCTTGCGATCGCATCCCAGGCCTTTAATTCCCTGTCACTCTCCATGATCGCCTGATCTTCCAGATTTTCAATGGGATTCCCATCCCTGTCCTTCGGTTCAAGAGACAACAGTCCATAGGACATTTTCATCACAGAACCAAGCATCTGGCCGGTATACAGATCTGTCACAACATGATACAGCTTGTCATCCTGGATCTCGATCCGCTCTCCGTCTGCCCTGGCGAGATAACAATCTGTCACCTTATTCAGGATCATCCGATGTGGATTGTATGCAAAATTCAATCCACTGCAATATAACCTTGCCGTTGTCATAAAATCCGATACAGAAGCGTCCACCTCCGCTACCAGCTTCAGCTCCTTTCCGGTCAGGTATGCACTGATCAGCGGATATCCGGCAACACCGTCCTTTCCGATCCCCAGTGAAAAGGAATTAAAAACATCCTCTACTGTGATATCACCCTTTGTGTATGTATCCCGCACGGTTCCGCTTGGAACAACGGCTACATCAACCGGATCACCATCATAATACTCGGAATTTTCCACTGCATATATGTATGCATCGGACATGATATCACCAAGATTCAACTCTTCATGCTTCGTGCCCATTTCTTCCAGACTGTTGAATTCAACATCATTTTCAGCAAGAACCTCTTCTCTTGTATAGCCAAAATCGGCAAGATAATTCTTATCCACCGTATCCATCAGGGCATCGATCTGTTCCTGTGTCGCCTGGTCCGGTTTTACATCCTCAGAAACAGGGATCAGCTCATAGGATGTCAGCTCCCACCGTCCGTCCTGCTTCTGTGTCATGGAAAGTGATCCCAGATTTCTTCCGTATTCGCCGCAGGATACGATATATGTGTTCCCATGCTGAATTGCCTCTTTCAGCTCTGTGTGCGTATGTCCGCTGATGATCAAGTCGATATCCGGCACCTCTTTTGCAAGGATCTCATCCTCCGATTTGTTCTCATCCTCCCAGGTTCCTCCATGGGACACACAAGCGATCATATCCACTTTTTCATTTTTTCGGATCTCTTCTACCGTCTGTTTTACGGCCTCAACCGGATCCTTGAACTTTAATTCACAGGTCGGTGCACATTCCAGGGCATCCTTACCGAACACACCGACTACTGCAGCTTTTACATCTCCTTTTTGAACTACTACATAATCCTTCACACCGTAGGCTTCAAATGCCGACCGATCTGCTTCTGACCATCGCTTAATCCATCCTGCTCCATGCTGTCCCAGTCCACGTTGCACACTACCAGTGCCGGCACTGTCTCACCGGAAGCCTTCGCAGCCTCCAGCATATTTGCCAGTCCCTTTGAACGATAATCATATTCATGATTTCCCAGAGTCGTCACATCATACCCAAGATATCCCAGCATCCGAAGCTCTGCCGCCTCCGTATCGTATACAGTCTGGATCAGTGTTCCCATGGAAAAATCGCCGCCATCCAGCACCAGGGTGTCCGGATCTTCCTGCTTCTTTTCATCGATCAGAGTTTTGATCCTTGCAAATCCGCCAACTTCTTTTTGCTCTCCATCTACGATGTTGAAAAGCTGTTCAAATGCGAATGTGTATCATGGCTGAACAAAACATCGATCTGTTTTGCCTCGGCTGCTTCCACCGGAACATTCCATGCAAGAGGAAGCAGCAATGCAGCAATAATCATGATCGCCAGCAGCTTTGCTGAAATTTTCTTTCGTGTTTTCATAACACTCTCCTTTTGTATATAGTTTTCTTATGCATTTTTACAAAACCATCAATAATGTTCCCACACCGATCAAAATACATCCCATCATCGATTTGCTGTGAATTTCTCATGCAAAAAACAAATGCCAGTACCAGTGTGATCACGACACTCAGCTTGTCTATCGGCACAACCTTGGATGCATCGCCTATCTGCAGGGCACGATAATAGCATAACCACGAAGCACCCGTTGCCAGACCTGAAAGGGTCAGAAACAGCCAGCTTTTTTTGCTGATCGCTGCGATCCCGCCCTGGGTATTTGTGAGGAAAACCATTCCCCACGCCATAACTAGCACCACCATCGTTCGAATCGCTGTTGCAAGATTCGAATTAACACCGGTAATACCTACCTTTGCCAGTATGGATGTCAGCGCCGCAAATACGGCAGACAGCAAGGCAAACACAAACCACATATTATACCCCCTTCTTGGCCCGCCGCTTAGTGCTCCATACACCTAAAGCGGGGAATACTTATTCTGCATTCATCGTATCATTTTCTTCTGATATGTCACTATTAACAATTTCATAAGGCATACTGTACCAGATTTTATCATATTTATCTATAACTCCATTTAAAACAGATTTCATTATCTCATAAATTCTTGCAGCCTGATCCTCCATATTGTTATCCACAGTTCCATAGATTTCCCCGAGTCGGATCTTCTGATTCATTTCCTGACTGTTATTAATTCCAATAATAACCGGAAGTTTCATCTGATGTTTTTGTAATAATCATAGACCAAGTGCCATGTCATCATTGTTGCATACGACTGCCTCCGTATTCCGGATCGTCTCTTCATCCAGCTTCGCAAATTTTTCCAGGGCAATCTCCCGTTTCCAATCCGCAGTCAGGTTTCCCAGCTGCTTTAACGGCAATTCTCTTCCTGACTCCAAAAATCCGTTAGTTCTCCGAATCGTATCATAATGAGACTCTTCCCCCTCAATCAATATGTAGTCCAGCTTTCCGTTTTGATTCCGATCCACGCTCTGCTTCTGCTTATCCCAAAGCTCCTTCAGCAGCTTTCCCTGTATCTCTCCGGCAGCTTTTCCGTCTGTTCCTACATACCATACATCCTTCACGATCTGAAGATCCTTCTCGGCAACTTCACGGTTATACAAAATGACAGGGATCTCCTTCTCCTCCGCTTCATTCAACACACTGGCTGCAGATGCAGGCTCTACCAGGTTAACCAACATGATATCATACTCCTGCGCATACATATACTGCAGCTGTTTTTCCTGTTTCTTATTTTTCCCATCTGCATTATAGATTTCGTAGGATATTTTCCTTCCTGCAATTTCTGTTTTTTCAATCATATCCTGCAAAGTCCGTATATATTTCTCCATAAAGGTATCATTCAGATCATATACCGCAATTCCCATGTGGATATAACAGTCTTCTCTCTTTGGTAGCTTCCATGCCACGATCAGACCTGCCATCAGCACAAAAAGACCTGCCAGTATAAAATTATATTTTTCAGTTTTCCACTTCATCTTCTCCCTCTACCTTGCAAGTAATGCATCCAGACTGCCCGCTTCCAGAATTCCCGATCAAGCTTTAACGGCTGCAGAAAGATACTCTCCATCTTTTTTTTCTTTCCGTAAGCTTCTATCATCTGCATACATTCATAGCCAAGTCTGTATGTATTTTCCATATAAACCACTTTCTTACGGCCACTTTTGATCTGTTCCAGAACAGTTTCACTGATTGGCATCCTGTATGTTTCTTCTTCCTGTTCCCTCCGCACAAATGCCGCATAATGCAAAAATGACTCCTTCATGGTATCTGTAAGTGCCAGTACTTCCTTATATTTGTAACCATTCTGATTTTTTTTCAGATAAAATTCCGGATATACCAGAAGAATTCCCATGCTTCGATTCTGCTTTTCCTCTTTCACCAGCTCTGCAAAACTTTTTTCGGACATCTGCTTTTTGTACCAGACATCCAGCTTTATCTGATGGTCATAAGCATAATCCCGGATTCCCTCCTGGACACTGCTTAAATCTTCCTGTGTGTTTTGTGGCAGGACGATGGTAATTCTGCTTTTTTCTGCCCTATGATTTCGCACTGTCATATACCGAAAGGATATAAGTGCGATCAGAACCAGAATCAGAATGATATGTTTTTTCTTACTGCTCATCCATTTCCTCCATTTTCGGGATCGTGATCGTGGCAACGGTTCCCTCATCCAGTTCACTACTGATCGTAATTCCATAATTTTTTCCATAGATCAGCTGTATCCTCTCATTTACATTGCACACTCCGATTCCGGAACCACGTTTGCTGGATACTACTTTATTGTGCATGATATAATCTATTTTTTCCTGTGTCATACCGGTCCATTATCTGACACATCGATTTTGATATCTCCATTCTTTTCATAGATCCGGATCTCGATTTCTCCATCCTCATACATTCCATCCATTCCATGATAAATAGCATTTTCCAGCAATGGCTGAATAGATAGCTTGGGGCAAAAATATTTCAGCAGTTCCGGATCTGCGTCCACATGAAATTCAAATTTATCCTTGAAACGAATATTCTGGATGGCCAGATAGCTGGAAGCATGTTCCAGTTCTTTTTCCAGAGTGATCATATCTTTTCCCTGACTTAAGGAGATCCGGAAAAATTTAGCCAGAAGAGAGACCATCTCCCCGGCACCATCATATTCTTCACTTCGGATCATCCAGATAATGGAATCCAGCGTATTATACAAAAAATGAGGATTGATCTGTGACTGCAGAAGCTTCTTCTCCATCTTCTGCTTTTCTCTCTCATTTCTGCGTATCTCTTCCATTTGCTCCTGAAGCTTATCTGCCATAATATTAAAATGTATACTTACATTTTTCAGTTCGCCGATTCCTTCCTCTTGTGCTCTGGCATTATAATCGCCTTTTCCGAATTTTTCCATTGTCCGAAGCAGCCTGTAAATCGGATTTGTAAAATTGTGAAACACAAGAGTATCAAGAAAGATCAGGATCACTCCGATCAGAAGGAGTATAAACCATACAAGATAATGAAGATTATGGCTTTCCAATACCAGACTGTCCATGGAATTTACAACCACCATATTCCATCCTGTGTAACCGATCTGCTGACCCTCTATCAGCCACTGCTGACCATCCGCCTTTTCTATCCTATAATTTTTGCAGGACAATGCAGACTCTACGGTCTTTTCTTTATATAATCCGGATGCGATCTCTTTATCAAAAGGATGATAGAGCATATTCTTCTGATCATCCAGCAAATAGCAATAAGCTGATTTCTGATTTCTGTAATGCGACAGTATCTCATCCACAGAATCTGTATAATACTCCATCAGAAGAATTCCTGATCTCATATTCCCATCCTTGATATATTCTACATAACGGCTGATCTCAAATACATAACTATACTCCTGAGGACGTACCAGTCTCCGCCGTCCGTAACTGATCGTCTCAATATTCTCCTTTGCCTGTAAAAACCAGGCCATCTCTTTCGCATCCTCTTGTTCTGCAAATGTCCCTGAATGCCATATACTTTCTCCGTCTATATCGTATAAGGCAAGTCCATACAGACACTTTTCTTCAAGAAATATCTGCTGTTCCATTTCCTCCGCAAACCTGGCACTGTCCACATCATATTTCTTTATATTCTGATAGTAGATCCTGTTGATCAGTACATTGATATTTTCAATCTGTGTCTCCAGACTCTGCGCCAGAAAATCCCTTTGCTTTCCTATTTTTTCTATGGCATCCTTCTGAAAATATGTTGAAAAATAGTAGGAAAACAGAAGAATACAGCTGATGATGCAGGCTGCAATGGAAGCAGACATAACCACCGGAAAAATGATACGGATACTTATCTTTTTATTTTTCATTTTCAGCTCCTTGTATATTATTGCCGATCTATGTATCTGACTGTGCAGATTTTCTGTATTTTACAGGTGAGATTCCACAGTTTTTTTTAAATACGTAGCTGAAATAATTTGGCTCCGGATACCCTACCATTGCTCCGATGGTCTGACTCTTATAATCAGTCTGCAAAAGCAGTTTTTTTGCTTCTTCCATACGTCGACTGATCAGATAATTAATGAATGTACCTCCTGTTTCCTGCTTGAATATTTTCGAAAAATAGGAGGTACTAACATGTAACTCTCCACATATCGACTCCACACTCAGCTCCGGATTCCGGAATTTTTTTCCACGATCTTCATTGCATTTTCTGCCAGAACCACATTGTTGTCAATCTGTTTTTTCTGGATCAGTGATCGTATCAGAAGCAGTAATTCAAAAGCCAATGATCTAATTCTTCCCCCGTGCTCAACGAAAGGATCTTCACCGCCATCTTTTTGGATCCCGCAAATTCTGCGTCTGATGTAATCTGGTATTTCTTATAAAATCTGGCAACAGAAAAAGAGATTTCCAGAATAACGATCTGATATTCATTCAAATTATAGTGACCCTTATGCACCATGCGATCAGATCACCGACCTGTTTTTCAATTCTTCATTCCGTACAATATGTGATGGATTTTCCGATCATTTCCACCTGAGAGTTCCAGTCCTCTTCCTCCTGCTGCGGCATGATATCGTTATAGTAAGTATAGCTCTC
>ENA-OQAS01000585-OQAS01000585.1-human-gut-metagenome-genome-assembly--contig:-NODE-585-length-18911-cov-1.878727_pt1 | contig 18911 bp, 31 predicted proteins | sample MGYA00242733_ERZ504523 | MGnify/ENA primary metagenome ERZ504523 (study PRJEB26092, sample SAMD00036239) | human gut metagenome | host: Homo sapiens | study: EMG produced TPA metagenomics assembly of...
CAATCCATAACTGTAAAATACATAATCAAAGCTGTCATCATCCACGGTAACCTCTTCCTTCAGCACAGCAAATTGCGCAAAAAGCTGCGGTAGTCATATCGCTGTCGGTTCTCAACCCGGACCTGGTCCAGAAAATGCCCGGTATTTGATGCTGCTTCTTTCGAAAAAGTTTCCATATCGGTCTGCATTTTCTCGCTGATATCCTGCCACCTCTGGTTCATCTCACTTTTCCGGTCATCATCCTCATCTTTTGCCCAGTACTTGTGATCATCCACGGTAAATTCCCGGGCCATGCGCTCCATCTCTCTGTCCGAAAGCTTCCATCTTACCAGTACTCCATAAATTTTTTCCGCTGTAAATACCTTGATTTCCTCTTTCAGATCCCGGTAGGTTCTCTGTCTGATCCAGGACTGGCTTTTTCGTATATTCTGGAGGTTCCAGTCGTCAATCACAGATTCTACCGCAATATCCGCCGCCAGATTCCATACAAGCTCTTCCCGTCCATTTCTGCGAAATACATGTCGGAAAATGCAGTGCAGAACCAGATGCAGATAGGCGCGGTTTACCCCGATCCGGTTCTGCCTGTACTCACCTCCCAGCATCTGCCCGTTTAAAATACATTGTCTCTCCGTCTGTAGCAAGAAGGTCTACCGAAAAATCCTGTACATAATAAAACGCCGAAAGCGCCACATCCATAAATCTCATCTTCATATACAGTTCGTTCCTCGTCAGAACCAGTATTTTATGTCCGATTTCTTCCAGACCCTGTTCTAATGACATTTCTTCCAATCTTTCCACCTTCTTTTACAATACAAACTTTTTCTTCTTTTTTGGAAAACTACGGTAACGCTCGTCCATCAAAATAGCTGAAATCTCGGTCTGTCCTGCATCTGCCGCATAAGTAATCGTTTTTCCCAACGCTTGTTCATCAAAATAATGCTCTCTGCAGCAAAAAGCAGAACCTCCTGCGGATCTCCGGCGGCGATTTCGCGTCTTCTTTCACCGCATGGATACAGCTTTCTCCAATTCCTTCCATATGCGCCTTTACATAATTTCATAGCGCAGCTTTGCCGCATCTTCCAGCTTCCACGGATATCGCAGACGCGTCAGAGCCACACTGAAAATTGCCTCTTCCGAATCTCTTGCTTCAGAAAGTGCAAACAGCCGGTCGTATTTTCCATAATCCAGTTCCCGCCGGTAAAAGCACTCCCTGTACTCTCCACCGGAACCATAATAATGCGTCTCCACGATCCGCGCCGGCGTATTTTCCACCGCATCTGCGTAATATTCCGGAAACAGGATCTTCGTCTCCGTTCCCTGATAACGCAGTGTTGCAATGATCTGATACCGGATCTCCGTCAGAATTTCCTTAAGACAGGACTTATTTCCATCCATGAAATCAATCTCCACCTTCTCCAGACGCATCCGGTAAATACCCCGCTCCCCATCCGCACGATTGCATCTGTCCCATGGAAAGTTTCAGATTCATACATCCATAAAACGCATAATTTCCAATTGACTGTACGGTAGATGTAGATGGATCTCCCTTACCATTCCACCACAGCAGAGTTCTTCCGGCTGCGCAAAACGATCATCCTCTTCACCTGTCTCTGTCTGATAAACAGATGCATTTTTCTCTTCTTCATCTTTATGCAGTGAAAATGTATATGGAGCAATGCGGATGACAGGAATTCCCTCTATTTGCTCCGGTACTTTTATGATTCCTGAATCCTGCCAGATCCTGAGAATTTCAAGTCCGTTTTCTATTTTCTGATATTGTATCTTCATAAATTTCACTCCTGAAATTGATTCTGTCTGTTCTATCCAATTAAGGATTATAGCAAAAAAAAAGCAGATTTTTCCATTATCCCCCTCGCACAATATATCGAAATCTCACGAAATATATCGTTATGGACAAAATTATTTACATATCTATAGAATTCCTTTATTCTATAGTCAGATAGTCGGTATGAATATTTGAAGGAGGTTCTTATGTATGACGTCAGGCATGTATTAAGAAAAGCCGGTCTTCGTTCCACGTACTCTGGCTATAACTATCTTGCTTCAGCAGTCGCCCTCGTTCTCAAAGATCAGGAATTTTACCTGAAGAACGTAACCTATAATCTTTACCGCATTGTCGGTGAGCAGTATGGCGTTTCCAACATGTGTGTTGAAGCGCCATCCGTACAATGATCAACAGTTATTGGAATCAGAATTCCAATAAAATTTTAAGCCCGCTGCTTGGTTATCCTGTATTTGACAAACCGACCGCATCCGAATTTATTTCGATGCTGCTGATTATATCCAGGATCATTCCCCTCGTTAATTATTAGATACTGGTAGAACTTATGCATTATCGCATATCAGCATGGTATATACAGAATAACGTTAGTAGGCTGGCATTTAAAAAAGGTGCAGCCTATGAGGTCGCACCTTTTTTATCAAACCGGATTTTCATAATCGGGGACGTTTTTTCCATACGCGCTGTTTTAATTGCCACAACTACTATTTGAATCCTTATCAAACTCCGGATTGATTGCATAAAAGTTCTTACTGTTCAGATTATCCTGAACGATCCTTAAACTTTCTCCAAATCTTTGGTAATGTACAATTTCCCGCTTTCTCAAAAAACGAATCGGATCACATACTTCCGGGTCTTTTACAAGCCTTAAAATGTTGTCATACGTCGTCCTGGCTTTCTGTTCTGCGGCCATATCTTCATGTAAATCTGTAATTGGGTCACCCTTGGACTGAAAATAAGTTGCTGTCCACGGTGTTCCACTGGCTGCCTGCGGCCAAAGTGCAAGTGTGTGGTCCACATAATATTTATCAAAACCAGAAGCCTTAATTTCCTCCGGAGATAAATCCTTGGTAAGCTGGTAAACAATGGCACATATCATTTCCATGTGGGCAAGTTCCTCTGTGCAATATCGGTTAAATTCCTGTCACTTCTTTGTACGGCATGGTGTACCTCTGTGATAAATAACGCATGGACGCAGCTAATTCTCCATCCGGTCCACCGAACTGACTGATGATTACCTGGGCCATCTTCGGATTGGTCTGGGTAATTTTTACGGGATATTGTAAACGTTTTTCATAATTCCACATAAACTAACACCCTCCTTCCTGCCACGGCCATGGCTCATTGATCCAGTTCCATCTGTCTGAGCAGGAAGGAACAGCGGTATCTACTGTGAGTGGTCCATAATATTTTGCATATTCTTTCAACAACTGGTTCCTTTTTTTATTATATTCATAATCCAGCGCTTCCTGATCACGAGGATGAGTGTCCAGATAAAGCTTCACATCATCTACCGCAAAGCTCGCATGACCAATCTGCATCAGGAGATCTTTTCTGCAAGGTTTGGAATTTGGCATTTCATTCATGCGTTACATCCTCCTTTCCCCTTAAACGGAAGATCAAGCTCTTCGAATATGGTTCCTCTGCGGAATCCTTTTCCGGCTTCGTAAATGTGTCTCCAACTCTGCCATGCACATAAGCCATTGCGATCGACATTCCATCCAATGCATCGTCCCGGTCACTACATCCAGATCGTTCTCGGTAAACAGGTGCTGACATCGATAGGTTTCTTCCATCATTGTTCGCCATACATGAATTACTATTACAGCTATTGTTATTATTGCCACATCCACAATTTGCACGTCTCATATATGGATTATTATTTCTGCAATTTTGCATTGTTTTGGCTCCCCTTTCTTATATCTGCAATATTATTGTATGGTAATATTTTAAAAAGGGTTCTGACTTTTGCATCCGGTATAATCTGATGCCCGTTTCCGTTTCAAACAGGTCGTAACATCAATAATGCCGCCAGACCATTTCTGATCTGACGGCATCTTTCTTTAGTATTTTATGATGTAACCGGATTGCTCCATTGCTATGCAATTCCCGCAATCTCGAACACCTCATACTCCCATAAAACGGCGTGTTCACATCATTTTATGAATTTTTACCAAGTGTAACCTTGATATCTTTTTCTGTATATTCACCATTCTTATCCGGGATCTGTACAGTAAGTGTTACCTCTTCTCCGGCTTTATAATACTGAAGCTGTTCCTGAAGAGAGCTCATACCACTGATGGAACTTCCCTCAAAACCAGTAATGATCGATCCTTTTGTAAGACCGGCTTTCTCAGCTCCGCCACCACTCATAACTTCTTTGACATAAACACCGGTCGGCATATTGTATCATCTGTGCACCTTCTTCAGATACATCGTATTCCCTTGATTCCAAGATTATCCTCTTTCTTCATCTGAAACCTTGCTTCTTGTCTCTTTATTCATCAGATTCTGGATAACATCACTTGCATCAGAGATCGGAATCGCAAATCCCATACCCTCTACTGCCGAGCTGTTGATCTTTGCAGAGTTGATACCGATTACCTCACCATTGCATTCAGAAGAGCTCCACCACTGTTACCAGGGTTGATTGCTGCATCTGTCTGGATGTATTCTCCGTCAAATCCATCAATTGTTCGTCCGGTTGCACTGACGATACCAGTTGTAACAGACTGTCCATAGCCAAGTGCATTACCGATTGCAATAGCAGGTTCTCCAACCTTCAGAGAATCCGAATCTCCAAGTGTTGCAACCTTAATCGCATTCATTGTATCGTCTGAAATCTTATCAAGCGGAACAGCTACGACTGCAAGATCCTTGCGGAGTCTGTTCCTTTAATCTGCGCTTCCACGCTGTTACCATCATTAAATGTAACAGTAAGTGTATCGCTTCCTTCTACAACATGGTTATTGGTAACAACCAGGAGTTCTGAATCATTCTGGCTGATGATGATACCGGATCCGGCGCTTTCACTCTCCTGCTGGCTGATTCCTCCGAAGAAATTCTGTACTTCCTGTACGCTCATATTGGTAATAGAAACGATTGACGGAAGTGTATTTTCTACGATATCTGATACATCAGATGTCACTGTACTGGTAGATGTTGTAAGCTTTGCGTTCGATACAGTCTTTGTTGTGCCTACGGTACTCTTTGTATTCTTTCCAAGCAGCTTACCAGTCAGATAACTGGTTCCCTGCATCGTCACACCTCCAACTGCCCCGAATAATACTGCAGCACCTACAACAAGTGCGACTTCTTTGCGTAACCTTTTTTCGGTTTGGAGCTTTCGGATTCTGCTGCGGTCCTGATCCGAATCCCTGCTGCTGATTGTCTGCTCCTCTATTTTCATCTGAATCTGGTCTGTAATAATTGTACTGATTGTCCATCATTCAAGACTCCTTTCTTTTCCTTTTCTATAGTTAAGAGTTTAGCCTATAATTGTGATGAAAGTGTGATAAAATATGAAAAAAGAATGAACGGCACATTTTTATGTCGTTCATCTTACTAAGCTCCATCTTATTTGATATTATGACTTATCCAACTGCGCTTTTTCTTATTCAACCGTTACAGATTTCGCCAGATTACGCGGCTTATCTACATCCAGTCCCTTTGCAACGGATACATAATATCCCATCAGTTGCAGCGGAATCACTGCAAGCGATGCCTCAAAATGCTCATCTGTCTTCGGAATGTAAACTACAAAATCAGCGGTATCTTCGATACTGTAATTGCCATAAGTTGTAAGTCCCATCAGATATGCACCACGGCTCTTACACTCTACCATGTTGCTGATCGTCTTTTCATATAATTCCGGCTGTGTCAGCACACCGATCACAAGCGTTCCATCCTCTATCAGAGAAATGGTTCCGTGCTTGAGTTCTCCCGCTGCATATGCCTCTGAATGAACGTAACTGATCTCTTTCATCTTCAGGCTGCCTTCCATACAGATTGCATAATCAATTCCACGTCCGACAAAAAATGCGTCCTTTGCGTTTGCCTGCTTTGCTGCAAACCACTGGATTCTTTCTTTATCTTCAATAATCTTTTCAATCTTCTCCGGGATTGCCTGTAATTCGGCAATATAATTTTCATACTGCTCTTCAGTGATTGTATTTTTTACTTTGGCAAACTCAATTGCAAGGATGTAAGAAGCCATCAGCTGTGTACTGTACGCTTTCGTTGTTGCCACAGAGATCTCCGGTCCTGCAAGAGTATAGAATACCTTATCCGCTTCTCTTGCAATAGAAGATCCGACTACATTGACAATTCCAAGTGTACGGATTCCCTGCGCTTTTGTCTCACGGAGCGCTGCAAGACTGTCTGCGGTCTCTCCTGACTGGCTGATAATGATCACCAGACCATTTGGATCCAGAATTGGCTTACGGTAACGGAATTCAGAAGCCAGTTCCACACGAACAGGAATCTTCACCAGATCCTCGATCACATACTGTGCCACCATACCTACATGGTAAGCAGAACCACATGCTACAATGTAAATCTGGCTTGTTCTCCGGATATCCTCTTCCGCTAATCCGATATCTGTCAGATCAAACTTTCCGTCTTTTAACACAGAATTCAGAGTATCCTTAACTGCTCTTGGCTGCTCATGGATCTCTTTCATCATAAAATGCTCAAAACCAGCTTTTTCAGCTGCTTCTGCATCCCAGTCAACAGTTTTCATTTTTTTCTGGATCTCTTCTCCGTCCAGATTGTAGAAGGTAATTTCCTCTTTGCTGACCTTTGCCATCTCCAGGTTGCCAATATAGTATACATTTCTTGTATATTTCAAAATAGCCGGCACATCTGATGCAATAAAACTCTCTCCATCTCCTACGCCAAGAATCATCGGACTGTCTTTTCTTGCCACATAAATTTCTTCCGGATAATCCTTGAACATCACAGCAAGCGCATAAGATCCACGAATACGGACCAGAGAATGGTTAATCGCATCTACCGGTGTTCCTTCATACTTTTTATAATAATAATCGATTAGCTTAACAGCAACCTCTGTATCCGTCTCAGAGTAGAATGTATATCCTTTGCGGAGCAGCTTGTTCTTTAACTCCTGATAGTTTTCAATAATACCGTTGTGTACAGCAACTACATTGCCATCGTCACTCATATGCGGATGCGCATTGTTCTCTGACGGTTCCCCGTGTGTTGCCCATCTGGTGTGACCGATTCCACAGGTTCCCGGAACGGCTGCACCACCATTGGTCTTCTCAAACAGTACTTCAAACGGCTTTCGCCTTGATAACTTCTGTCTCATCTGTTCCATTACGAACAGCAAGTCCTGCTGAATCATATCCACGATACTCCAGCTTTGACAGTCCATCCAGTAAGATCGGAGCCGCCTGCTGCGATCCAACATATCCTACGATTCCACACATTTATCTATATCCTCCAGTCTTTTTTTGCGAAAATAAATTTTACTCTTTTCGTTACATTGTAGCAAATATGGGACTTTTTGTAAAGAATAAGCGGGAATAACAATCGTCATCCCCGCCTTTCTCTTTAATCCAGATCAATAAAATCCATTTCGAAAGTATCACCTTTTTTACGCTTTTCTTTCTTGATATTATAATCATCGAACGAATCAAAGTCGTCATCATCAAACTCATCAACGCTACGAGTATCATCACTTATTCCTTCGTCATCATAATCATCGTCGAAGTCATCATCATAATAATCATCATCGTCGAAATCATCATCGAAGTCGTCATAATCATCTTCGAAATCATCATCCTGTCTCTTTTTGAACTGTGATTTCTTTTCTGCCTTAACAGGCTGGATCGGTTTTACCGGATTACGTTGCGGCTCATCGTCCAGTTCATATTCATCATACAGATCATCCAACTCTCTGTTGCGGTTATGTAACTTCACAACGGAAACAAGAAGGAAGATTACCAGAAGAATAACGATAACTGCTGCCGCTGCTACAAACCAGATCAGATGATCGGAAATCTTTTCTAAAATTGCGTCAAACTTGCTTGCACTCTTCTTATCCGGTGTAGTCGCAGACTTCGGAGTCTCCATTCTCTGATAAGTATGCTCTACAGAGTCATATAAATAGAGGGATTCTTCACCGTCATTATTTACTGCATATAATACATAGAAACCATCGCGGTCCGGTTCATCCCAGATTTCAAAAGTCTTGCCGTTGATCTCCAGATTTCCTTTTGAATACTTTGATGGCATAGACACTTACTGCCTGCATCAAAAATTACGATAGAATAAGTATCTGAAATCACAACCTGTTCTGCCGGTGAGAAGCTGCTGTCAGATGAATCATACATCCAGAAATCGCCTTTTCCATCACCGTCTACCAGGTAAGCCATCTGAAGTCCTGTCTTTTCCTGCACAGCACCTTTATACGTCGAATCATTATAAGTAATCTCTCCTGCTGTAAATCCAGCTGGAATCATGCTGTCTGAGAAATCACCGGATAAGGTATACTCCTGACCATCAATCGTGACACTTGTTCCACTCGCAACATCCTTGATCTTGCTCGGATCTCCTGCTCCGATCGTAACATCCGCATATCCTTCTTCACATGCCACACTTGATCCAGCGCTGTCTGTAACCGTCGCATCTCCCTGTTCAAGTCTTGTACTTCCTTCCTGGAGAGCCTGGAATTTCATTGTAAACTCAATCCGGTCACTACTTCCGTCACCTGAACCTTTAAATGTCAGATTACCATCCGTGTCTGCATTCACTCCGTCTCCCTCTTCAAATCGCATATAAGAAGGATCGTAAGTCATATGAATCGTCGCGTCTCCGATTACATCTCCGCTGACAACTGCTGTACCTGTGATCGTAAATTCATCCCCGACACTTGTCTCAAGATCAGAAAAGAATATCACACCATTTGCAGCTAGCGCCATCACAGAAAAACATGGTACGATCAGACATACAGACAAAAGAATTGTCGCTATTTTTTCGTAAACTTCATCTTCATGTACTTTCCTCTTTCTAACCATATTAATTGTAAGTATAAATACTCTTAGACTCTATCTTACACTTTTTATGGGGAAATGTCTACTTGTTTGTAGAAATTCCCATTGTATCAATTTACGGACAACTCCGTTCTGCTTTATTTATCCGAAGAAAAACCCCGGCATAAACCGGAGTTCTTCTCTAATTTGCATTTTCAGTTGTTCCGCCTGCTTCGCTTTCTGCGCTCCACCAGGATCCGGGGTTGGTGTTGGATCCGGTGTCGGATCTGGCGCTGGATCCGGTTCCGGCGTTGGAACTGGAGTCGGTTCCGGCGTTGGAGCTGGAGTTGGTTCCGGCGTTGGTGTTGGTTCTACATAAGTATTATCATCATATTCTCCATTCCATGAATTGTCCCAGGAATTTCCTCCGTCATACCAGTAATCATTCGATCCGTCATTATAATTATACTGATAATTATCCTGCGTATACCCCTGCCATGCATCCGGCGTTTCAATACCACTTGTATCTACACCTGCATCTGGCTGATTCATTGGCTGGTCCTGATTATCGGTATTTTCCTCCTGCTGGTTTTCAGCCTCTTCAGCTCTTTTCTTTTTCAAAATGTTAATATCTACATCGTTAATCAGCATATCGTAGAATGTAGATTTCTTTTTCAGTTCCTTATCTAATTTTTCTCTTCCGCATTGTTCTGTAAGAGTCTCCACACCTGAAAATAAATTCACACCAAGACCAAGTTTCTCTCCTGTAATCTCTGCTCCCAATGCTGCAAGTGTCGTTGGAAACATATCCATTGTAGAAAATTCTCGATTATGTGTTCTTTCAAAAGAAGTATCGAGGTTTTCCGGTAAATTTATAAATGCATTATATACACTACGCTCATAATCATCATTCACATCATTACAAAAATCAGAATCCATTGTTAAATGATCCCCGCTTATTATAATTGTTGTATTCTCATAAAATGGCTGCTCCTGAATCCACTTAACAAATGCATCAACCTGTCTACTTGAACATGCCATTACATTTGCATATTGATTATCTCCAAATTCATTTTGACACTGCTCACATACATATCCATCTTCAAAATGAGTATCTACTGTCAACATTGTAAAATTAAATGGCTCGTCCTTTGTTCCTATTTCGCTTAACTTTTCTTTTGCATTTTCAAATAACTTTTGATCTTCATACCCCCACCATACCCAATAACCTTCTGGGATTTTTCCTTCTTCTACAGCCGTAGTATAATCAAATATTTCTGTTTTACCATGACTCTCAAAGTATGTTCTTCTTCCTCCAAAAGTAGCATCTGATCCAATCATAAAATATTGATTATATCCTTCTTCTGATAAAATATCTTCTAAATTTTTTGCTCTTGAAGAAAGGATGTCTGCTGCGCTAACGTATCATTAATATCTTCATTCACATTTCTAATATCTTCTGTATTTTTTATTGGAATTCCAGATGTCTGGGCGAAAATCCCTCCCATCGTCCATGTGCATCCATACGCAGGGTATCCTCCACCCAACTTATCGCTTTGAGAAAAATTAGTATTTTCCTCTGCTAAAGTCGTCAACTCTGGAATACAGTTAAAATCCATTCCACCGCCATCTTCTTTTGATGCATAAGTGGATTCCATCGATTCCAGAAAAATATAAATCAGATTTCTTTTTTGTTCCGGAAATGTAATCTTCGTTGTACGTGGATCCACATAATTCTGTTCAATAAAATGCGATTCTTTCTTCTGACTTACCAGATATTCTTTTACATCCAATTCATCATATACTTCATAAGCCGCCCTTCCTGCACTTCCACAGGCAATCACAGCTACAAGAAATAACGCAATCATACATTTTCTATGCTTATTCCTTAATCCTATAATCAGGAAATAGATAAAAATAATACTAATACTGCCAATGGTACGCATGCATTGATCCCATCAAGTACTACGTCTGAGTTTGTCCCATCAAGCGGTACTTTCAGATGAAAAATAATTTCATCGATAGACAACAGCCCCCACGTGTCTAATACCCAGTTTCCCAGATTATAAAGAATAAATCCAAGAATCGATATTATGATCATTAGAATACAATAGAATCCATATCCGATACTCTTTATCTTTGGTTTTTTCATTTTCCTTTCATTTCCTTTACTTAGTATTTGCAAACATACATAATATAGTAAAGCATAAATATAAAAATTGCAATATTCACAAGCAATACAAATTCTAAAAAATGTTTTATTCTGTCATTGCTTAATAACTTACACTTAGTTTTTAAAGCCAAAAATTTTTCTAACCAAAGTAATCTTTGATAAAACAAATACACTCCCTAAATCTAAAAGCACTTTACCGGCAATAATCAAATCAACTGAATATTTGCTGACATTCCATTCACAACATATTTTCTGTTATCTGCCACCACGGAAGAAGATCAAGTTCTACAATATGCACACACAATATCAACAAACTATATCTTCCAAGATATGCCAAACTTCCACCAATATATTTCGTCCTACACTCAATAATTTGGAGATTAAAATAACAATCACACATACACATATACAGCCAAAAATATCTATTATCCCTCGGCCAATATCACAATGCACTAACCAGAACAATTGGAAATTTTTTATAAATGAAATCCAAGTAAGTAGTGCAAAAAGAACTGAAAAGATTTTCACTTCCTTTGGCAACTCACTAATTTTAGTCTTTGCGCCCCTCCAGAGATATCCCATATAAATGAACATTGTAGCACATGCTCCTGCCTGTATGCTAAAAGGAAACCAAAATATTCTTCTTGAAAAATATCCTACTGCAAACAAACCCACTATAAATAACAATCTAATATATTTATCAAACTTGAACGATATTCTCAAGAAAATACTCCCCCAGAAAGTTGCCCACAAAAACCATATTGCACCAATTCCCGGTATCCAGAATGGCTCTGTATATGTATCACCTGCCCCATATAAAGCTGCATAACACCAGTTTTTGAAATTCATCAAAAGCATTTTCCACCATACGCCTTTAACGTTCCAATAATGATTATGACTATGCTGGTTATTATATATGGAACAAGCAATGTTTTTGCCTTATTTTTTATAAAACCATTCAAATCGCGCTTCTTATTCGTAAAATATCCTGTAATAAAGAAAAAAATAGGAACATGAAATGTAAACACAATTCGATTAATACTGGCATTTCCTAAATGGCCTAATATAATACAGATCATTGCTATCCCTTTAGCTATATCTATATATTGCAGTCTGGTACTTTTTGTTTTCATAACATTTATCCCCACTCAATTTCCACATTTTCTCTGTCTTTTTCCGATATCCTTCACATCAAAATTCGCAAACGGAAGCATCAAAAACACATCATAATACGCTTCAAACATATGATGCTCCATTACTGAATGAATGCAGACAATTGCCATAGCCATTAACATATATGGAAGATTTAAGTTTTTGATCATTATAATTGAAATAATCAGCATAACCAGTATAAATACCACCAGTCCTAACCTCATCAAAATATTCACATAAGAACTATCAATAAAGAAATAGTCTGCTACCACTTCTGTTGATCCTCCATTTCCACGCATTGGAATGTCCTGTCCCCATATCTGAACATCATACCTGTCAAAAACTTCTTTTCCTAAAGAAAGTCTCGTTGAAAAAAGAGTATTTAATTTTGCCATCCATTCTATATCTGGTCGATAAAATCTTGATACTAAGATCATAAATCCAGCTAAACCATATGGTGCCACCAGACATAAAATTTTTAGTAATAGTGATGGTATATATCCCTTTCCTTTCTTTGCAGCTAATTTGTTTCTAATTTTCAAATAAACAACACATATAATCAAAATCATCATTCCAATTTCTATCCATGTGCATCTTGCCTGTCGGAGTACAATCCATGCTGTTATCATAAAAACAATGCCCGCCGCAAAATCTGTAGGATAAATAAACCCAAATGACATCCGCACCTGATCTCCCCTATGGTAAACCAAATTCGTGATAACTCCTGTATATCCTGCAATCAATAATCCCGTTTCAAGCAATCATCAGCTCCAGAATATCTCCTTGCAATTACAAATGATCCAATAATCAGAAATACAAATAATATTTTTCTTTATATCCACTGGTCTCATCACCATATACCGGAACAATACTACCAGTCCAATCCCTATCTGAACACAGAAATAAAAAAAGGTGGCCACGGAATATGTGCCATCGTTGTCCAGCTGTAAGTCAAAACCAGCCATACGGCATAAATTCCAAGAAAAAATATTTCTGATAAATTACATTTGAATTCATAAGATGAATTTATCCATTTCCCCTCTACCTTATTGTTAATTTACTTTATCCAATTCATTTTATTTCCTCTCTTTACAGACAGTTTAAATCAGGATATGCTTTACAACATATCCTGATTTATCCAAACCTTTTATAATTCCTCAGCCACCATCTCCAGTGCCGCCTCAATTACCTTATCCATATCATAATACTTATAATTTCCAAGACGTCCACCAAAGATCACATTCTTTTCCTGCTCTGCAAGCTTTCTATATTCTTCAAACAGCCTATTGTTCTGTTCGTTATTTACCGGATAATACGGTTCCATTCCTACTTTCCATTCGGAAGAATACTCTTTGGAGATAACAGTTTTTTCCTGTTTTCCAAATTCAAAATGCTTGTGTTCGATAATACGTGTATAAGGAACTTCTCTTTCTGTATAGTTCACAACTGCATTTCCCTGATAGTTATCTGTATCAAGTACTTCTGTCTCAAATCTTACCGAACGATATTCCAGTGCTCCAAGCTTGTATCCGAAATATTCATCAATCATTCCGGTAAACAGTGTCTTCTCTGCGATATCCGGATTTTCTTTGATAAATTCAAAGTAGTCGGTATCTGTCTTTACTTCGATTCCGTCCAGCATCTTTTCAATAATCTTTGTATATCCTCCGATCGGGATTCCCTGATATCTGTCATTGAAATAGTTGTTGTCAAATGTAAATCTTACCGGTAAACGTTTGATAATGAATGCCGGAAGGTCTTTGCAGGCACGTCCCCACTGTTTTTCGGTATAACCTTTTACCAATTTCTCAAATACATCTTTTCCTACAAGAGATAATCCCTGTTCTTCCAGGTTCTTCGGCTCTGTGATTCCAGTCTCTGCAACCTGTTTTGCGATCATATCTTTTGCTTCCTGTGGTGTCTTGATATTCCACATTTTGCTGAATGTGTTCATGTTAAATGGCAGATTGTAAAGCTCATCCTTGTAAATTGCTACCGGTGAGTTAATGTAATTATTGAACTCTGCGAACTGATTGATGTAATCCCAAACCTGTTTGTTAGATGTGTGGAAAATATGTGCACCATATTTGTGAACATTGATTCCTTCAATATTTTCACAGTAAATATTTCCACCGATATGCGGACGCTTGTCAATTACCAGACAGGTTTTCCTTTTTTCTTTGCTTCGTGAGCAAATACTGCTCCGTATAATCCTGATCCTACTACTAAATAATCATACTTCATAATACTAAATCCTCTCTTTTATTTCTTTGTAATTTTATCTTTTATCATCTTTCCCATTCCGACGACACTTCCTACTCCATAGCTTAAATGAAGCAAAAAGAAAATTCCCGGAAGCAAAAGCTGACATATATGCTTCGCCTCATTTTTTACAGACAGAATTGCCATTCCGATTGCACCACACCAATAAGTGATCCACATGGCAATCGCCAGAAATGGCTTCTTTAGTGCTGCCAAAATGGATGTCACAAGAATCGCAATCACAAAAGCAAACGGCACAAAATGATAAATGCTGAGACATCCAGGACATACGCCAAGAGTTCTTGCTACCCAGTCTCCATTGCCATATTTCTGCTTCATCATTCCCGGAATCGAACTTCTAACATATTGCCAGGAATGAATCTGCGGATCGTAGCATAAGCGGTATCCTGCCTGCCGGATCCGGTAATGCATCTCATTATCTTCCGTTCTTCCCAGATTTTCATTGAAAAGTCCAACCTTTTCAAATACTTCTCTCCGATACGCTGCATGGAACATGGACTTTACATATTTCTTTTCATTCTCTCTCCGGAAACCTGCGATTCCACTTCCGAACATCGAACTTTCCGCACTCAGTAGAAGTCTCTGCCACGGTGTGTCCTTCTCCGGAAGATTCGGTCTTGGTCCACCAGTGACATATTCTCCGCTTTCCATGCATTCTACGTTCTTGGAAACAAAATCCTCCGGAATGCGTCCATGTGCGTCCAGACGGATAATAATATCTCCGGTTGAACTACGGATTGCCTGATTCCATCCGGATGCCTGATTATTCCCCGGATTTTCCGTAACAACGCAGTTATGATACTGCGGATTTTCTTCGGCAAAACGTTCCATAATCCGTCTGGTTCCATCTGTTGAACTGCTGTCCACCATCACAACTTCGATCTGCTCTGCCGGGTAATCCTGTTTTGTGATATCCTCCAGCAAGTGTGGAAGATACTCTTCTTCATTGCGCGCAATCGTGCAAACTGATACTAACATACATTTCTCCTATACTGTAGTTCTTATCGCAATACTGCAAATACCGTCATAAACATGGTCATGAAATCTCTCCACAGACTGTATTGCGCAAATCTTCCAGATTATAACTCATCTTCTCCGGAAGCACTTCATGAATATAAGCATAATCCACATCTTCTACATGCTCCAGCATTTCGCCTTCATCTTTGTAGCATACGCTGGCCCTGGAAGTAATTCCTGCCGGCAACAAAAGAGTTGCATACATTTCTTTCGTATAGCCTTTTACATATTTTACAACTTCCGGTCTGGTTCCAACAAAACTCATCTCTCCGCGAAGTACATTGATAAGCTGCGGAAATTCATCAATCCTGCATCCCCTGATCACTTTTCCAACACGGGTCAGTCTTGCATCCTGACTGATCGTGATCTGAGTTCCCATCTTGTCTGCATTCTGTACCATAGTACGAAATTTTAAAATGTAAAATTTCTTTCCGTACTGTGTTACACGAACCTGTCTGTAAATTACCGGTCCCGGTGAATCCAGCTTGATTGCAATACTTATAACTAACATGATCGGTGATAAAATGACAAGCAAAATCATCGAAAGCAGAATGTCAAAATAACGTTTTAATTTTAATTCTTTTTCATGTCTGATCAGGATATCATAGTATTGTTTTACTTCGTCCGTTCTCATAAACTTCGGAAGTTCTTCCCATTTTCTCATACAGCATTCCTATCCGATGCATTCCTTTAATACATCTGTCACGTATTTTACCTCTTCATCGGTAAGTTTCGTATGAAGCGGTAATGTAATTGCATTTTCAAATAAAGCATAAGCATTTGGATAATCTTTAATATCAAATCCCATATTTTTGTATGCAGATAACAACGGTAACGGTTTGTAATGCACATTCGTTGCTACGCCATGCTCTGCCATTTTCTAATGATCTCATTACACTCTTCCCGCATTTTTCCCTGAACACGGATCAGATACAAATGTCCGCTGGACTTATGATCTGTATCAAAATGATTCAGTACACTCACAGGAAGACTTTCCAGTGCTTTATCATACATTCCTATGATTTCCCGACGACGTGCCAATAATGCATCATAGCGCTTTAACTGTACCAATCCAATAGAAGCCATGATATCGGTCATATTGCATTTGAAATAAGGTGCCACAACATCATACTCCCATGCGCCAAGCTGCGTCTTAGCAAGCGCATCCTTGGACTGGCCATGCAGTGAAAAGAGCATATATTTTTTTATAAATGTCATCATCATCACACCTTCAATCGGGCGCCATGTGACTGCTCCTCCTTCCGCTGTGGTAAGATTCTTTACTGCATGGAAGGAAAAGCTTGTGAAATCTGCAGCCTGTCCACATTTCTTTCCTTTTCGCTCTGCGCCAAATGCATGTGCAGCATCTGCCACCACAATCACTCTGCCAAACTTCTCCTGAAGTTCATTTGCCGGATGGAAAAGTGATTTCTTTGCTTCTACAATTTCAAATATCTTATCATAGTCACACATAATTCCGGCAAGATCTACCGGAATTATGACTTCGTCTTTTCATTGATAGCGTCTGCCAGTTTTTCATAATCCATCTCATAGGAATCTTTCGCCACATCAATCAAAACCAGTTTTGCGCCCACATGTGAGACAACACTTGCTGAGGCACTATAGGTATAGGCTGTCGTGATCACTTCATCTCCAGGTCCGATTCCCAGAAGACGCAAAGTCATCTCCAGACAGGCTGTGGCTGAATTCAGGCAAACAACCCGGTTAGTTCCCATATACTCGGCCAGCTTCTTTTCAAAGAGCTTCGTCTTTGGTCCGGTGGTGATCCAGCCACTTCTTAAAGTATCCACAACTTCTGCTATCTCCTCCTCTGTGATATCCGGAGGAGAGAAAGCGATATGCATGTTTTTCATAAAAAAACTTCTTTCTTCATAAATTTTAGATCTTTATTGATACTTTTCTAATTCTAAATACTCTTTCCAGAACTTATAAGATGTCAAATATTTTCTTCTGTTATAATAAGCTTTATCTACTTCTTTGTGAATTTTTTTATAACGCTTCACTGTTTCAAGATAGTATTTCATGACCTGTCTGAATTTTTTCTTATCCAGATATCTGATTTCTGCAGTATATGCATTTGGATTAATCGCAATGACACTATCTACAAGGCATTGTCTCTGTGGATTATAGAACCAGTCATGAGCAACCGCCGCCGGCCCTTTCCGTAACCATTTTTGGGCCATAAAACTGTCCATTAAAAGTCAGACGATAAAAAATGGTATCCTTCAGACTTCTGTGATCTGTTTGATAAATAGAATCAATATCCACCCCATATTCATCAAATTCTGCAAGATCTGCCATATTTGCATTTTTTGCGGACATTGTTTTTAATCGTTCCTGACATTTTTCCGCTTCAATAAAAGCAGGTCCTTTTAAATAATCTCTGATTGCATCAACAATGATTTCTGCAGCATCATAATTAAAGCGCAGTATTTCCGTTAAAAACATACCATTAAAACGTTTCCAGATACGTTCTCTTCTGTTTCTGGACGGATTACATGCCTCTTCAATCAAAAAGTTACGGAATACTTGATAATATTCCATGAAATAATTGAACTTTAAAGTAAAGCCCATATGCCATACGCAAATACCGTTCATGGTAATAAATTTAGCATTATTACGGAAACTGAATTCCGTATCATCAACACGGATAAACAATGGTAATGCAAATCCGTTTTTCTCGATCATTGTTACCGGTACACAACAATACCACCAGCCAGCATAGGAATCAGCCTTTTTCGTTTTTGCTTCCTCTTTTTGAAGCATTTCAGCCATCTCTACAATTTTCCATGACCTTTTGAAGAATTCTGTCCTCCATCTACTCCTAAAAATCCCACATCTTCATGGAAAACATCCATCTCTTCATAACAAAGCATGGCACCACTGATAATATAATCTTTATATTTTTCTTTTGCCAGTAACAATAATAAATATGTTCTTTTTATACTTTCTGATAAAAACAACAACATCATCATCCATCAATAATACATGAGTCGCCTTTGGTTTCTGGCGAATAGATTCGATCATTCCTCGTGTAAATCCACCTGAACCGCCTACATTTTTATTTCTGTGATAATAAATATGCGGACCTTCAAATTCTTCCGCCGACAATACTCGACCCTCATCATTATCAACGATGTGAAGATAAACATTTTTTCCAATGATATCATCCTGAGTTAAAATTTCATCCTTGATCATTTTAACATTTTTACGAATAAGTCTTCTTTTTTAAATGTTGTCGTTGCGATTGAAGTCTCACTTTCATTGAAATCACTTTCATTTACCTCAGCGTAATAACCGCCACCATATACACAGCACTCTGAATACATACGCAGTTCAAATGCAACCAATGTGTCCTTATTTGATGGAATATCAACAATAATTTCTGCTTTTTGATCACAATGGTATTCTTTCTTTAACAAAAACGTTTCTTTTTGCCGAATTTTCAATTCTATGATATCCGGACAGA
>ENA-OQAS01000586-OQAS01000586.1-human-gut-metagenome-genome-assembly--contig:-NODE-586-length-18900-cov-2.777979_pt1 | contig 18900 bp, 30 predicted proteins | sample MGYA00242733_ERZ504523 | MGnify/ENA primary metagenome ERZ504523 (study PRJEB26092, sample SAMD00036239) | human gut metagenome | host: Homo sapiens | study: EMG produced TPA metagenomics assembly of...
ATCTTTTTGCTGGTACCGATTCATGCGCTACGTTGGTACCGATTGGAGCGCTGAGGTGGTACCGATTCCTCCGCTATAGCGGTACCGATTCATGCGCTATGATGGTACCGTTTCGCCGATACTATCATTGGAGTCTTATCTGAAAGAAAAGGAACACTTAACATATTGAAAGCGATAAAAGAAATGTCTGTTGTTGATAGAAATCAATTTGTCTTTGTTTTTGCAGGAAAAATAGATTTGGATATAAAGGATGAGTTTTATAGACTGGCAGCAGAATGTAGTGAGAAATATCGGCTGATAATAAAGGATTATTTTTGTTCTTATGAGGAAATATCTGCTATATGTAAATCATCGAATGTCCTTTTAATTCCTTATTTGAATAATTCACAAAGTAGTGGAGTATTAGGATATGCAGCACAGTTTAATGTTCCAGTTTTTTCTCCTAGCTCAAATATGTTGGGTAAAATAGTTCGGAAATCGAAATTAGGATATATAAGTAGTGATGTGGAAATATTGGGTATTAAAACTTTTTTAGAGTCTTGCCTGCTAAACAAGCTTATGACCATAGATGGTCAAGAGTATTTGAAACTAAATACAGTGAATTCTTTTTTGAATACATTGTTAAACTGATTATTTGTAAATATGAATATTGTATTTTATTGCGACTTTGGCCTATTTATGGAGGAGGTGAAACAGTAACTATTTGTTTAGCTAATGAGATGGCGAAGAGAGGGCATGCTGTTACAGTCTTTTATTTTAAGGATTCTGAAACAAATGAATTGCCCTATATTGATCCTTCTATCAAGGCGGTAAGAATACCGGATGTGAGGTGTGATGAATATACTTATGATAGTGATGATGGTATTAAGATTACTATCGCTTTAAAATTGTATCAGCAGAATAGTTTTGATTTTATAATCAATCAATGGTGGCCTGTTGTTTTTTTATCTCCATTACGAAGTTTTTTTTAATGCGAAAATAATTTCTGTTCATCATACGGCTCTTTATACTCGTAGTGTGATAGAAGGTTTTTGTTTGAAATCAATTTTGAAGCGTGTCTTTTTTCTGCTATACCGTTTCTTTGAAAAAGAAAGACAATTATCTGTTATAGATAAATTGTTAATCTTTAGTGATAAAGTATTATTTCTTTCGCCTCAGTTTAAAGACCAATATATACAATTGAGAAATCCAAAATCGGTTGAAAAAATTGGACTGGTGTTATAATCCTTTGGTCTTTGATAATTTTATTTCTATGGATGAAATTTGTAAAAAGAGGAAAGAGGTTTTATTTGTTGGAAGATTGTTAGAATCAAATAAAAAATATCGAAATTATTGACGATATGGAAGCATATTCAATTAGATAAAGAATTTAATGAATGGCATTTATATATTGTAGGTGATGGTAAGGATAAATCCTTTTACTTAGATTTTACACGCAATAATAATATTCCCAATGTTCATTTTGAGGGGAGGCGATATCCTATACCTTATTATAAGCGAGCTTCTATTTTTGCTATGACATCTGCATTTGAAGGATTTCCAATGTCGATAATTGAGGCGCAGCAAAATGGGGTAGTTCCGATTGTTATGGATTCATTTTTGTCTGTGCATGATATTATTGATAATGATGTAAATGGTGTGTTGATTTCTTATGGTAATACTACTATGTTTGCAGAATCTTTAAAGTCTTTGATGAAAGATGAAATGCGAAGAAATAAATTAGCAATAAAGGGGCTAGAAACTTGCAGACGTTTTAATATCGAAACTGTGGTAGATAGGTGGGAGGAAATATTTGAAAAAATGAGATGATGGAACTTTTATTATATCTATATATTCTAATTGTTGTTTATCTATTTTTTAAATATTCTAGAATAAGAACATTATATATTTTCTCTCCATATATATTAATCTATTTGAACTTTATCTTTAATGATGCTATTCCATTTCTATTTTTTTATCCAGATGTTCCAGAGAATATTCAGTATACGACATTTACAGCAGCAATTATAAACCTTTCGTTTCTATTTCTATTTAGAAAGCAGGCACAAGTCCCAATATCAATAAATCTTCCATTGTCGTCTATTGAATTAAATAAGAAACGAAAGATACTACTTCTTGTTTTGTGTTTTTTTTATTGTGGGCTGGAGTAATGTCTGGAGTATTAATTAATTTGTTAAGGGGGAATAATATAGAAGATTTAAGAAGAACTAGTGAAATAGGAGTTGGGGTTATTAGGGATATTCCAATGCTAGGGATACAAATAATAATGCTTGTTCTTTTTCTCCAAAAGACATGGAAGTGTTATTATAAAGTCGTTGCTTTTTATTCTTTTTGTTTGAGCGTTTTCTTATTTTTGACAACAGGAAATAAAGGAGGGGTTCTTGTTGGGGTTACATTATTTTTACTGTTTTTTCATTTGAAGAAAAGAGGTTTTAAGTGGTATGAATATGTCTTATATTATTTAGCTATGCCATTAGCAGCCGGTACATTACAAGGCATTAGAGGTGGAGACTTAACTCTTATAGCATCCCAAATTGCAGTATTCTTTTCTTATCCAGTAATTCTTTATCAAGCTAATTCTATTCCTATCATGAATGCGGTTGGTACGGAGAACTTCTTTTGGGGAGAGGAATATTATACTGGTCTTGTAAAATTCATACCCCGTTTTTTGTGGCCGGATAAGCCTTTGTCATTTGATTATAAATTAAAAGAATTAGCAAACTATGATTTTGAAGGTGGGGGAATTTATACGACTTTATGTAATGATTTATATATAAATTTTGGATATTACTATTTTATCTTCTATATCTTGTGGCTATTATTTATTCATTATTTATATGGAATGGTAATGGATGATAAAAGGTTCTATTATAGCCGTATTATAGCTTTATTCATCATACTTATGGGGGGGATTGCATCTACTATTGGCTCTTGTGAAATCTTACTATTATTTCTCTTGTTCTTAATATTATATTATTCAAGAGTGAAAACATTATAGATTGTAATGAAGAAGAAAATATTATTTGTTGCTTCTGAATTTGCCTCGGGAATGATTCCTTTTGCTGCTACTGCTATAAATGCTTTAGCTAAGGATGATAGATTTGAAGTACACTGTCTTTGTGTTAATTCAGGTATTTATTCTTATAGGAATATAATTTTACAAGAAGCGAACCCTGTTTTCTTGGAATACCCAAAGAGTAAAATGATGAAATTGTTTTATAAACTATGGCCTCTAGAGATAATAAAACATTTATCGCAATTGGAAAAAAGTATTAATCCGGATGCTGTTCATTTTTGACAGGTGATTTACATTAGCTTTGTATATTTGTTTGAATAATAAAAGAACATTTTACTACACAGTGCATGATTTGCATCCACATGAGGTGGTAAGAAAAACTTTATTGGGTTATTTGATGCAAAATATATTATATGGGGATATAAATTATGTAGGAATATAATTCCTAATCTTACGACTTCCTCTTATTTCCAATTGAAGGAACTGAAAGAAATATATCCATGTAAGAAAGTGAAATACACTTCATTTCCTTCTCTAATTACATCATTGATAATAAATGGTAAAAAAATGCCATTAGAAGTAAGTGGCTTAAAAGAATATATTTTGTTTTTTGGAACAATAGATAAATATAAAGGGGTTGATTTGCTGGTTGATGCGTATTGCAATTTAACATGTAAGTCACTAAAATTAGTGATTGCAGGTAGAGGCTTTGATATTGAAACTCATAATGAAAACATTATTCGAATAATCGTTTATAGAAGATGAAGAAGTCGCATATCTTTTTAAAAAGGCAAAATTTATTGTTTATCCTTATCGTTCTGCAACAATGTCAGGGGTATTGTCTTTAGCATATTACTTTAATAAAAAAGTATTAGCCTCTACAATTCCTTTCTTTGAAGATAATGCAACTTTAAATGTTGTGTTATTTAAAGTTAATGATATAGATGATTTGGAAAGAAAGATGAAATCTTTAATATTTGGTAAAAATTTGAGTGTAGATCCAACAAGCTATCTTAATATATATGGTGAAGGTACATTAATAAATAGTTATTGGGGGTTATATGAAGATTGAAAATGTTAAAATGATTTATACATAATGATAAAATATTGATTCTTCTGTGATAATGAAAATCTTACTCTCGAATAAATTCTATTACCGCCGTGGCGGCGACTGTGTCTGTACCATAAACCTTGAGGAATTGTTGAAGCGGAAAGGTCATGAAGTGGCAATCTTCGCCATGCAGTATCCTGATAATATAGAAACACCATGGAGCAAGTACTTTCCTGGTGAAGTAAAGTTCAAGCCGGGATTAGGTATGCTTGAGGCGTTGTTACGCCCCTTTGGTACGAATGAAGTAAAACGTAAATTTACGGCATTATTGGATGACTTTTGTCCTGATATTGTTCATCTGAATAATATTCATTCTCAACTATCTCCGGTTATTGCAGAAATTGCGCATCAAAAAGGAATAAAAGTAATATGGACATTGCATGATTACAAGCTGCTTTGTCCGCGTTATGACTGTTTGCGTAATGGAGATACTATATGCGAAGAATGTTTTTCGGATAAGCGTAAGTCTTGGAATATAAATGTATGAAGCATTCACGCTTGGCAAGTTATTTATCGTATTGGGAGTCTATGAAGTGGAATCGTGAACGATTGGAAGTTTGCACGGATATCTTTATTTGCCCTAGTCGGTTTATGCAGAGAAGATGCGACAAGGGGGATTCGATAGTAAAAAAATAAAAACAGTATGTAATTTTATTGATACTGAGAAATGTTATGGTAAGGATTATACCAAAAGGGGAAATTATTACTGTTTCATAGGGAGATTGAGTCCTGAAAAAGGAGTAAGGACCTTGATAGAGGCGGCAAATGCTCTACCATATAAATTGGTGGTGATTGGAGGGGGGCCCTTGCTGGAGGAGTTAAAGACCGTAGCTGGGAATAACGTGGAATTTGTTGGCTTTAAACAATGGAATGATATAAAGGAGTTAGTGGGAAGAGCACGTTTTTCAGTGATACCTCGGAGTGGTATGAGAATAATCCTTTGTCTGTGATAGAGGCGCAATGTTTGGGTACACCTGTACTGGGAGCACGCATCGGAGGAATCCCTGAACTGATAGAAGAGGGTGTTACCGGCATGACATTTGAGAGTCGTAATAAAGAGGATCTGAGAATGAAGATTGAAAGTATGATGCAACATCCTCTCAATTATGAAATGATAGCAGGAAAGGGACAGGAACTGTATGGTGCAGAAATGTATTATCAACAGATTATGAATTTGTATCAGGTTGATTTGTTGCTTTATAGTATATAATGGAAAGAAAAGACAGGGAAATATTGGATAATTCATTTATTACTAGTATTTTTGTATCATCAAGAAATATCGGATGGCTATTAAGAATTTTAAAACCAAGGAAGAGGCGTTGGCTGCTATGAAGAAGGCGACAGACCGCAAACGCACGTTGATAGAATATCTCAAAAAGGGGTATTCCTTAGAAGAATTGGAAAAAATGGGATTTAAAATGGCAAAATTTGCATGATGTGATAGATTTGCCAATAGAACGTGTCAATGCTTTATCTCCCTATAAAGTTTATATAAATAATAATGGTAGTTTAGGATTTGAAACCCAATATGGTTCTGTCTATGAGGTAGGGTTTGTTGAGGACTATACTTTTATGGATGAGAATGCGTTTCAGTTTTTTATTTTGGAATCACAAGGTAAGCATTCTGTAAAAGATCCGTTGGTCAGGGAAACTATTTGGGTAATTCTTGAAACATTCTTTTTAGAAAACAATCCTGTTATATTATATATTTGTGATATGTCGGATGGTAAACAGGCTATTCGTAACCGTTTGTTTTCCATGTGGTATTATGAATATGAACAACGGGAAAGTTTTACTTTTTTGTCCACTAAAGTGGAAGTAGAATCTACTGATTACTATGCATCTGTTCTCGTTAAAAATCAATCCTCAATTGGAAGATATAAAGGTTGCTTTTAACTCTTTCATTGAAAATATGAAAGAAAAATTGGAATAGTGAATAATTAAATCAAACAACTTATGGTTAACAAATGTTCCTTGCATCCCACCGATGCAAGCATAATCCTTACATATCGTTGCCCTATGAAGTGCAAGATGTGTAATATATGGTTTAACCCCACTAACAAGAGTGAAGAAATAAAAGCAAGTGACCTGAAGTCATTGCCTAAGTTGAAATTCATCAATCTGACGGGAGGTGAGCCTTTCATTCGTGAAGATTTGCCGGAAATAGTGGAGGAATGTTACAAGCATACAGACCGGATTGTGATTTCTACAAGCGGATGGTTTGAGGACAGGGTGATTGCCTTGGCGAAACAGTTCCCTATCATCGGAATTCGAATCAGTATTGAGGGTTTGAGTTGTAAAAACGACGAACTACGCGGACATGCCGGAGGGTTTGATAAAGGACTCCGTACATTGTTGGCATTGAAAGAGATGGGCTTGAAGGATATCGGTTTCGGCTGTACCGTGTCGAATAATAATTCAAAGGATATGCTTTCATTGTATCAGCTCAGCAAGTCACTGGGAATGGAATTTGCTACAGCCGCCTTTCATAACTCGTACTACTTTCATAAGGACGACAATGTCATCACCAACAAGAACGAGGTGTGCGGTGACTTTGAGCAACTGATAGAATGGCAGTTGAAGGAGAATCACCCGAAGAGTTGGTTTCGTGCTTGGTTCAATATGGGACTGATAAATTATATTGAAGGGGGAAGGCGCATGCTGCCTTGTGAGGCGGGAAGTGCTAATTTCTTTATAGACCCGTTTGGTGATGTGTTTCCCTGTAACGGTCTGGAAGAGAAATATTGGAAGAAGTCGATGGGGAATATTCATGAAACTCCGGACTTTATGACTATTTGGACAAGCAAAAAGGCGGAGGAAGTACGTGCCATGGTGCGTAAATGCCCGAAAAATTGCTGGATGGTGGGCACAGCCTCTCCGGTGATGCATAAATATATAAAATATCCGTTGAAGTGGGCGTTGCAGAATAAACTTCGTTCCATGCAGGGAAAAACAGTCTGTCTGGATAAAAATGGTGCGATGTAGGGCAAGATCCCTGCCAGGGAGATTTAAGGGAAAAGTTCTAGTATTCTAACTTACTTTTTTTCTTTTTTCCTTGTAATCATCAGCCAAAGTGCCGAAAGGCATGACAGAATGATGATTCCGGCATATTGCAGTACTTCTTTTATGAAATTGAATATTTTCATTGGCTGATTGACATTTAATGTCGCAAATCTACTGTTTTTATTTTAAACTGCTTTATTCTTTATGAAGATTATTGTGACCGGTACCCGTGGCATTCCCGATGTGATGGGTGGTGTGGAAACGCATTGTGAGGAGCTTTTTCCGCGTATCGCAAGGAGGGGGAGGATGTGACGGTTATCCGCCGGAAGAATTATGTGCATGACGGGTTGACGGAATGGAACGGTGTGAAACTGATAGATATAGAATCTCCTAAACAGAAATCGTTTGAAGCGATTGTTCATACGTTCAAGGCGGTGAATAAGGCAAAACAGTTGGGGGCGGATGTATTGCATATCCATGCCATCGGACCGGCATTGCTTGTACCGTATGCTAAAATGTTGGGACTGAAAGTGGTGTTTACCCACCATGGGCCGGACTATGATCGTGACAAATGGGGGATTATGGCCAAAATGGTTTTGAAATGGGGAGAGCGGATGGGATGCCTGTTTGCGGATGAGGTAATAGTCATCAGTGAGGTGATCCGCAATCTGATCAGACGGAAATATGGTAGAACCGAGCAGGTTCATCTGATTTATAATGGTGTGCCTTGTCCCGATTATACGAACTGTCCTGAGTATTTTAGGGAATTGGGGATAACTGAAAGAAACTACATATTGGGTATGTGCCGTTTTGTACCCGAAAAGAATCTTCATCATTTGGTGGAGGCTTTTCGGAGGGTGGATAAAAAAGGATGTCGCTGGTGTTAGCCGGAGATACGGATTTGAGGATGAATATTCGCGTGCATTGAAAAGGGAAGCGAGGGAAAACGGGGTGATACTGACCGGATTCGTGAAAGGGAAAAAACTACATTCACTTTTGACAAACGCCCGTTGTTATGTGTTGCCTTCGTCGCATGAGGGGCTTCCTATCGCTCTGTTGGAAGCCATGAGTTACCGGTTGCCTGTCATTGTGAGTGATATTCCCGCCAATAAAGAAATGGGGCTGGATGCCAGCTGTTATTTTGAAACCGGTAATATAGAGCAGTTGGCTGATAGATTACAGGAAATAATAGATGGGGATTTTAAACAGGTACATTACGATATGGAAAAGTATGGATGGGATGGAATAGCTCTCCGGGTGGCTGATGTTTATGAAAATCTGAAAAAATGAGAACACTTTCATTGGTCGGGCTGATGGTGCTTCTGTTGTGTCCGTCTGCTTTGAGAGCCCAGTTTGTGTATGGAACGACAGGTTTGCTTCACATGCCGACAGGGGAGATGCAGCGTGACAAGACTTTTATGTTTGGCTGCGCTTTTCTGGATACGGAAGCGACACCGGGGCATTGGAGTTATGATACGGGTAATTATTTTATTAATATAACCATTTTTCCTTGGTTGGAAGTAGGATATACCTGTACTTTGCATAAGGCTCCTTATGGCAGTACGTATTATCCGGAATCAGTCTGGGGCAAATATTGCAATCAGGATCGTCAATTCTCGGGCAGGTTGCGCCTTTGGAAAGAAGGCTGGTGGAAGGAATGGACTCCTCAGATTGTGTTAGGAGCGAACGATCCCGGTACCAATGACAGGACTTTTGAAAAGGATTATGGTATCGGTATGACTGGTAGTGCATCCGGAAACGGTCATTGGCAGCGGTATTATCTGGCTGTTACAAAACATCTGTCTATTAGAAATACAGGAGAGTTAGGTATCCATTTGGCATACGTCTATAACAAACGGACAGATTATCATTTGAATGGTCCTGCCATAGGTGCTAATTTCCGCTTTCAATTACTCGGCAATCAGCCTTTGATGAAAGCCGTTAATAAACTGAACCTTATGGCTGAATATGACGCCCGTACAATGAATATAGGTGCTGAATACAGCTTTTGGAAAGATTATATCAATGTCGTGATAGAGTTCAACCGCTGCCGTTACTTTTCCGGCGGAGTGTTTTTTAAAGTCCACCTGAAATAATAAAAGGAGTGGCTGTCAGTCTTTGATTTTCTTTTTATACACTTCCCCTCTGCTCATTACTTCCTTAACGAAATTGTAGGTCTCCACCCCTCGGAAGTATCCATTTTTACAAACCGGATCATTGAAATATTCTTCATTACTTTTAAGCAGAATATAGTTATCTACGCTGTTGTCCCATACATATTTATTCTTGCCGTATTTTTCAGCCAGTGCCATGGCATCCAGTACGTGTCCTATTCCGGCGTTATAAGCCGCCAAGACAAATTCATCCGTTCGTTTTCATCTTTTATTGCGTTGAAAGAACGGGAAGTGGCAGCAATATATTTCACGGCGGCCTTTATACTCTCTTCCGGATTCTGTTCTTTACCGGGAGGAACTCCCATAGCACGCGCCGTCCGGGGCATGAGCTGCATTAATCCTTTCGCGCTGCCCATGATACGGCTGTTGTATCAAAGTTTGATTCCGTATAGGCCAGGGAAGCTAAAATACGCCAATCCCAATCTATATCTTTGGCATATTTCTTGAATAGAGTATCGAAGTGTGAAATCTTTCCGTCTTTGATGGACAAGATGGAACCGTGAGGTGTCCGTTTGCTTATTTCAAAATAACGCTTGCTACTGGCCTGATAGGCAGGAGAAGTCATATTTTCCTGATGCCATTTAGTAGCAGCTTCACCTAGTAGCGGTGAGGTCTTACGTACGGCCCATGAGGCACGTTGGTCAAAACTGACAGCCAGGTCAATATTCAGATTGGGGTAATAAGTCTTGTTTAATTTGGCAAGGTCGTTATCACAGATGGCATAATCTATCTCACCATTGGAAACCTGCATGATTAAATCCTCGGTGGTGATGCTGTCATTATCGACTTCGTGTATCAATATACCGCCACCCAGTTCTTTATCCAGATTGATGAGACGTTCCAGATACTTTCCTGGTTTTACATAGACCTCTTTCCCGATTAATTCTGTCACATTATTCAGTGCTTTCTTCTTTTTTTGAGTAGTATTACGTTGTACCAATACCTGATGAGTGATGATATCTTCCCCGCAAAACTCTACACTGTCTTTGAACTCTTTGGTGACAGGCAGATTATAGGCTATCAGGTCTCCTTCTCCTTGTAATAGTTTATGGACCAGGTCACGTGCATTCTGTGCTACTTTTATTTTCAGTTTTACATTCAATGAACGGGCAAACTGATCGGCCAGCTCATACTGGAATCCCATAGGCTCGCCCCGATAGTCGAAATAAGAAGTGGAACTGTTCAGTGTCAGGACTACTAATTCTCCGCTGTCTTTTATTTGCGGCAAATCATAATTTGTCACTTCGGCAGATTGTTGCCGGTTGCGGCACGCTGTCATGCATATACAGGCAAGAACTAATAGCCAGACATTTTTCATCTTCCTAAAATCTTTTCAATATATAGTTTAAGGATTTCAATGGCCTTTTGGTTGTTGCCTCCATTGGGGATAATAATATCGGCATATTGCTTGGTAGGCTCTATGAATTCGTCATGCATCGGTTTCAGAATGTTCCGGTATTTGTCTATCAGCATTTCCAAGGGGTGGCCGCGTTCCACCATGTCGCGGGTAATCACACGCAGCAAACGTTCGTCGGGTTCGGCATCCACAAAAATCTTTAAGTCCATCAAGTCTCGTAACTCTTTATCATAGAGACTCATGATACCTTCCACAATGATGACTTCCTTTGGCTCTACACGAACTGTTTCGGGCAGGCGTGTACATACTAGATAAGAATAGGTGGGCTGCTCAATGGGATGCCCTTTGCGCAGGTCGGCAATCTGTTGTTCAAAGAGCGGCCAGTCAAAAGCATCGGGATGGTCGAAATTGGTTTGTTTACGTATTTCCAAGGGAATGGATGACTGATCGTTATAATATGAATCTTGTGGAATGACTGCAACGGAACCTGGGGGCAGGCTCTCTATGATTTTTCTAACTACAGTGGTCTTTCCTGAACCGGTTCCGCCGGCTATACCAATAATTATCATAATAATAGAATGTATTTTAAAACAAAACTGTTACTTTTGCATCAGGTTAAATACTTTAGCCCTGTGTCGATTACAAAAGTAGGATAATTAATTAAAATATCAAGTATGGTTAAGCACATTGTTTTATTTAAATTGAAAGAAACTCTTTCACAGGAAGAAAAATTGAAAGTGATGAATGATTTTAAAGCGGCTATTGAAGCTTTGCCGGCCAAGATAGGTTTTATCCGTCATATATTTGTGGGACTGAATGCCAATTCTGCTGAAAAATGGGATATTTGTCTGGATAGTGAATTCGATACGCTGGCAGATGTCAATGCCTATGCCGTTCATCCGGATCATGTAGCTGCAGCCGGCCTTTTGAAGGAGGTTAAGGCTGATCGTGCTTGTGTGGATTATGAATTCTAAAAGATAGCCTATGAAAAAGATAATCAATCCCTGGAAAGGGATGGAAGGATATAATTGCTTTGGCTGTGCTCCCAACAATGAAGCCGGAGTGAAGATGGAATTTTATGAGGATGGGGATGAGGTAATTAGTATATGGAAACCTCAGCCACAGTTTCAGGGATGGATTGATACGTTGCATGGCGGTATTCAGGCGGTGCTGCTGGATGAGATTTGTGCATGGGTGGTTTTGCGTAAACTACAGACTACCGGTGTTACGTCCAAAATGGAAACCCGCTATATGAAACCTGTTAATACCAACGATTCGCATATCGTATTGAAGGCTTCCATAAAGGAGAGAAAGCGCAATATCGTATTTGTAGAAGCGGCTATTTATAATAATAAGGAGGAACTTTGCACCAAGGCGCTGTGCACTTATTTCACTTTTTCTCAAGAGAAGGCAAAGGAAGAAATGCATTTCTTGAACTGCGAGGTGGAGCAAGATGAGATAATACCTTTAATTTGAAAGAAAAAACAAAGTTTTTGCGATAATTATTTGCTGATATTAAATATAAACTTTATTTTTGTCGCAAGTAAAAAGAAAAGACTATGGTTAGAACTGCTACACATCATCATCATTTTCCTAACGAATAATTCGGTGGGCTAAGGTGATATTGTAGTATAATGATATAGGGCTTGCCGAAAACGGTAAGCCTTTTTTATTGCCGGTTAATAATTAAAAACAGATAGAATCATGCTTAGAATTGCAGTACAGTCAAAAGGCCGTTTGTTTGAAGAGACAATGGCATTATTACAAGAGGCAGATATTAAAATCTCCACTTCTAAAAGAATTCTTTTAGTACAGTCGTCTAATTTTCCGATCGAAGTTCTTTTTCTTCGCGATGATGATATTCCTCAGTCGGTGGCTGGTGGAGTGGCTGATTTAGGATCGTAGGCGAGAATGAGTTTGTAGAGAGAAAAGAGGACGCTGAGGTGATTAAACGTTTGGGGTTCAGCAAGTGCCGTTTGTCATTGGCTATACCTAAAGATGTGGACTATCCGGGTTTGTCTTGGTTTGAAGGACGTAAGATTGCGACTTCTTATCCCGGCATTTTGAAAGATTTCATGGATCGGAATGGCATTCATTCTGATATTCATGTCATTACCGGTTCGGTAGAGATTGCTCCGGGAATCAGTTTGGCTGATGCTATTTTTGATATTGTCAGTTCGGGATCTACTTTGGTAAGCAATAGCTTGAAGGAAGTGGAAGTGGTTATGAAAAGTGAGGCGTTGCTGATAGGCAATAAGAATATGTCTGAGGAGAAGAAAGAGATTCTGAACGAACTCTTGTTCCGTATTGAAGCGGTGAAAGCTGCCGAAGACAAGAAATATGTCTTGATGAATGCTCCGACAGAGCGTTTGAAAGAAATTATCGAAGTGCTGCCGGGTATGAAGAGTCCTACTGTGATGCCATTGGCACAAGAAGGATGGAGTTCGGTACATACAGTGCTTGACGAGAAGCGTTTTTGGGAGATCATCGGAAAACTGAAAGCATTGGGAGCGGAAGGTATTTTGGTATTGCCCATTGAGAAAATGATATTATACCGGTCCATACGTCAGGCGAGATTTGTAAACTTATAAAAGAATACATGTATGAAGAAAATAATTATATCCTGAAAAGAAAGACTGGAATGGAAATTCTCCGTCGTCCGGTATTGAATACAGACACGCTGCGCAATACGGTTAAAGAAGTGCTGGATAAAGTGAAGACGGAAGGAGATAAAGCGGTGAGGGAATATGAAGAACGTTTTGATAAGGTGAAACTGGACTCACTGGGGGTTACTGAAACGGAAATTGCTGAAGCGGAAAAGGAGGTACCCATTGAATTGAAGGCAGCTATCATGCTGGCACAGAAAAATATTCATACTTTTCATAGTTCTCAGCGGTTTGAAGGGAAAAAGGTGCAGACCGTACCCGGGGTAACTTGTTGGCAGAAGGCGGTTGCTATTGAAAAGGTGGGCTTGTATATTCCCGGAGGCACGGCGCCTTTATTTTCTACCGTATTGATGTTGGCTACTCCGGCACAGATTGCAGGTTGCAAGGAAATCGTACTTTGTACTCCTCCTGATAAAGAAGGAAAGGTTCATCCTGCTATCTTGTATGCGGCAAAACTGGCCGGGGTAAATAAAATATTCAAAGCAGGAGGGGTGCAGGCCATCGCTGCTATGGCATACGGAACGGAAAGTGTGCCTAAGGTTTATAAAATTTTCGGTCCGGGTAACCAATATGTAACGGCTGCCAAGCAGCAGGTTTCTTTGCGGGATGTTGCGATAGATATGCCTGCCGGTCCTTCTGAAGTCGAAGTGCTGGCCGACGAGACGGCTAATCCTGTATTTGTGGCAGCCGATTTGCTTTCACAGGCGGAACATGGAGTTGATAGTCAGGCCATGCTGATAACTACTTCTGAGAAATTAATGAAGGAGGTGGAGTATGAGGTACAACGCCAGTTGCTTTGCTTCCCAGATGGGAAATAGCCGAAAAGTCGTTGGCAAGCAGCAAATTGATTTTGGTGAGGGATATGGATGAGGCAATTGCTCTGACGAATGAATATGCTCCCGAGCATTTGATTATCGAGACCAGGGATTATATGGAACAGGCAGAGCGTATTGTCAATGCCGGATCTGTATTTCTAGGTTCACTTACTCCGGAGAGTGCCGGTGATTATGCATCCGGAACCAATCATACTTTACCTACCAATGGTTATGCCAAAGCGTATAGTGGGGTGAGTCTGGATAGTTTTATCCGTAAAATCACTTTTCAGGAGATTAATGGCGAGGGTATTCAGAATATCGGTCCTGCTATTGAGGTGATGGCGGCTAATGAACAACTGGGTGCGCATAAGAATGCAGTAACCGTAAGATTAAAAACAGTATAAAGATGAAAGATTTGAAAGAATTGACGCGCCCGAATATTTGCTTTGAACCCTATTCATCGGCACGTGACGAATATAATGGAGCGGAGGCATCTGTTTTTCTGGATGCCAATGAGAACCCGTACAATACACCTAATAACCGTTATCCTGATCCTATGCAGCGGGAATTGAAGAATATGATAGCTCCTATTAAAAAGGTAGACCCCGATACGATCTTTCTGGGAAACGGCAGTGATGAGGCTATTGACTTGGTGTATCGCGCGTTCTGTATTCCGGGGGTGGATAATGTAGTGGCTATTGACCCTACTTATGGTATGTATCAGGTGTGTGCTGATGTCAACGATGTAGAATATCGCAAGGTGTTATTGGATGAAAACTATCAGTTCAGTGCCGATAAACTATTGGCGGCAACAGACGATCACACCAAACTGGTTTTTCTTTGCTCGCCCAATAATCCTACCGGTAATAACCTGGATCGTAGGGAAATGGAAAAATTACTGGATACTTTTCAGGGATTGGTGATTATAGACGAGGCCTATTCCGATTTTTCTGATGCGCCGTCTTTCCTTGCCGATTTAGATAAATATCCTAATTTGATTGTCTTTCAGACTTTTTCTAAGGCATGGGGATGTGCTGCCATTCGTTTGGGCATGGCCTTTGCGTCTAAAGAAATCATCTCTATTTTCAGTAAGATTAAATATCCGTATAATGTGAATCTGCTGACACAGAAAGAGGCTGTTATGATGTTGCACCGGCATTATGAGGTAGAACGTTGGGTAAAGTCGTTATTGGAAGAACGGACGCGTTTGGTCAATGAATTTGTAGAACTGCCTTGTTGTGAGAAAATCTATCCTACGGATGCCAATTTCTTTCTAGCTAAAGTGACAGATGCCAAGAAAATATATAATTATTTGGTAGGTAAAGGTATCATAGTGCGTAACCGTACCAGTATTTCTTTATGTCGTGATTGTTTGCGTGTGACCATTGGTACACGTCCGGAGAATGATATGTTGTTGGAAGCATTGAAGAATTATGAATGTTGAAGTATGAAGAAAGCGTTGTTTATAGATCGTGACGGTACGTTGGTTATAGAGCCACCGATTGACTACCAATTGGATTCTTTCCATAAATTGGAGTTTTATCCTAAGGTTTTTCGTAATTTGGGATTTATCCGCAGCAAACTCGACTTTGAATTTGTGATGGTTACCAATCAAGACGGCTCGGTACTTCTTCTTTTCCTGAGGATACCTTTTGGCCGGTGCACAACCTGGTGTTGAAGACATTGGAGGGGGAAGGCATCATTTTTGATGATATCTTGATAGACCGCAGTTTTCCGGAAGACCATGTGTCTACCCGTAAGCCTGGAACAGGAATGATGGGAAAATATCTTACCGGTGATTATGATTTGGCTAACAGTTTTGTTATTGGTGATCGTGCTACAGATGTGGAACTGGCTAGAAATATGGGCTGTAAGGCTATTTTGTTGCAAGAAAATATGGATATTCTGAAGGAAAAGAATTTGGAATCCTACTGTGTATTGGCGACTACGGATTGGGATAAGGTCGCTGAATTCCTTTTTGCCGGAGAACGTATAGCGGAGGTCCGTCGTACTACGAAGGAAACGGATATTTATATCAGCTTAAATTTAGATGGCAGCGGAAAATGTGATATTTCCACAGGTATTGGTTTTTTTGATCACATGTTGGAACAGATTGGAAAGCATGGTGGTATTGACCTGACCATTAAAGTAAAAGGTGATTTGGAAGTGGATGAACATCATACTATTGAAGATACCGCCATTGCTTTGGGTGAATGTATTTATCGGGCATTGGGCAGCAAGCGTGGCATTGAGCGTTACGGATATTGCTTGCCCATGGATGATTGTCTTTGTCGGGTAGCTTTGGATTTTGGCGGTAGAGCATGGTTGGTATGGGATGCTGAGTTTCATCGGGAGAAAATAGGGGAGATGCCTACCGAGATGTTTCTTCATTTTTTTAAATCATTGAGTGATGCAGCTCGTATGAATTTAAATATCAAAGCCGAGGGGCAGAATGAGCATCATAAAATAGAAGGTATTTTCAAAGCTTTGGCTCGTGCCATAAAGATGGCTGTGCGAAGAGATATTTACCATTTTGAAGTACCCTCAAGCAAGGGATGTATTTAAGTCTCAGACAAGATACTTAACTTAGTTGGGCGAGTAAGTTAAGTTACTTTGTCTTTGAAGCCGACTTACTTTTTTATGTGGTTTATAGCTCTTCGCATTCTTTCAGCCATGAAGCTGCACTGGCATCGCTCGGCATACGCCAGTCTCCTCGGGGACTGAGTGATACAGATCCCACTTTGGGACCATCGGGCAGGCAAGAGCGTTTGAATTGTTGTTGAAAGAAACGGCGGCAGAATATAGTAAGCCATTTTTTGATTGTTTCCTCATCGTATGTATCACGAAAAGCGATACTTGCCAGGAAGAATATCTTGGCGGGACGAAAACCGAAACGTAGGAATTGATAAAGGAAGAAATCATGCAGTTCGTATGGTCCTACCAAATCTTCTGTCTTTTGTTTTATATTGCCGTTTTCATCAGCAGGAATCAGTTCGGGACTGATAGGAGTGTCTACAATATCGAGCAGGGTAATACGTGATTCATTATCCATGCCATTCAAAGCCACCCAATTTACCAGGTATTTGACCAGTGTTTTGGGAATGCTTCCATTGACTCCGTACATAGACATATGGTCGCCATTGTAGGTGGCCCAGCCTAGGGCAAGTTCTGAAAGGTCTCCCGTACCAATGACAAGACCGCCCAATTGGTTGGCAACATCCATCAGAATTTGAGTCCGTTCGCGTGCCTGGCTGTTTTCGTAGGTTACATCGTGTACGGTCATGTCGTGGTTTATATCGTTAAAGTGTTGGATGCAGGATTCCTTTATGCTGATTTCTTTAATGGTAACACCTAGTGAAGCCATCAGATGGAGAGCATTGTTATAAGTACGGTCGGTAGTACCGAAACCAGGCATGGTGATGCCGATGATACCTTTTCGTGGCAGATCCAATTTATCGAAAGTCTTGGCACAGACCAAAAGTGCCAAGGTGGAATCCAGACCACCGGAAATACCGACTACTACAGTCTTGCAGTGAGTGTGTACCAGACGTTTGGCTAGTCCTGCTATTTGGATAGCGAAGATTTCTTCACAGCGTTCATCCAATTCTTTGCCTTGAGGAACAAAAGGATGAGCTTCTATACTGCGCGTCAGACTAAGATCGCGTGTGTTGACAAATTCTGTACTGATGTGGATGGCGGGACGTCCCGGGCAGTTGCCGATATTGGCGGCAAAAGTGGTATTGGTCAACCGTTCACCACGAAGACGCTCCACGTCTATTTCACTGATGACCAATTGTTCCTTGAATGAGAAACGTTCAGACTCGGCAAGTAACGTGCCATTTTCATATATCAGTCCGTTGCCTGCAAAAACAACGTCTGTGGTTGATTCGCCGAAACCGGATGAACTGAATACATATCCTGCCAGACAGCGTGCTGATTGTTGACTGACTAATGAACGGACATAATTATGCTTGCTTATTCCTTCATTGTCGGCAGACATGTTGAAAATGATTTCCGCTCCTTTCAGTGCTAATGCGGAACTGGGCGGAATGGGGGCCCACATGTCTTCGCAGATTTCAATGCCAAAGCAAGTTTCCGGAGTGTCGAAAAGCAGGTTGGCGCTGACCGGTACATTTTGTCCGCAGAGGCGTACATTGGCATCCGGGTGGTTCAGAGCAGAGGTAAACCAGCGTTGTTCATAGAACTCTTTATAATTAGGTAAATATGTTTTAGGAACAATACCCAGTATTTTCCCTTTTTGGAAAACAACAGCACTGTTCAGCAGCGTGGAATTCATAACCACAGGCATCCCTATAATAGAGATGATATCCATTTGTCGGGTATTATTCATAATTTGCATTAAAGCCATTTCTGCTTCTTCCAACAGTAAAGACTGACCGAACAAGTCGGCGCAAGTATACCCTGTAATACTTAGTTCGGGGAAATGATAATTTGTACTCCTTTCCCGTCTGCTATGGCAATTTGAGTTTCAATCTGTTGTGCATTAAATTTGCAGTCAGCCACTTTCACTATCGGAATGGCAGCCGCCACTCTTACAAAACCGTATTTCATATTATACCTATTATTATATATTTTTATTCTTGATTATTTATATGTTGTTTATTTTGTATGTGCACATGGTCCGCACGCTACAGGCACGGCGGCACACAAGTACTCTCTTCGTAAGCGCATAGCAAGCTATTTAGAATCTGTTGAATTATGCTTCACAAACCAGAAATGCACCGGGCATGGACGCCG
>ENA-OQAS01000587-OQAS01000587.1-human-gut-metagenome-genome-assembly--contig:-NODE-587-length-18845-cov-2.320494_pt1 | contig 18845 bp, 25 predicted proteins | sample MGYA00242733_ERZ504523 | MGnify/ENA primary metagenome ERZ504523 (study PRJEB26092, sample SAMD00036239) | human gut metagenome | host: Homo sapiens | study: EMG produced TPA metagenomics assembly of...
TTTCCAATCTTGAATAAAACTCCTATGCTCGATATACCAAAGGTCAAGCTCTACCTTTCTTTAGGAAGAAGGTCATAGCCTCCTGTTACCTGAGCAAGGCCAGAAAGACCAGGACGCACATAGGTTCTGTAATGCCAGCCATGGATTCGCTTTTCAAATTCCTCGCAAAATGCAGGGCGTTCTGGACGAGGCCCGACAAGTGCCATATCCCCTTTGAAGATGTTCCAGAACTGCGGAATCTCATCAATGCGTGTTTTACGCATAAACTTCCCAAAGGGAGTAACGCGGGGATCATCCCCTGCTGCCCAACGAGCACCTCGTGCTTCAGCATCTATATACATGGAACGGAATTTATAGACTTTGAAATACTTACCGTCTTTACCCACACGTTCTTGCGCATAGATTGCAGGACCGGGAGATTCGCTTTTAATCTTTATGGCAATAGCAGCCATGGGAACAGCTAAAACGATAAGAGCCAATCCTGTTGAGCAGATATCAAAGGTACGCTTAATAAAGCGATATCCTATACCACCTGCAACAGTAGGCTCAGCTAAAGTGATCACCTCATCTCCTGGAAGAAGTTTCTCTAAAACCTCTTCAGGAATACCATTCTCACGTAGCAGTGGCTCATGCTTACCTGCAGCATCCACTTCTGCTGCTGCTTTTCGTGCTTTAAGCGAGATTTTTCCTGAAGTCACATCTAGAGCAGAATCATTAAATTGATCAGCAGTAATATTTGACCCTTTTAAAGCGGCTTCAGTTTCGCTATTCAGTTGTTCAGTAATTTGTGACAAGATTTAATGCGCTTTATTTGCGATAGAAAATAATTCGATACCTAATGTTTCTTGACTATCTCAAGTCCTGCTTTGATGGTCGTTTTGCGACCGCACATTATAATTTCCAGATAAGCCAGACGTTTATGTCGATCTATCTTTTTCACCAAGCCAAGGTGATTCATTAAAGGACCTTTAAGCACGACAATCTCGTCGCCTTCGATAATGCCTTCCGACATTTTCATAACGTGATCATCATCACCAATGAACGCACTAATTATTGTTTTCTCATCATCAGCTAAAGGAATGAAACGTTCGTTGCCGTCATGCAATAACTTTGTCATGCGGCTTACTTTGTTAAGTTCTTTCCTGAAATCTTCCGGCGTCTTCGTGTCTACAAACACATACCCCGGAAACAACACTTCCTTGCGGTATTTCCACACTCCGCCATATTTCTTCTTCACTTCATATTGAGGAATAAAGCATGAAGCATACGTTGTTTCATCAGCTAGCTTTACTATTTGGTGAATTACCGCATGTTCTTGCCCTCCAACAACTTGAATGACATACCACATATGGCTCACCTCCCGCTGCTGAGTAGATTTTCAGATACAGGATTTACCAGTGAGGCTTCTAACAGCCGAACAAGATATCACAAGAGCAATTTTGTGAAAGGCACACCATGCCGAAGTACTTTAGTCATGGCTACACTACTGTCACATGTTTAAAACGCACCAAAAATCAAGAGTGACATCTAATCCAAGCACCTCTTGGAGGATACATTCAGGTAAAGCTTCGCCACACGGAATAAATCCCGTTAATTAAAACGTTTCATTCAAACTCTTAGCTGCTAACAAAACGCGCGCTCAGCGACGATTTTGCGCATTCAAAGATATGTGCCCTGGGTGACCTTGAAGCAGTAGGTGTAAGTCACGCCAACAAACTACTTCCATGCCCACCCCAGCAAGCCTGATCCTTAACAAAACGGCTTGAATATGAGTCATACGCATTCAAGCTCTCATGCCCCAAAGCTTAAAAGCTATGACCCATGTTCAAACGGTTTCCTCAAAACAACGTTGTTTATTTAAGCTGTTTAGTCTGCCTAAATAAACACTTTCGGAACAAACGATGCCTTTTCGGTATCAAACGTACCCGCCCTGCAGAATTGCTGTTTTGCCTGTTAAATTGCCCTATTTGTTTTGTAACAATTGAACGCGTTCAACCGAGAAAGCCGACTCCAACAGCTAAAACAATAGCCCGCAGCAAAACCTTCACTACATCCGAGCATGTGCTCCTTTGGCAAAAAATTCCTTGCGTGCACGCCATAAAAGCTCGTAAGCCAACGGCCCATGAGCATCGCTGGCAATAAAGTTAACTAAATCCTCCTCAAATAACTTTTTTGCAGTTTTCTTTATGGGACTAAACGATCCTTCTCCCATAAAGTCCGCAGAAACCTGTATCTTGCAACCAGCTCCAATAAACTGGCGAACAATATCTAAATTCTCCTGCACCGGCTTATAACGCTCTGGGTGCGCAATGATGACGGTGTAGCCTTTGCCTTGCAGCTGAAATACCATACGCTCCCAATCGGACGGCAAACTGCGTGTAGGAAGCTCAAGTAAAAATTCGCCCGTCTCAAAACCCAAATAGTCAGCCCAATCCATCCCTAGCTCCATAAGCTTTTTGTAGTTAACTTCAAGCCCATGGTCATTTTGGGAGCCATGCGAATTTTGGAAACCTCTGCTTGCAGCGCATTAAACGCATCCCACATTGCGTCGTAGTCAAACCAGGGATCACGGCAATGGGGTGTACAAACTAAAGAAGTAACTCCTGCACGCATTGCTGCTTCGACCATCTCTAAGGATTCTTCCATGGAACCCGATCCGTCATCTACCCCAGGCAATATGTGACAGTGCACATCGCGCATAATTTAGCGACGCTTTCCCTGGGAACGGTCGATGCGCGGCGTATTGGAGCGACGTGCTTGCTGTACGCCTGCCGCCACTGCAGACTTCTTCCAAGATTGACTATTAGAAACTGGGTTTACCGTAGGCTGATTAGAGCCTTGTGCTTGCGAAGTGCGTGCCTGTTGTGTTTGTTGCGCCTGCTGCGCTGCACGTTGCGCCCTTCCTGCTTGCGGTGCCTGATTTACACGCTGCTGACTAGGTCGGTTTTGCGCATGAGCTGATTGATGTTGCCCAGACTGACCCGCCTGTCGTCTCGGACCACGCGGAATAGCGGGAGTAGCAGGAGCAACGGCACCCATGCTGCCAGACTCTCCCTTTTTCTGGGCGCGACGCGCTTCTTTTTCAGGGTTTACCCTCTGATTGTCCTTGTTGTAATACGCATAGTAATACTCAGAACCCGTGCCCTCACAGAAGGTTGCGCAAGCACCAATAATGTGAGCTTCTGCTTTCTGAAGCTGGTCATAAGCCGTCAAAATTTCATCGCGTTTTGCACCACCAATTTTGACAACCAAAATGACGCCATCAACCAAACGAGACAAAATAGCTGCATCAACAAACGTACCCACCGGTGGTGTGTCGAACAAAACATAATCGTAAGAATTGCAGGCATCGTCTACCAATTGGCATATGCGCGAGAAGAAAGCAGGTCAGCAGGGTTGGGAATATTAGGTTCAGTATCCAAGAAGTAAAAGTTCGGAATACCTGTTGCTACCACCGCATCTCGAAGTGTAAGCGCATGCGACATTACCGCATACGCACCGTGAGTAGCATGTACTCCCAGCGCAGAAGCTGCGCTTCGGCGACGCATATCCGCTTCTACCAACAGCACGCTATTACCTGCACTAGCAATAGATTTTGCTAGCTCGATTGTTGTGGTAGTTTTGCCCTCATTGGGAACCGCGCTTGTAAGCACAATGCTTTGCATAGGATTATCCACTGACGCAAAGCGAATATTTGCCAGCATGGTTTTAGTGGCATTTTGAATCTCTAGAGTATTAGATGCTGCCTTTTTCTTTTTAGCCATCTGCGTCACCTCCTCTTATTTAATGGTTGGAATTTTGCCGATTACCGGAATATCCAACAGCTCTTCAATTTCTTCAGGTTTACGAATACGGGTATTAACCATGTCCATAATGACCACAATGGCTACTGCAACAAAAATACCCGCTAAAAACGCTACCGCCACATACATGGTGCGTGGAGGACCCGAAGGTGAATCAGGCGTTGCTGCCTGATCAATCACGTTAACGGCTTCAATGTCCATAATTTCCTGGGCAACCGTATTGGTGGTATTTGCAAGTCCGTTTGCAATAGCGGCAGCAGAATTAGGAGTGTCACCCGTAACGGCGATCGTAATAAGACGGGTTGTGGTCGAGCTGGTCACTTCTAGGTCGTAACTCGCAAGTTTCGCTTTCAGCCATACCTAACTGATCTGCTGTTTGGCTCAAAACGCGCTCACTCTGGATAAGCTCGGACACGTCGTTAGTAAGCATCTGGGAAGCAGAAAGATCAGTCGAAAGCGAGGTGTTTGACTGGGAATCAGAAGAATTTGCCAACACGTACATAGAAACGCTCGCGGTGTACGTATTGGAAAGCATAGTCCAACTTACCAATGCAGTTACTAGCGCAAACACAATAGGAAGTGCTATCACCAGTTTCAAATGCTTTCGTATGATTTGAAGGAGCTCTAAAAGGGTCATATATCAATCCTTGTACGTCGATCTTTCTGTTATCTCAATTGTTTTTGCTTCTTTAATTTGGCAGTTCAGTGAACAAATTTCGGGTTTCGTCGAATCAAAGTATTCGCTTACTTGTCAATCCGAAAATTCAGATCCTCACAACCTGCAACAACAAATCCCGCTACTTAGCCTGATGTGCTCGTATTCTGCCCTCCATCAGTTTGCCCCGAGTCGGTCTGTTCGGAATCCGTTTGCGCCTGAGTATTCTTTGTTAAGACGTTCGCTTTGCTTGGATCCTGTCCGGTATCCACCATCTGCATCATGTCTGCCCATTCGTCCTCAAGCGTAATGGTGTAGGACACTCCATCAATGGTTTGGGTTGTGGAAGGAACCATGGCGGAATAGAAGTAGTAGTGTTCTGCCTGCTGGAATGTTTGCGCCAAACTGATAAGCTCATTTATGTCGTAGTCAGTTGAAACACAGCTTGCTAAAGACTGCACCGCACCAGGAAGTTCTGTTGCAGGAAGAGAAAGAACCGTATCTGCGAGCGATTGGACCACAATGCGTTGATTTTCAGCACGCTGGAAATCACCCTCGTTATAGCCATAACGTTCTCGAGCAAAAGCCAAAACCTGCTCGCCATTCATTTTCTGCAAGCCTTCATTGAATTCGTATTTGGAATGACTTGCTCCCGTCTGATTATTAGACACGGGAACATCTACCCAAATACACCCAACTGATCAACGGCAGTCTCCAATTCATCAAAATGGATTTCCACATAATGGGAAATTTCTACGCCAGAAAAGTTTTCAACTGCCTGCACCGCTCCCGCAGGACCACCAAACGCATAGGCGGCATTAATTTTTTGGGTGCCATGACCCTCAATTTCAACCTTGGTATCACGAGGAATCGAAACTAAGGTTGCTTTACCTACGTTAGCGTCAATGCGAGCCAAAATCATAGTGTCCGAACGGCTGGTAGTATCAGTTTCTCGCGCATCCGATCCCAGCAAAAGCACGTAATAAGGCTCTTGTACGGTGCTTTCGGTCAATACCGAATCTAGCTCACTTTGTTGCTGGCTATCCATTTTCATGGAATCGGAAATAGAGTTCATATAAAGGGCAACTGCTGCGCCCACCGCAACACACAGCACTACCAAAACTGCTAAAACAATTAGAACGATTTTCTTTGCTTTGCCATGCTTCTTGCGCTTTTTACGTACACGCACCAATTCGGGATCCGCAAGCGAAGGTGAAGACTGCCCCAAATGAGAGCCATTAGCTGTAGTGCGATATTGTTGATGGTTACTTGAAGTGTTGTTTTGCGAATTATTATGTGCGCCGTGTTTAGCCATAAAACCGTAAACGATTGCCTTCTTTCGCCTTTTAAACAGGCGAAGTAAACCTATACATACAGTTCACTAGCGTATCGGCAAAAAAGAAATATCAAAGAGTTTCGTAACGTTCAATGAAATATGTGTCATAAAAGCACTGTGATTTTCGTTAGCGTTACAAAATATTCACTAAGCGGCTAGGTGTTTTGAAAGCGTTCTCAAATCCCTCATATCAAAAAGCCCCTGCCTCAAAACGAGACAGGGGCTTCGTCGAAAACGTGCACGATATTTTCGTGCGCATTACAAATTATAAGGAATTATTTCTTACTTTATAAGGCTCTACCTTGGGATATTGAAGTTTTAGATAATCAAGGTTTTGCATACTGCACGCTATTCAACTGCAAACTATTCGAAGTCGTACAAATCCTTCGTTGCTTGCTTAAAGTCCTCATACACTTCCTGGGCAATGGCGTCGTCCAAAACCAATTCAAATTCAGCAGGCTGGCCATCTTCATCAAGTTCAGTTACCTCTAAAACCGTAACTTCGCCAGAACCACCAACCTCAGATCCATCCCCAACGTTATAGAAAAAGCCATAACGACGATCCTGATGAATAATCAAACCCAAGAATTCCAAATCAACCGTATCGCCCGATTCATCTTGGAAGGTGAATACCGTACCTTCTTCTACTGGTGGAGCAAAATTTGGTGCGCTACCCTCTCTCATTACTTCTTCCTCCTTTTGCGGATACCTCTAGCAAATCTTTCTTCTAGAAAAACTTGCTATCCCAATACATAACTCAACTAGGCAACGCGTTTGCGCCCGAAAGACACAGACGCAAACGCTCGAGATAAATGCTTAGTGACGCTTTTTATGCGTGTTGCGCTTGTTAGTCTTTGGCGCTTCTTTTGCTTTGGTCTCTACAACTGCAGCTTTCTTATCAGCAGAAGCTTCCCCTGCTGCTACGGTAGCCTGAGCCTCCTCCTTTGAAGCAGAAGGCAGAGTTGATGCGAACGTAAACAATTGAACTTCGGGCCCATATTTCTTGACCAGTTTCACATTCTTTTCCTCGCGTGTTTTCCACATCGCATAAAGCGGTGTAGCAACCGCAATGGACGAATAGGAACCCGCGATCAAGCCAACTGCCATAGCGAATGCGAAGTCTTTCAGCGTTTCGCCGCCAAAGATAAGCATGCCAAATACCGGAACAAACGAAGTCAAGGTGGTATTGATGGTACGAATGAATACCTGATTGATGGAGTGGTTTGCCATAGACATAAAGGTGCACTTCAATGAAGATTCCTTCATGTTGTCATTAATTCGATGGAACACAACCACCGTATCGTAGAGCGAATAACCCAAGATGGTTAACAGCGCCGCAACCATGTTCGGGGTAATTTCGCGCCCAACCAAAGCATAGATACCAACCACGATTATGAGGTCGTGCAGAAGCGCAACAACAGCCATAATGCCCATTTTGTACTCAAAGCGAATAGCAATATAGGCAATGATCAGCAATAACGACACTGCAAAGGCGATTGCCGAGGACTGAATTACTCCCGCACCCCAGTCAGGACCAACCGTATTTACTTCAAAGCTATCCGTCGCAATACCAAGGCTGTCTGCAATCTGATTTGCTGTTGCAGAAGCTTCTTCAGGGGAAGTATTGGTGGTACGAATCAAGAAACCAGCCGAACCATCAGAAGTGGTGGTTTGTACTACTGCATCGGGCTCGCCCGCATCGGCACATGCTGCACGCATATCTTCAATAGTGATATCGCCCGTGTTATGGAAAGCAATAGAAGTTCCGCCCACAAACTCAATACCGAACTGAACACCCTTGATGCCTACTACCGCAACCGAAAGCACAATTAGTACAGCAGACAAGGAAAGAAGAATCTTGCGTGCACCCATAAAGTTGATGTCGCGACGCAAGAAACGCCCTTTGAGCTGGTCGAGAGTCTTATGGGTAATGGATTTTGGCAAATTCTCGTCAGGAGCAAGGGTAGTTCCTGTCAATTCGGCATATACCGGAGCTGCCTGTTCGCAGTCTTTAATACCCCAGAATCCTGGATGACGCGTAATGACCTTTGGAGCCAAAGGCGAATAAGTGGCGCCTTCAAGAGCAACATCATTACGATGTCACACATAATGCCCAACGCCAACGTCATACCAAAGCCCTTAACCGAAGCGCTTGCCAAGAAGAACAAGGTCAGAGCTGAAACTAGCGTTACTAAGTCCGCGTCGATCGAAGTCTCGATACCATGGCGAACACCCGTGATAGAAGCCGCACGCACACTTCTGCCCATACGAATCTCTTCACGGAAACGCTCCAGAACAAGAATGGACGAGTCTGCCGCCATACCAATAGTCAGCACGATACCTGCAATGCCTGCCAACGAAAGCGAGAACAAGCCAAACGCAGAAAGGGTTGCTAATAATCCCAGATAGAAAATGGCGAATACTACCATCGCTGCTGCCGTCAAAAGACCAAGGCCACGGTAGAAGCAAATCAGATACAGGATGACCAGCGTAAGACCAAGGATTGCTACCAAGAGACCACTCATCAGAGCATCCTGACCAAGGGTCGGGCCTACAACTTGGCTCTGCTCGTAGTGGAAGCTTACCGGTAACGAGCCCGATTCGAGCACCGTCTGTAGAGCCTGTGCCTCTTCTAGAGTGTAGTTACCCGTAATAGCAACTTGTCCAGTGGAAATTTCGTTTTGAACTGCAGGAGCAGACTGAATTTCCCCGTCCAAGATAATGACAATTTTGCCGTTAGTGGGAGCCAATTCGCTTGTTGCTTGAGCAAATGCTTCCGTACCTGCACTATCAAGGGTCAAGTTAACCGCATAATAATTGCTTGTTTCTGATTCTTTGTCGACCGTTACCCTCGTGATGTTTTCACCCGTAATAAGAGGTGTGTAGGAGCCACTTACTTCGCGATACGTTACTTCGCCTGAAGGGAATTGATTACCCAGGCTATCAGTTACTACTCCCTGCTGAATGTAGGTGCCATTCTCGATTGCTGTCTGGTCGCTTCATCGGTAAAGGAATCAGCACGCGCAAATTCCAACATACCGGTTCGACCAATAGTCTCTAAGGCTGTTTGCGTATCAGAAAGACCAGGAATCTGAACCAGAATTTGGTTGTTGCCCTGCACCTGCACCGTTGCTTCAGATGCACCTAGGGCATTAACACGCGATTCGATAATGGAACGCGATTTTTCCATATCCTCTTGGGTGACCTCATGGCCATCGGTACCCTCAGCAGTAAGAACAACTGAAAGACCACCCTGAATGTCCAAGCCTTGATTGATCTTATCTTGCGGTGGCATGAACATGAAGATGGATGCAATTACAAGAATAGTTGTAACGATTAAAAGCCACATATTGCGACGGTTGCTATTTCCACCGCCACCAGCTTGTTTAATACGCTTTTCGCGTTCTTTTTTTCGCTGTTTCGCAGCAGCGGCGTTTGCACGCTGCGCACGTGCGCGATCTTTTTCGCGTTTGCGTTCTGCACGCGCTTTTTCTTTAGCCTTAGCCTCGCGAGCCTTTGCCTTTGCTTTGGCATCTCGTTTTGCTGCGCCGCTGGCTTCGTTTTTGGCTTCTTCGCCCTCTTTTTCGTTATTTGGTAATTCGGCCATAATTATCCTTCTTGCACAAACAAAGAGGGATTCGCTTGCTTGTTTGCTTTCGTCTTTTTTAAACAATGCAAGCGAATACACTCTCATTCAAAAGTACATTAACGTCTTATGATAGCTCGTTATTCGTTAACCTGTTGTTACTTCTATAAAAACTGCAGCTAATGCAAGGCAACACAGCAAACTGCGGCTTTATCGAAGTCAGTATGCGGAACCATCGCGCCACATAGCACTAACCCGCCAGATAGTACCGTGCGCCACGCATCCAAGCGCACGACTTCTCTCGTTTCAGTCACCAACAAACGCAAGTGCCACCGATAATGCGTGACAACCACAAAAGTCTCGCCGCCGCAGCACCACACTCCGTGCAGCGCTGTATGTCGTACTAGTAATCTTGCGCAGCAGGCGAATGCATCCAATCCTGGTAAAAGTCCTCATAAGCATCTTGCAAAACCGCTTCTCGAGCACGATTCATCAGATCGATCAAGAAATGCAGATTGTGAATACTCAACAAAATACTTCCAAGCATCTCGTTTTGCTTTACCAGGTGACGAATATAAGAACGACTATGTGTCTGGCATGTTGGGCAGGTGCAGTTTTCATCAAGCGGACCAAAATCATGAACGAAACGCGCATTGCGCATATTCATGCGTCCCTGCGACGAAAACGCCGTTCCCATACGAGCAGTGCGAGTAGGCAATACGCAGTCAAACATATCTACCCTTCATGCACCGCACGCACCAGCGTTGTAGGATTACCAACACCCATCACATAACGTGGCTTGTTTTCAGGACAAGCACGCGCTACCTCGCCCAAAGTTTCAAACATCACTTCGTGATCTTCGCCTACTGAATAACCTCCGATACCAAAGCCTTTGAAGTCTTTGTGACCACCTCGCACGCTTTCGTCACTAATTTCCTTCAAACGGCGAATCGACTCAAGACGCATATCAAGATTCATGCCGCCCTGGCAGATGGCAAACAATGCCTGATCTTCGCGTGTATGTGCAGCCAAACAACGCTTTGCCCAAGCTGACGAAAGATCAACCGCGCGCTGAACAAATTCACGCGTCGCAGGATAAGGAGGACACTGATCGAGCTGCATAATTATGTCAGCGCCCAGTTTTTGTTGAATGTCCATATTGGTCTCTGGAGTCCAGCGAATCTTACTGCCATCATAGATAGATGAAAACGTTACGCCATCATCGTCGAGCTTTAGCGTATCGGCTAATGAGAAAATCTGAAACCCACCCGAATCCGTAAGAATAGGTCCATCGTAGGCCATAAACTTGTGCAAACCGCCCGCTTCAGCAATCAGGTCCGCACCTGGACGCAACGACAGATGTAGGTATTCGAAAGTACAATTTGAGCACCAAGTTCTTTGAGCATCTGAGGACGAATACCCTTGACCGTCGCGCTCGTTCCTACAGGCATAAACAGCGGCGTGCGAACCGTACCGTGCGCAGTTTCAAACAAACCAGCACGCGCATGACCCGACTGTGCCTCTAAGGTGAAGTCAAAAAGCGCCATTAGGCATCACACTCCGGCAAATCTTGCACAAACTGCAAGAAGTCTGCCATTGAGCCATGCTTGACGGTTTCGATATCGAAATCATCAGGATTCAACAACCAATCAGTTACCAAATACCCATCAAGCCCTAGCTGCATTGCCGCCAAATCCTCACGAGTGTTGTTTCCTACCATCAAGATTTCTTCTGGTTTTAACCCGATCGCTTCAACGTTTTCGCGATAGTACGCCAGATGAGGCTTTGTGCTCGTAGAGTTATCGTAGGTTGTGATGCGTTCAAACGCTGCAGGATCACATCCCGCCCATTGTACGCGCTTTTCCACCGCAACACGAGGGAACAGCGGCATCGTGGTTAGATAAAGTCGATAGCCCTTTTCCTTCAAAAGGTTTACCACCTGTGCCGATTCGGGCGTTGGCGTAATGAGTGCGCCCAGCTCATCAAAAGCGGTGGTATAGAACTCCTCCATGAGTTTCTCGTATTCTGCCTTTTCGTCTTCACCGATGTTTAAAAGCGCGCAGAACGTACGCCAGAAGCGCTCGTCATTTCGTCCGCCGTCTTCTTTCAACATGGCAAAGACGCCTTTATTAAGCGCATCAACAAACTGCTTCGGATCATGTCCATGTTTGGCAGAAAACGCTCCAAGCGCCTCAAAATATGCTTTCAAAAAAGCGTCCATATCAACAGGGAGCAGCGTCCCGTCCAAATCAAAGAAGATTGCCTTGTAAGCTCGTTGGGGCATTGTGGGCATTCCTTCCTATACGCATCGAAATTGTCAATCAGATGTTAGTATAGAGTACGCTGAAAGGAGCGGAAGACGAACCTATGAAATTACTACTTCATGCTTGCTGCGGACCGTGTTCGCTTGAGCCAGTCAGACTTCTTAAAGAAGAAGGTCATGACATAACCATTGCGTATATGAATTCCAACATTGCTCCTGCAAGCGAATATCAGCACCGTTTGTCAACGCTTCTTGATTGGGCAAAAGCGCAAGACATTCCAGTAATTGAAGGACCATACGAACGGCCAGATGGCAGGAAGCCATACGAAATGCGTGGCATCCCCACTCATCGAACTCGGATTCCAAACAAACGTCTGCGCATACCAAGCAAACGTCTGCGCATACCAACCATGAAGCATCTGCGCCTAGAGCGTCATTTCCTCTTGAAGCTTCGTCGGCATTTGTGGCATCATCTGAGTTTGATACTTCACCTGCTTCCGAAGCAAACTCGCAGACAATCACCCCTTTATTCAACACTGGTATTGATCCCGAATTCGATCCAGCACGCAACCCTAAATTCGCCCATCTGTATCACGACCGCGAAAACCGCTGCCGAGCTTGCTATCGTATACGACTTGAAGAGCTCGCACGTTTTGCGCACGAGCACGGATTCGAAGGTATTGGGACAACGCTTACCGTAAGCCCTTATCAATACACCGCTATAATTCAGGAAGAATTACAGCGTGCCGCAAAGCCTTATCAGGGTCTTTCGGTAGTATTCAGGGATTATCGCCCCTACTATCCCGAAGCTACAAAACGAAGCCGCGATTTAGGGATGTATCGCCAGAATTATTGCGGTTGCGCATATTCCGATAAAGAAGCTGCCGCCGAGCGCGAAGCACGCAAAGCTGCACGCAAAAAGAAAAAAGCCGAAGAAAGAAGAGCTAAATTGCAAGCTTTAACCACCGATGATTTCGACTACGAATTACCTGAGGAACTTATCGCTCAAGAGCCTGCTCCTATCCGTGACGAATGCAGACTCTTGGTTATGAAACGCGACACAGGAACTCTTGAAGATAAGATATTTCGCGACATTATCGACTACCTTCAACCAGGCGACTTGCTTGTTGCCAACGAAACACGTGTCATGCCAGCGCGCCTCATCGGTCACAAGCGAGAAACCGGCGGCACCGCTGAAGTATTCCTCTTCGCGAAGCAAAGCAGGATGCAAATCGATCAAATCAGTCCGCCACCTGGGAAGCGTTGGTGCGCCCTGGCAAGCGTCTTAAGCCAGGAGCTATCGTAGATTTTGTGGCAAACAGCGAGGAAGACAACGAAAGCTCAAATGAAAACTCAAATGAAGAGGTGGTTCTCAGCGCAGAAGTCATCGATTGGGTTGAGGGCGCTCAGAAGGGCGAACGTCTTGTTCGATTAACCACGTGCCTGCCTTCTCTCGATGAAGCACTTCATGCCGTTGGGCACACGCCATTGCCACCCTATATCAAGAATTATGCGGGTGACGAAGAGCTTTATCAGACGGTGTATTCCCACGAAGAGCGCTCCGCTGCCGCCCCAACTGCAGGTTTGCATTTTACGCCAGAACTAATCGAGCGTATCAAAGAAAAAGGTATTGGCTGGGAAACTGTTCATCTTGAAGTAGGTCTTGATACCTTCCGCATTGTCGAAGAAAACAACCCTCGAGATCACCAGATTCACACCGAGCGATATACCGTTCCGCAGCAAACAGTTGATGCCATTAAACGCACCAAAGAACAGGGCGGACGGATACAGAAGAAGATATGGAAAACTGGTATAAGATTACTCTCTACCGTCTTATTGAAATCTGTAAGACAACAGCCTCCAAATATACCAGATCCAAAGTACGAAAAGCTCTTCCCGCAGATTATGCCTATGTGATTGAAGAACTGATCACAGAGAAAGCGGAGGTTCTTGACAAAGAGGCATATTATGATTCCATTGTAAATACGATCATTGAGATCGGCAGTGCGGAGAATTTTATCATTGCGCTTGCAGAACTGATCCAGCGTCTGGTCGTGGATCATTTACATATTCTGGGGGATATTTATGACAGAGGTCCTGCTCCACATTTCATTATGGATCGCCTGATGCAGTATCACTCCCTGGATATTCAGTGGGGAAACCATGATGTTGTCTGGATGGGTGCGGCAGCAGGACAGAAAGCCTGTATTGCAACAGTGGTAAGAAACAGTATCCGTTACGGAAATCTGGATATTCTTGAGGATGGATACGGAATCAATATGCTTCCTCTGGCGACCTTTGTGATGGAGGCGTATAAGGATGATCCCTGCGAGATTTTTGCCATGAAAGGTGCTTCCAATTATAATGTTCTTGAGGAAGAACTGGGCAAATGCACAAGGCTATTGCTGTGATCCAGTTTAAATTAGAAGGTAAACTGGTGCGCAGACATAAAGAATTCCAGATGGAAGACAGAGCACTTCTTCATCGGATCAATCCGGAAAAAGGGACGATCACACTGCCTGACGGAAAAGAATATCCGCTTCGCGACAATAATTTTCCGACTATTGACTGGAAACATCCATACGAACTTACAGCCGGAGAAAAAGAAGTTATGGACAAACTGTCCTCTGCATTCAGAAACTGTGAAAAACTGCAAAACCACATCCGTCTCCTACTTGACAAAGGCGGGCTTTATACAGTATATAACGGAAATCTTCTGTTTCATGGAAGCATTCCTCTGAATGAGGACGGAACATTCCGGGAAGTACAGATTTATGGAAAAAGCTACAAGGGAAAAGAACTGTACGATGTACTGGAAACCTATGTGCGCAGAGCATTCTATTCTGTAGGAAAAGAAGAACAGAAGAAGGGCAGAGATATTATGTGGTATATCTGGGCAGCTCCGAATTCACCATTGTTTGGCAAGAGCAAGATGAGTACTTTTGAAAGATATTTCATAGAGGATCCTTCTACACATGAAGAGAAGAAGAATGCTTATTACCGCCTCTGGGAGAATGAAGAAGTGGTAGATAATATGCTTCGTGAATTTGGTCTGGATCCGGAAAAGGGCATATCATCAATGGCCATGTTCCGGTACACCAGAGTGAAGGAGAAAGTCCTGTAAAATGTGATGGAAAGGTTATCGTGATTGACGGTGGTTTTTCCAAGCCATATCAGAAAGTAACGGGAATTGCCGGATATACGCTGATCTATAATTCCTATGGACTGAATCTTACTGCTCATGAACCGTTTACGTCCAAAGCAGATGCTGTGGCAAGAGAGACTGATATTGTATCGAACCGCGTGGCAGTCAGCTACATGTCCAGACGCCAGCTTGTGGGTGATACAGATACAGGTCATGCGCTGAAAGAGAGAATACAGGAATTGATCCAGCTGCTGGATGCATACAGAACAGGTATCATCAAGGAAAAGAAATAAGATTAAAACTCTTTACTTCTAAATTTTCATTCTATATAATGGGAGTGTTGTGTGATATAACTGTTTTTACAGCAATTTGGCAGGATAAGAACTGTTATAGTGAAGGAAAACGTTATGAAACGGGCTATAGTAATCTTTTTAAATGGATTATCGAAGAGGATTATGATAAAAGTTGCCTGAAGATGATGAACAAAAGGAGAATACGATAATGGGTGGAATTTTTGGAGTAGCATCAAAGTCCAGTTGCATTCTGGACCTTTTCTTCGGAATTGATTATCATTCCCATCTGGGAACACGCAGAGGCGGAATGGCAGTGTATGATAAGAAACGTGGTTTTGACCGCGTGATTCATAACATTGAAAATGCGCCGTTCAGGACCAAATTTGATGGTGACATTGGTGAGATGGAGGGAAATCTGGGAATCGGATGTATTTCAGATAATGAACCTCAGCCTCTTCTGGTGCGCTCTCATCTTGGCAACTTTGCAATTACCACAGTTGGAAAGATCAATAACATGGATGAACTGATTGCCAACTGTTTTAAAAACGGATGCACTCATTTTCTGGAAATGAGTGGAGGAAGCGTAAATCCCACAGAAATGGTAGCTGCACTGATCAATCAGAAAGACAACATGATTGAGGGAATCCGTTATGCGCAGGAAGTGATAGAAGGTTCCATGACCATGCTGATCCTGACACCAAAGGGGATTCTGGCAGCACGTGACCGTCTGGGAAGGACTCCACTGATCGTGGGAAAGAAAGAAGATGCCTGTTGTGTGTCTTTTGAAAGCTTTGCATACCTGAATCTTGGATATGAAGACCTGAAAGAACTGGGCCCCGGAGAAATTGTTGCAGTGACTCCGGACGGTGTGGAAACCCTGCAGAAACCAGGGGAAGAGATGCGAATCTGTTCTTTCCTCTGGGTATATTACGGATATCCTACTTCGGCATACGAGGGTGTGAATGTAGAAGAAATGCGTTATCATTGCGGTGATATGCTGGCCAGGAGAGACAGGGGAGAAGTAAATCCCGATATTGTAGCCGGTGTTCCGGATTCCGGTATTGCCCATGCAATCGGATATGCGAACCAGTCCGGTGTGCCTTTTGCCCGTCCGTTTATCAAATATACACCAACCTGGCCAAGATCATTTATGCCTACACAGCAGAGCCAGAGAAATCTTATCGCAAGAATGAAGCTGATTCCTGTACATCGTCTGATCAAGGATAAGAGTCTTCTGATGATTGATGATTCTATTGTACGTGGAACACAGTTAAGAGAAACGACGGAATTTCTTTACAGAATGGTGCGAAAGAAGTACATATCCGTCCTGCGTGTCCGCCTTTACTTTATGGATGCAAATATCTGAATTTTTCACGTTCAAAATCAGAGATGGATCTGATCACAAGACGTGTGATCGCCAACGCGAGGGAGAGAATGTCAGTGATAAAGTCCTGGCAGACTATGCAGATCCAAATTCAACAAATTATAAAGAAATGCTGGAAGAAATCCGTAAGGAGCTGAATTTCACATCACTGAAATTCCACAGACTTGATGATCTGAAAGCTTCCATTGGAATTTCACCATGTAAACTCTGTACCTATTGCTGGGATGGAAAAGAATAAGTAACGAACAAGAAACAGAAGAGGAGATGCAGATTTGTCGGTAACAAACAACGGGAAACAGAAACGGAATAAAAAGAAAAAAAGACTTATAAAACTTCTGATAATTGTAATTATCCTGTTTATCCTGCTTATGCTGGCAGGCACTCTGCTGCTTCAACACAGAAAGAATGTGGACAGAGAGCAGAGAAAAGCAGAAGCGATCGCGGCACTGGAAAGAGTTCCCACTGTAACACCGACACCTGCAGCTACGCCCACACCTACCCCAACACCGATTCCTACGGCAACGCCAACACCGGTTCTGGAACGGGCTTATGTTTTTAACCCGGAGGATTATCTGGGAACCTGGCGCAGTAAGAACGGCAGGGTTAAGATCAAAATTAAGAAACTCAGTCAGAAGTCGGTTACCTTTACTTATTCACAGACAAATAAGAAAAAGACAGCTACCTGCAAGGCAAAAGTAAAGAAATCCGTCGCAGGAAATGCAACCAGATTCTCGTTTACAGACTCGCTGGGAAATGTAGCAAAGGGTTATCTTACCTTTGATAATGGTCGTCTTTATGTGAATATTAAGACAAAAACAAAAGCGGAGGGTGCAAAAGTCCATCCTTCTGTGGATACTGTTATGATAAAAGAATAAAAGATACAAAAATATAAAAGGATTCAGTAACATAAACAGTTACAGGAATCCTTTTATATTAAAAAAGTGATTTTACTTATTTATTCATCTCTTTTTTATCAGTGCGTCCTACCAGATAATCAACACTTATATCGTAATAATTTGCCAGTCTGATAAGCATTTCAACCGGGATATTGCGTGAACCTGTCTCATAGTGAGAGTAGGAACGCTGGCTGATGTGAAGAATTTCGCTGAGCTGTTTCTGTGACATGTCAGCATCTGTACGTAAATCCTGAATACGCTGAAATTTCATATAGTTCACCTCTCTGTTTTGTAGTGTACTCCCAAACATGATCTGTGAAAAGCCTTCGCAGATTATGTACTGAAAAAAGTATAAAACAGAACAAAATGAACGGTTGCAAAACAGAGCAAAATGGTCTATAATAAAAAATAATCTTTTTTCAAATCTGATTTCTGAAATAATTCCCAAAATAATTTTCAATACAAGTTAAGTAATGTAACTATTCAGTCGTCGCTGTTTGGCGAGATGCTGAACTGTTATATATGTTTTTATGTGAGCATAAATATCGGGGGAGATTTATGCTGGAAGAAAGGAGTTTATATTTGTTTGCAAGTGTATTGTCAGCTGCGATTTTTGGGGTAGAAGTATGCCCTGTGCAGGTAGAAGCTGATGTAAGTAACGGACTTCCATCTTTTATTATGGTAGGGTTTCCTTCTGCGCAGGTAAAAGAGGCACAGGACCGGGTGCGCACAGCACTTAAGAATAATGGCTATCAGTTTCCGCCAAAGAGAATCACCGTCAATTTTGCTCCCGCAGATATGAAGAAAGAGGGGGCTGGTTTTGATGTACCGGTGGCAGCAGCAGTGCTGGCAGCTTTTGAGATGATCAGCCTCAGGTTGTCAGCAGAGTTATGATGCAGGGGAGATCGGTCTGGACGGAGAAATCCATGGAATCTCCGGAATCCTGCCTATTGTGTTGTGCGCAAGAAGTCTGGGCAGCCGTTTTTGCGTAGTTCCCTATGAGAATCTGAAAGAAGGAAGACTGATCAGAGATGTACCGGTAGCAGGAGTAAAAAATTACAGGAACTGGTCGAGTGCCTTAAGAATCCGGAACCGTATCTGACGAGGGAAATACAGGAAGAAATTCCTTCTATTATAAATACAGATATGGGAATGGATTTTTCAGACATTGAAGGACAGGAAGGGGCAAAAAGAGCGGCAGAAATTGCAGTAAGCGGATTTCACAATCTTCTCCTTATCGGACCTCCGGGAACGGGCAAAACCATGCTTGCCAGAAGACTGCGACGATCATGCCTGGGCTTGGCTTTGAAGAAAAGCTGGAGCTTACCAGAATTTACAGTATTGCAGGACTTCTTTCAAGAGAACATCCGCTGATCGATGAGCGACCATTTCGCAGCCTCATCATACAAGTACTCCGCAGGCAATTGCAGGAGGCGGGCGTAATCCCAGACCCGGAGAAATCACTCTTGCGCATAAAGGTGTAC
>ENA-OQAS01000588-OQAS01000588.1-human-gut-metagenome-genome-assembly--contig:-NODE-588-length-18834-cov-2.524777_pt1 | contig 18834 bp, 27 predicted proteins | sample MGYA00242733_ERZ504523 | MGnify/ENA primary metagenome ERZ504523 (study PRJEB26092, sample SAMD00036239) | human gut metagenome | host: Homo sapiens | study: EMG produced TPA metagenomics assembly of...
TGTGGATCTGCCGGACAAGGATTATGAGATGATCGATCTTGCCGGTGTGTGGGCGAGAGAGCGCCATGTGAGAAGACATAAGCTGGATTACGGTATCCAGAGTATTTACAGTATGCGCGGATGCAGCAGCTACCAGTTCAATCCGTTCCTTGCACTTGCGCGTGAAAATGCAGACGAGTTCCAGGGGCAGGTCTACGGTTTCAGCCTGGTTTACAGCGGAAATTTCCTTGCACAGACAGAGGTAGACAATTATGATACCGCCCGTGTGCTGATGGGAATCCATCCAAATGGATTTAAGTGGACACTTGGAAAAGGCGAATCCTTCCAGACACCGGAGATGGTAATGGTATATTCGGAAGCCGGACTTAATGGAATGAGCCAGACCTTTCACAAGCTGTACCGCACACGTCTGGCAAGGGGAACCTGGAGAGATAAGGTTCGCCCGATCCTGATCAACAGCTGGGAAGCATTTTATTTTGATTTTGATGCGCCAAAGCTTCTGGGACTTGCGGATGCGGCAGCAGATCTTGGAATGGAGCTTTTTGTATTGGATGATGGATGGTTTGGAAAGAGAGATGACAGTACTTCTTCCCTTGGCGACTGGTATCCGAATGAGGAAAACTGAAAGGAACGTTAAAGGAGCTGGCAGAAAAGATCAATGCCAAAGGTTTAAAATTCGGGCTCTGGATTGAACCGGAAATGACGAACAAGGACAGTGATCTGTACCGTGCACATCCGGACTGGCTTCTGGCTGAGCAGGGCAAGCGGATCTGTCACAGCCGGAATCAGTATGTTCTTGATTTTTCAAAAAAGGAAGTTCGGGAATATATCGGGGATATGTTGGAAAATCTTCTTGCAGAAGTGCCGGTATCTTACATCAAATGGGATTTGAACCGTACATTTTCAGAGGTATTTTCCAACGGAAATGACAGAGAGTATCAGGGAAAGGTCTGCCACAAATATATCCTTGGTGTGTATGAACTGTATGAGCGCCTGACCAGCCGTTTTCCGCATGTATTGTTTGAATCCTGTGCAAGTGGTGGGGCAAGATTTGATCCGGGAATGCTTTACTACGCACCGCAGGGATGGACTTCGGATGATACTGACGCAATCGAACGTCTGAAAATCCAGTATGGAACTTCAATGGTTTATCCGGTGAGTTGTATGGGAAGCCATGTATCCGCATCACCGAACCATCAGACAAACCGTGTGACACCAATCGAGACAAGAGCAGATGTGGCTTACTTTGGAACTTTTGGATATGAGCTTGACCTTTTAAAGCTTGGCGAGGAAGATAAGGCAGAAATCCGCCGTCAGATCGCATTTATGAAGGAGAAGAGAGATCTGATCCAGAAAGGAACTTTCTATCGACTGAAGAGTCCGTTTGAGGGAAATGAGACCGCATGGATGATCGTATCGGAGGATCAGAAGAAGGCGCTGGTCGGTTATTACCGGGTAATGCAGCCGGTCAATGTTGGATTTAAGAGACTGAAGCTGAAAGGGCTGAAAGAAGATATCTGTTATAAGTCAGCGAATATGATTATGACTGCTATGGCGATGAGCTGATGCAAGTCGGAATGATCCTGTCCGATTCGGCGTCCGGTGTATGGAAGAAGGGCGTGAATGATAAGGGAGATTTCCAGGCGAAAGTGTTTGAGATTGTGGCTGTGTAAGCCGGAATATATGGGAAGGACGAAATGGGAGAACCGTTTCGTCCTCTTGCGTTTTTCGGAAGAAAAAATTATATGATGTTTCTAAAAGACTTAAAGAGGTTTAAAATGGAACGACTATACGATAAATTAAAAGCATATTCCGAGAGCGATTTTTACGCATTTCACATGCCGGGACATAAGAGAAACAAGGCACTTCTTGGAATTGAACTCCCATACGATCTTGATATCACGGAAATCGATGGTTTTGATGATCTGCATCACGCAGATGGTATTTTAAAAGAAGAGCAGGAAAGAGCCGCAAGGGTATTTGGGGCAGAGGAAAGCCATTTTCTGGTAAATGGAAGTACTGCCGGAATTTTAAGTGCAGTGATGGGATGTACGCACCGGGGAGATAAGATTCTGGTGGCACGCCATTGTCACAAATCCATTTACCATGCAATCTATATGAATGGTCTTGTACCGCGCTATGTGTATCCGGAATTTGATATTTCCATGCATATGAACGGGGAGATCAGCAAAGAAGATGTGGCAAAAGCACTTGCTGCAGAGCCGGATATCAAAGCCGTTGTGATCGTATCTCCAAATTATGATGGTGTGGTATCGGATGTGAAAGGAATTGCAGAAGTGGCACATTCGTATAGGATTCCACTGATCGTAGATGAAGCACATGGACCGCATTTCGGATTTCATCCGGCATTTCCGGGGCGCGCAAATGATCTGGGAGCAGATGTGGTGATCAATAGTCTGCACAAGACACTGCCGTCTCTTACACAGACTGCAATCCTGCATATCAATGGAAAAATTGTAAACCGCAGAAGGATCAAGAAGTATCTGGATATGTTACAGAGTAGCAGTCCGTCGTATATTTTCATGGCAAGCCTGGATGTCTGCGTGGATTTTCTGGATGGAAAATGTGAAAATGCATTTGAACTTACGTGGAGAGGCTACAAAAGTTCAGAGAAGAACTGAAGCCATTACGGCATTTACAGATTCTCCGTACAGAACATTATGATATTTCCAAAGCTGTGATTTCCACAGCAAATGCAAATATTACAAGTCCGGAGCTTGCGGAACGGCTGCGAAAAGAATATCATCTGGAAATGGAAATGACCGGAGGAACCTATGTACTTGCGATGACGACCGTGGCAGATACGCAGGAAGGACTGGACAGGTTAAAAGCTGCGTTACTGGAAATAGACGGTCAGCTGGAAGTAAAAACAGCCGTTTCCGGAAGCATAGAGATTTCCGGAGAGCTTCCTAGACTGGAGCAGTATTTTACACCGCAGGAGGCAGCAGACCGGGAAGAAGACGGAGAAGCAGAAGAGATTCCGTGGAAAGAAAGTGAAGGACACATTTCTCTGGAATACGCATATCTCTACCCACCGGGAAGCCCGGTTATCGTACCCGGAGAGCGGATCAGCCGGGAAGCAGTAGATCTTCTTTGTTATTATGAAACACAGAATCTCCAAATAGAAGGAATACAGACGGAAGGCAAGATAAAGGTGTGGAAACATGAGTAAAATATATTATCTGATGGGAAAAAGTTCAACAGGGAAAGACACAATATACAAAGAACTGAGAAAAAGAATGCCACAGTTAAAAAATGTAACGATCTATACAACCCGTCCACGGCGTGAGGGAGAAAAAGAAGGCGAAGAATATTTCTTTACAGACGAAACTGAACTTGAAAAGTTCAAAACAGAAGGCCGATTGATCGAAGAACGTGCTTACAATACAGTTTATGGTATCTGGCACTATTTCACCGCTGATGACGGACAGTTCAATTTTGAACAAAAAAATCAGGATTATCTCATGATCGGAACTCTTGAATCCTATGAAAAATTGAAAACCTATTTTGGAAACGAAAAAGTAGTTCCACTTTACATCGAGGTAGAAGACGGAGAGCGCTTAACCCGCGCCCTCGCCCGTGAGAAAACCCAGAAAGAACCCAAATACGCCGAAATGTGCCGCCGTTTTCTCGCCGATTCCAAAGATTTCTCCGAAGAAAACCTCGCCCACGCCGGAATCACAGAACGCTACGAAAACACAGACCTTGAAGTCATCCTTGAAAAAATCAGTAAAAAAATACTAAAAAAGCAGAGTCAGCTATAAACCATACAAAACTCAACCATTCATAAATAACACCGATCTCAACACCCCAGTGAGACAGGCCACCTGTCCAGGTGAACCCTGCATTGAGAAATTCTTGAAACTTAAATAAGATTTTATAATGTAGTGGAGTTAAGACACAGAAAAAGACAAAATTATCCTCTGGATCTGCGAATTTTGCACTATGGAACCGAGACTTAATCAATTGTGGAAGCCATTGCTGACACAATTGATGCTTTCAAAGGCTCGGTGGAATGGTTAGTGCAACTGAGCATAGCCAGAGGATAATTTTTGTCTTTTTCGTCTCTTTTACTACTACACGTATGACTCTAATTCAAGAAGTTCTCAATAATCACCCCTTCTGCTTCCTCTTCCGTCATTCCAAGAGTCCGCAGCTTGATCAACTGCTCATCATTGATTCTTCCGATCGCAGCTTCGTGGATAATAGCCGCATCCACATGCTTCGCATTGATCTCAGGAATTGAACTTACTTCTGCATGATCCATGATAATAGAATCACACTGAACATGTGCATGGCAACGGTTCTTTCCGACAGCCCTCGGATGGAAGACCTGTCTGGATTCTCCTTTTGCGACCGAACGGGATACGATCTGCGCAGAGCTGCCTTCTCCGAGCAGTTCCACCATCATATTTGAAGTAGCTTCCTGTTTTCCATGTGTCATCAGTTTTTCAATGACATAAAGCTTGGAACCGGCTTCCAGATGTACATTATTTTCACGAACCGTAGAATCGACTCCTTTGATTTGAGCAGTATCCAGCGTAAATACAGAATTTTCACCAAGATAAACTTCGGTAACAGGATTGAGTACACGGGCTCCGGTGCCTTCACCCTCTCCGTAATGCTTTTCTACATAGCGTACATTTGCATTTTTTTCCACATGGAAAGTATGAATACCATCATGGCGGCTTTCGTTACATCCGCTGTTGTGGATACCACATCCGGCAACGATGGTTACATTTGCACCTTCTGCTACATAAAAATCATTGTAAACAACGTCCGTCATTCCGCTTGCGTCAACAACAACCGGAATATGAACTTCTTCGCCGTCTGTTTTTCCATCGATGAAAATATCGATTCCCGGCTTGTCCTGTTTTTTCTTGATTTTAATATGCTCACTGTCACCGTGGCAGAGCGCGATCCCATTATGTCGTAAATTGAATGCACCGGACTGTGTAAAACCGGTATCATCGATCTGAGCTAATACTTTTTCTGTAATTTTATCCAATAAAGTCATTGTATCTTCCTCCCCTGTTATCTACATTTCAGACAGCTGTAAGAATCTGCTGTCTTCCCTAATAATTGTGGAAGGATATCCGCGGTCTGTCCGATCGAAGCAATCTTTCCGCCTTCGATTACCATGATCCGGTCAGCCATCTGGATGATTCTTCCTGATGGGAAATAAGAATAAGACTCTGCTTTTTCTCTTTGTGCATTTTTTCAAACTGTTCGATCAACATAGAAAAACTCCAGAGATCGATTCCGGCCTCCGGTTCATCGAAAATACAGAGTTTGTGCGGCTTTGCGAGAACGGTTGCAATTTCCAGACGCTTCATTTCACCGCCGGATAAGGTTCCGTCTACTTCACGTTCAATGTATTCGTTGGCACAAAGTCCAACGGTACTTAAAAGTCTGCAACAGACATCTCTTGTCAGATCTTCTCCAGCCGCAAGTGATAAAAGCTTGCTTACCGTCATTCCTTTGAAGCGCGGTGGCTGCTGGAATGCGTAACCGATTCCGGCTTCTGCCTGTGGTTGATATCATAATCACTGATATCGGTTCCGTCTAAGATGATCTGTCCGGCACTTGCCTGGTCAATCCCCATCAGCACTTTTGCAAGTGTGGATTTGCCACCTCCGTTCGGACCGGTGATCACCAGCATTTCCCCGTCTTCTACGTTAAAACTGATATTTTCTACGATACTTCGTTCTATTCCTTTTTCATTCACCTGGAATGTAAGATTTTTTACCTCCAGCATGAGTTCATCCCCTTTCTGTGTAAGAAACTTATATAAAGTTTGTCTGGTTAAAAATTATATTCATAAATTGTATGATGTAAGTATCAAAAGAATAAATTGCGTAACAATGGAGCAATCTGATTACATCATTGGATACAGAATCTTTATATATTTATGTCTATTATAAAACATATCGAAAAAGATGTCATCTTTTATTATTGAAAAGCATACCTGCAAAGCGAAATTCGCAGAATTTTCAGAAATAATTCAGAAAGACCACAGGAATTTGCTCTAGGTATCTGCATAAATTTATGTTATACTAATGGAATAGTAAGAAAGAAGAGGGTGATAATATGTCAGGATTTAAAGATGTCGTAGGACATAGCGAGATCATTCAGTATATACAGAACGCAGTTACAGAAGATAAAGTATCACATGCTTATATTCTGAACGGCGAGAAGGGATCTGGAAAGAAGATGCTTGCAGGTCTTTTTGCACAGACTCTGCAGTGCGAAAAGGGCGGAGCAGAACCGTGCTATGAGTGCCATTCGTGCAAGCAGGCAGTCAGCGGCAATCATCCGGATATTATCTGGGTAACGCATGAAAAGCCGAACAGCATCAGTGTAGATGATATCCGGGTTCAGATCAATGGGGATATTCAGGTGAAGCCTTATAATGGAAAATACAAGATCTACATTGTGCCGGATGCAGATATGATGACTGTACAGGCACAGAATGCTCTGCTGAAGACAATCGAAGAGCCACCTGCTTATGCGGTAATTCTGCTTCTTACAGAGAATGCGAACAGTCTGCTCCCAACGATCTGCTCAAGATGCGTTATGCTGAAGCTCCGCAACATTAAGGATCAGCTTGTGAAAAGGTATCTGATGGAGCAGCTTCAGGTTCCTGATTACAAGGCAGACGTGTGTACTGCATTTGCACAGGGCAATATTGGAAAAGCTGCTATGCTGGCAGGCTCTGAGCATTTTAATGAAATTAAAGATGAGGCAGTTCGTCTGCTGAAGAATATCGATACCATGGAACTCGGTGATCTGGTGGAAGCTGTGAAACGGATTTCCGCTTACAAGATTGAGATCACAGATTATCTGGACATCCTTATGATCTGGTATCGTGATGTTCTGATCTATAAAGCAACAATGAATATCGACAGACTGATTTTCGGTGAAGAGATCGACAGTATCAGGGAGCGTGCGAAAAAGAGCTCTTATGAAGGAATTGAGACAATTCTGGAAGCACTTGAGAAAGCAAAGGCGAGACTGCGCGCCAATGTCAACTTTGATCTTGTCATGGAACTTCTTCTGTTGACAATAAAGGAGAACTAGGGAATGACAAAAGTAATTGGAGTCCGTTTTCGGACTGCAGGAAAGATCTATTTTTTCTCACCGGGCAAATTTGAGGTGAAGCGTGGCGATCAGGTAATTGTAGAGACCGCGAGAGGAGTAGAATTCGGTAACGTTGTGATGGGACCGAAGGAAGTGAAGGATGAAGAGATCACCCAGCCTCTTAAGACAGTGATCCGCCTGGCGACAGAGGATGACCGCCGTGTAGAAGAAAAGAATCGCAAAAAAGAAAAAGAAGCATTTCAGATTTGTCTGGAAAAGATCCACAAGCATGGGCTGGAGATGAAGCTAATCGATGCAGAATATACCTTTGACAACAATAAAGTGCTGTTTTACTTTACCGCAGACGGAAGAATTGATTTCCGTGAACTGGTAAAGGATCTGGCAGCGGTATTCCGTACCAGGATCGAACTTCGCCAGATCGGTGTAAGAGATGAGACGAAGATCCGCGGAGGAATCGGGATCTGCGGACGAGAGCTTTGCTGCCACACCTATCTGTCTGAGTTTGCACCGGTTTCGATCAAGATGGCAAAAGAACAGAATCTGTCGCTGAATCCGACTAAGATTTCAGGTGTATGTGGCAGACTGATGTGCTGTCTGACAAATGAGGAAGAAACATACGAGGAACTCAACAATAATCTTCCATCTGCGGGTGAGTCAGTGACAACTCCGGAAGGACTGAAAGGTGAAGTACAGTCATTAAGCGTACTGCGTCAGCTTGTCAGGGTTATTGTAACTCTGGACAATGATGAGAAAGAAATCCGTGAATATCCGGTAGCTGACCTGAAGTTCAAACCGCGCCGCCGGAAAAAGGATGTGAAGCTTTCCAAACAGGAAATGAAAGAGCTTGCAGCTCTGGAGAAAGGTGAAGGAGCGTCAAAGTTAGATGACAAATAATCTTAAGCCGGGAGAACGGCTCGATGATTTACAGATAAAAGGCTATGAGATCATCCAGAGCCCGGGGCGGTTCTGCTTCGGAATGGATGCAGTGCTTTTAAGTGCCTTTGCCAAAGTAAAAGCGGGAGAATGCGTTCTTGATCTTGGAACAGGAACGGGAATTCTCCCGATTCTTTTGGCCGCAAAGACAAAAGGAAAGCATTTTACAGGGCTGGAGATCCAGGAAGAGAGCGCAGATATGGCGCGCGGAGCGTCCGGCACAACCAGCTTGAGGAGCAGATCGACATTGTGACGGGAGATATCAAAAAAGCGTCACAGATATTTGGACACGGTTCCATGGATGTGATCACAACGAATCCGCCGTATATGATCGGTGGGCATGGGTTTGCCAATCCGGAGAGTGCCAAGCGATCGCAAGGCATGAAGTCCTTTGTACATTGGATGATATTATCCGGGAAAGTGCGCGGACTTTAAAAGCCGGAGGCAGATTTTACATGGTACACAGACCGTTCCGGCTTGCCGAGATCCTGACGGCAATGTGCGAGGCGAAGCTGGAGCCGAAGCGGATGCGCCTGGTGTATCCATATGTGGATAAGGAGCCAAACATGGTTTTGATAGAGGGAATCCGTGGCGCGAAATCGCGGATGACCGTGGAGCCGCCGCTGATCGTTTATGAGAAAGATGGCAGTTATACACGGGAAATCCTGGAACATTACGGAATGACAGGGACTGGAAAGGAGTAACTATGGCAGGAACATTATATTTGTGCGCAACGCCGATCGGCAATCTGGAGGATATGACGTTCCGGGTGATCCGGACGCTGAAAGAGGTTGACCTGATTGCAGCGGAAGATACCAGGAACAGTATTAAACTGCTGAACCATTTTGAAATCAAAACACCGATGACCAGTTATCATGAATATAATAAGATAGACAAAGGACATGCTCTGGTGGAGAAACTTCTTGCAGGGATGAATATTGCGCTGATCACCGATGCCGGCACACCGGGAATTTCAGATCCGGGTGAGGAACTGGTGAAAATGTGCTATGAAGCCGGAATTACGGTCACTTCCCTTCCGGGAGCCGCTGCATGTATTACAGCACTGACACTTTCCGGACTTTCCACCAGAAGATTTGCATTTGAAGCATTTCTTCCAACGGACAAAAAGGAAAGACAGGCAGTCCTGGGTGAGCTTGTAGATGAGACAAGAACGATGATCGTTTACGAAGCACCGCACCGTCTGGTGAGAACCTTGAGAGAGCTTGGAGAAGTTCTTGGTGGGGACAGACATCTGACTGTGTGCCGGGAACTTACAAAAAAGCATGAGACTGCATTTCGCACCACATTTGCGGAAGCGATTTCCTATTACGAGAGCAACGATCCGAAGGGGGAGTGTGTGCTTGTGATCGAGGGGAAGAGCCGGGAGAGCATTTTACAGGAGGAGCGCGCAAAATGGGAAGAAATGACGGTTCGGGAACATATGGATTACTATATGAACCAGGGAATCGATAAGAAAGAAGCCATGAAAAAGGTGGCAAAAGACCGCGGAGTCGGAAAGAGGGACATTTATAAAGAACTGCTGTAAGGCTTTCGTCAATTTGTACACCTTCTTAAAAAATCTTTGTTCAACCCGGTCATAGACCGACGATGTAAAAACAGATATACTTTATTTCAGAAACAAGAACAGCGACAGTGTGTAAGAATCGCACAAAGATTTAGGAGGAAAAATAAATGGCAAGCTTATCATTAAAGCATATTAACAAAACATATCCGAACGGATTTGAAGCAGTTAAAGATTTCAACCTTGAAATTGAAGATAAAGAATTTATCATTTTTGTAGGACCATCTGGATGTGGTAAATCTACCACACTTCGTATGGTCGCAGGTCTGGAAGAGATCACAAGCGGTGAACTCAAGATCGGTGACAAAGTGGTAAATGATGTAGAACCAAAAGACAGAGATATCGCGATGGTATTCCAGAACTATGCTCTGTACCCACATATGACTGTATATGATAACATGGCATTCGGACTTAAATTAAGAAAAGTTCCGAAACCGGAGATTGATAAGATGGTTCGTGAAGCAGCTAAGATCCTTGACCTTGAACCACTGCTTGACCGTAAACCAAAAGCTCTTTCAGGTGGACAGAGACAGCGTGTTGCTATGGGACGTGCAATCGTTCGTAACCCGAAGGTATTCCTTATGGATGAACCACTTTCCAACCTGGATGCTAAACTTCGTGGACAGATGCGTATCGAGATTTCCAAACTTCATCAGAGACTTGGTACAACAATCATCTACGTAACACATGACCAGACAGAAGCTATGACACTGGGAACCAGAATCGTAGTTATGAACGCAGGTGTTGTTCAGCAGGTAGATACACCACAGGTACTTTATGATACCCCATGCAACCTCTTCGTTGCAGGATTCATCGGATCACCACAGATGAACTTCCTTGATGCTGTATGCCAGAAGAAGGGTGACAAAGTTGTCCTCAAAGTTGGACCGGCTGATATTGAACTTCCACCGGCAAAAGCAAAGAAACTTATCGATGGAGGATATGAAGGAAAGACTGTTGTCCTTGGAATCCGTCCGGAAGATGTACATGATGAGCAGATGTTTATCACATCTTCACCGAATACAGTTATTCAGGCTAAGATCCGTGTATATGAAATGCTTGGTGCTGAAGTTTATCTCCACTTCGATTATGAAGGAGCTACAATGACAGCCCGTGTTGATCCTAGAACAACAGCAAGAACAGGGGATACAGTTACATTTGCATTCGATGCTGAAAAGATCCATGTGTTCGACAAAGAGACAGAAAAGACAATTACAAACTAAGATGTGAAATTATTTGCCGGAGTTTCCGATTTTGGAGACTCCGGTTAAAATTTTCTTGACAATCGGGCTATTCGTGGTATATAGTTACGTTAATAAAGGGGAGTAACCTACGCAAGGGAATCCGCGTTTGTGGTGTCGTCAGTACGGTGGAAGCATCCGGTACCACAAGAAAATGGTGAGACTTTTATTGCATTATTTGTTGTGCAATAAGGGTTTCTTTTTTTGTACATTTTTATCGAAAGAGAGCTTCGTTGCATAAGAAATTCAGGAATGTGAATACTCAGAAACAGGAGGCGGAAAGGATGAAAGAAATTTATCAGTCATCGGTAAAAGAAGTGCTTGGACAGATGGGAAGCAGAGAAGAGGGACTCACGATAAAAGAAGTGGAAAAGTCCCGTGAAAAATGTGGATGGAATGAGCTCGCGGAGGGAAAGAAAAAAAGTGTGCTGCAGATTTTTTGGAGCAGTACAAGGATTTCCTGGTGATTATCCTGATTGCATCGGCGATTATTTCAGGAATTTTAGGAGACGCAGAAAGTGCGGCAGTTATTGTGATCGTCATTACAATGAATGCGATTTTGGGAACCGTGCAGACGGTAAAAGCAGAGCAGTCGCTTCAGAGCCTGAAAAAGCTTTCAGGACCGGAGGCGAAGGTTCTCAGGAATGGTACGGTGACACCGATTCCGGCAAGAGAACTGGTAGTTGGAGATGTGATCCTTCTGGAAGCCGGGGATTATGTTCCGGCAGACGGACGACTGATCGAGAACGCAAGTCTGAAGATCGATGAAAGTGCACTGACCGGGGAAAGTCTTGCAGTTGAGAAGAGCCTGGATGAAATCGAAGAGGAAGTGCCGCTTGGTGACCGGAACAATATGTTATTTTCGGGAAGCTTTGTTACTTACGGACGTGGAAGAGCCGTTGTGACAAGTGTAGGTATGCAGACAGAAGTCGGAAAGATTGCCGGACTTTTGAAAGCAACATCTGAAAAGCAGACTCCGCTTCAGGTGAATCTGGAAGAGTTCGGAAAGAAGCTTTCGGTTCTGATCCTGGTATTTTGCGGAATCTTATTTGGAATCAGTGTATTTCGTGGAGAAAATATCGGAAGCGCGTTTATGTTTGCAGTAGCACTTGCGGTTGCAGCAATCCCGGAGGCATTAAGTTCAATTGTAACAATCGTCCTTTCTTTCGGAACGCAGAAGATGGCCAAGGAGCATGCAATCATTCGAAAACTGCAGGCGGTAGAAGGTCTTGGAAGTGTCTCCGTGATCTGTTCGGATAAAACCGGAACTCTCACGCAGAATAAGATGACTGTTGAAGATTATTATATAGAAGGCAGAAGAATCCGGGCAGATGAGATCGATATGGCAGATCCGGCACAGAGATTTCTGCTTGATTGCAGCATTTTATGTAACGATTCTACAATGAAAATGGAGTGGAAATCGGAGATCCGACAGAGACAGCGCTGATCAATCTGGGAAGCCGCTATGGAGTGGAAGCTGCAGAAGTAAGAGAAAGTTATCCAAGAGAAGATGAGATTCCATTTGACAGTGAACCGGAAATGATGTCGACGCTTCACCGGATAGACGGCGAAAACCGGATGATCGTCAAAGGTGCGGTTGACCGTCTCCTGGATCTGACAGACCGGATTTGGACAGAAAATGGAATACGGGAGATTAACAAAAGAAGATAAAGAAAAGATTCAGAGCCAGAATCAGGAATTTTCAATGGAAGGTCTTCGAGTGCTGGCATTTACCTTCCGGGAGATTCCGGAAGAACATCTGCTGACCGCAGAGGATGAGGACCATCTGGTATTTCTCGGAATGATCGCAATGATGGATCCGCCGAGGGAAGAGTCAAAAGCTGCAGTAGAAGAATGTATCAAAGCAGGCATCCGTCCGGTGATGATCACGGGAGACCATAAGATCACGGCAGCAGCGATCGCAAAACGGATCGGCATTTTTAAAGGATTTATCCGAAGCCTGTGAGGGCGCGGAGATTGAAAATATGAGTGACGAGGAGTTGCGGGAATTTGTCCCGAAGATTTCTGTCTATGCAAGGGTTTCGCCGGAACATAAGATCCGGATCGTCCGTGCATGGCAGGAGCGCGGAAATATTGTATCGATGACCGGCGACGGTGTCAACGATGCACCGGCTCTTAAGCAGGCAGATATAGGTGTTGCAATGGGAGTAACCGGAACAGAAGTTGCCAAAGATGCAGCGGCGATGGTACTTACAGACGATAATTTTGCCACAATTGTAAAAGCAGTGGAAAACGGACGAAACTTATACCGTAATATCAAGTATGCGATCCAGTTTCTGTTATCGGGAAACTTCGGTGCAATTCTCGCTGTTTTATATGCATCAATCGCAGGACTTCCGGTTCCGTTTGCACCGGTTCATCTGCTTTTTATCAACCTGCTGACTGATAGTCTCCCGGCAATTGCACTGGGAGTAGAACCGCATACCAGTGATGTGATGAATGAGAAGCCAAGACCGGCAGATGAGTCGATCCTGACAAAAGATTTCCTGTCAAAGATTGGTCTGGAAGGACTGGTGATCGGTGTAATGACGATGATCAGTTTCCTGACAGGATATCATCAGGACGGTGCACTTCTTGGAAGTACTTATGCATTTGGAACACTCTGTCTTGCACGGCTGTTTCACGGATATAACTGTAAATCAGATCATCCGGTGATTTTTACCAAACGGTTTTTCAATAATAAATGGATGCAGGGCGCATTTGCACTGGGAGCAATTCTGATCACGGCTGTACTTACAATTCCGGGGCTGCATCAGGTGTTCAAAGTAGAAACATTGAACTTTGAACAGCTCGGGACTGTCTATCTGTATGCATTTGCCTGTTTTTCCGATCATACAGCTTCTGAAGTGGGTACGTGGAAAATTATCTGAGTAACAAGAAAGGGAAAATCTTACTGGCTGTAAGGGGATTAACCATAAATATGTTGTAGTAGAATGGAGAAAATAGTGGATTTTAGTAAATTATCTATAAAAAAATCCGGGAATTGATCGTATTTACAGCGCTGATCGTAGTTGCATTGTGGAAATTTGATGTGGTTCTTGGCGTGATCAAGGCGGTATGGGGGATTATTTTTCCCTTCGCTCTTGGCGGTGCGATCGCGTTTGTGATCAATGTTCCGATGAGCTTTCTGGAGAAAAAATTATTTGGAAAGGCAAAAGAGAAAGGAAGTAAGGCGGCAGGAAAGCTTGCAAGACCGATCAGTCTTCTTCTTACGATTGTATTGGTAGTGGGGGTGATTGTGCTTGTTATGTTCGGTCTGATTCCGCAGCTTACGGCAACAATTGGAAGTCTGATGAACAGTATTGCAGAATTTATTCCGCAGATGCAGAGTTGGGTACGGGAATTTACACACAATAACCGGGAAATCATGGATCTTGTGAACCAGGTGGAGTTCAATCCGAATAAGGCAATCCAGTGGGGATGAGTATTCTCGGAAATGGTGCGGGAAATTTTATGAATACAACGATGACAGCAGTTGGCTCCATCGTCAGTGGAGTTACTACATTTTTTATTGCCTTTTCCTTTGCCTGCTATATTCTTTTTCAGAAAGAAAAACTGCATGTGCAGGTGAGAAAAGTGTTTTTCGCGTTTATTCCAAAACGAAAAGCAGAAGTGATTCTTGAAGTCTGTTCCCTGACCTACCGTACCTTCGCAAACTTCCTTACCGGACAGTGCCTGGAAGCAGTCATCCTCGGAAGTATGTTTGTAATTACATTAAGTATACTGAAAATGCCGTATGCACTGCTGATTGGAATCATCATATCCTTCACAGCCCTGATCCCAATCTTTGGAGCCTTCATCGGCTGCGTACTTGGCAGCCTCCTGATCTTCATGGTGAGCCCGAAACAGGCAATCCTTTTCATCCTTGTATTTCTGATCCTCCAGCAGATCGAAGGTAACCTGATCTACCCACACGTAGTCGGCAGCTCCGTAGGACTTCCCTCCATCTGGGTCCTCGCCGCAGTCACCATCGGCGGTAACCTTCTGGGAATCATAGGAATGCTCATATTCATCCCGCTGGTATCCGTACTCTACACCATCTTCCGGGAATATGTATACTTACGCCTGAAAAACAACATATTAAGAGAGTGACAAAAACAGAGGTAGAAGAATATACTGTAGAAGAAATTAATCGAATGAAAGAGTTATACAAAAAAGAACATCCTGAGAAAAATAATTGAATAAAGAAATGGTTTTCTACATATAAATGTATCGAAAACCGCAGCAAAAGCCTGCAACTTTGAGATGCAATCTCAAAGAGCAGGCTTTTCTACTCCCCATTTATAGTTTGGCGGAAAAGTATGACTTGTAGAATGTCAGCCGGGCGGAAAATAAATTGTGTTCAAATTCAATTTTTTGTGCAATGGAGACGAAACTCAGGAATCGTGGAAGCCATTGCTGAACACGATTCCCGCCCTAAGAGGTTCGTCGGAATGGTTTGCACAACTTGAATTTGAACACAATTTATTTTCCACTCGGCGTCCCCTCTCCCAACGTTTCCCCCATCCAAGAAAGGAGAAAAAATGCTCAATTACCTGTGGTCGGGAATGATTCTTATTGGCATCCTTTTTGCCGCTTTCTCCGGCAATGCCGGACATCACCACCGCCGCCTTAGATTCCTCCAAAGAAGCCGTCACCCTCTGCATCACGATGATGGGCGTCATGTCCTTCTGGACCGGACTCATGGAAATCGCAGAAAAATCCGGCATTCTGAAAACGGCAGCTGACTGTCTTTCCACTCTGATCCATTTCCTCTTTCCAGAACTGCCAAAAGATCACCCGGCAGAAAAACCAATTGCAGCAAACATCATTGCAAATGTACTCGGACTTGGCTGGGCGGCAACTCCGGCAGGTCTTGAAGCAATGGAAGAGCTTCAGAAGCTGGAAGAAGACCGCCGCCTTGGAAAAGCAGCAGGACCGGTGAGGAAAAGAGGAATTGCAAGCAATGAGATGTGTACCTTCCTGATCGTAAATATTTCTTCACTGCAGCTGATCCCGGTGTCGGTGATCGCCTACCGGAGCCAGTACGGAAGCGTGAATCCGACAGCCGTTGTTGGACCTGGGATTGTGGCAACGGCGGTCAGTACCGGGGCGGCGATTTTGTTTTGCAGGATAATGGACCGGAAAAGCTAGAATTTCTGTAGCTTTTTGTAACATACCTTGACTAAAGTACAAAAAAACGCTATAATCAATATCACGGCAAAGCTTTAAACCATTGAAGTTTAAACCGCTAAAGTTTAAAGCTGTAAAGCCAAAACGGAAAAAGTTTGTTCGAAAAGAACATAGATGGAGGTATGTTATTATGAAAGCAAGAAAATTTTAGCAGTATCACTTACTGCAGCAATGACACTGGCACTTGCTGCCTGTGGCGGAAGTTCATCAGACAAAGAATCTTCTTCAAAGGATTCATCAGACAAGGTATATAAGATCGGTATCTGCCAGCAGCTTGAGCATGCAGCTCTTGACGAGGCAACCAAAGGATTTGAAGAAGCCTGATGAAGAAAAATTCGGAAAAGACAAAGTGAAGTTCGATCTCAGAACGGACAGGGCGAACAGGCAAACTGCGCAACCATCGTAAACAATTTTGTGGCAGACAATGATGACTTGATCCTTGCAAATGCAACAACTGCTCTTCAGTGTGCAGCAGCTGCAACAAGCACGATCCCGATTCTTGGAACATCTGTTACAGATTATGCAACTGCTCTTGATATTTCTGACTGGACAGGATCAACAGGTATGAACATTTCAGGAACCTGTGACCTTGCACCGATCGATGAACAGGAAGCAATGCTTAAAGAGCTCCTTCCGGATGCAAAAACAGTAGGTATCCTTTACTGTTCAGCAGAACCGAACTCAGCATACCAGGCGAAGAAGTTTGAGGAAGCACTTGAAAAAGATGGAATTAAGTATAAAGAATACACAGCAGCAGATTCTAATGAAATCCAGTCTGTAGTGACAAGTGCAGTAGATGAGTGCGACGCACTTTACATCCCAACTGATAATACAATGGCATCTAACACAGAGATTATCAACAATATCTGTCTTCCGGCAAAAGTACCGGTAATCGCAGGTGAACAGGGAATCTGTGAAGGCTGTGGTATTGCAACTCTTTCTATCAGCTACTATGACATTGGATACAGAGCAGGTGAAATGGCTTACGATATCCTTGTAAATGGAAAAGATATCTCAACCATGGATATTGAAAGTGCACCGAATGTTACAAAGATGTATAACAAAACAATTTGTGACGAACTCGGAATCACTGTTCCGGACGATTACGAAGCAATTGAGGAATAATCAGTATAGAAAGAGGCAAGAACAATGTATTTAGCAGCTTTAGATCCGATGTCTCTTGTGCGTGCACTTCCGGGAAATGTAGCGCAGGGGATCATCTGGGGAATTATGGCGCTTGGCGTTTATATCACCTTCCGCATTCTGGATTTTGCGGATCTGACGGTTGACGGATCACTGGCGACAGGCGGAGCGGTCGCTGTTATGCTGATCCGCGGCGGTATGAATCCGGCACTGGCACTTCTTTTCGCATTTCTGGCAGGTATGGCAGCCGGATTTGTGACAGGTATTTTACATACGTTTTTTGGAATTCCGGGCATTCTGTCCAGTATTCTGACGCAGATCGGACTTACTCGGTGAATCTCGGAATCATGGGAAAATCCAATCAGGCAGTCAATGTTATGCAGTATAAATTGGTTGCATCTCTTCGTTATGTGACCGGCGAAGGAAGTGAACTGTTTTTTGTAAAACTGATCGTGGCAGCACTTATCCTGATCGCAATTATTTACTGGTTTTTTGGAACTGAGCTTGGTGCATCGATCCGTGCAACCGGATGTAACCCGCAGATGGCAAGTGCACAGGGAATCAATACAGGCTTTACAAAGGTTCTGGCGCTTATGATCTCCAACGGACTTGTGGGACTTTCCGGTGGGATTTACGCACAGTACCAGGGAGCAGCCGATGTTAATATGGGACGTGGTGCCATTGTAATCGGACTTGCAGCCGTTATCATCAGCGAAGTTATTTTTGGGAAATTCTGTGCAGGCAGAAAAGCAGCCTTTGCATTTACACTTGGAGCAATCTTTATCGGAGCGATTATTTACTATATTGTAATCGCACTGGTATTGTGGCTGAAGATGCCTTCTGATTATATGAAACTGTTCTCAGCGGTAGTGGTTGCATGCTTCCTTGCAGTTCCGTACATGAAGGGTAAATATTTTACAAAGAAACGGAGGACTGCATAATGGGATATATGTTGGAAATCCAGAATATTCATAAAACCTTTAATCCGGGAACGATCAACGAAAAGGTCGCACTTAACGGAGTGAATCTGAACCTCAATCCGGGTGATTTTGTGACTATCATCGGCGGAATGTGCAGGAAATCCACCACACTGAATGCGATCGCAGGAGTCTGGTCTGTAGACGAAGGAAAGATCATCATTGACGGAGTGGATATTACAAAGCTTTCAGAGCATAAAAGAGCACTTTATCTGGAAGAGTTTTTCAGGATCCGATGACTGGAACGGCGGCAACCATGTCGATTGAAGAAAATATGGCGATCGCAGCCAGACGTGGTGAGCGCAGAGGTCTTGGATGGGGCATTACGAAAAAAGAGCGGGAGCGCTATAAAGAAGCCTGAAAGAACTTGATCTTGGACTGGAAGACCGTCTGAGCAGTAAAGTCGGACTTCTTTCTGGCGGACAGCGTCAGGCGATCACTCTTTTGATGGCGTCTCTTAAGAAGCCAAAACTTTTACTTCTGGACGAGCATACTGCAGCACTTGACCCGAAAACTGCGGCGAAGGTACTTGCCATTTCCGATAAGATCATTCAGGAGCATCAGCTTACTGCAATGATGGTAACACATAATATGAAAGATGCCATCGCGCACGGCAACCGCCTGATCATGATGCATGAAGGAA
>ENA-OQAS01000589-OQAS01000589.1-human-gut-metagenome-genome-assembly--contig:-NODE-589-length-18831-cov-4.782293_pt1 | contig 18831 bp, 20 predicted proteins | sample MGYA00242733_ERZ504523 | MGnify/ENA primary metagenome ERZ504523 (study PRJEB26092, sample SAMD00036239) | human gut metagenome | host: Homo sapiens | study: EMG produced TPA metagenomics assembly of...
TAGCGAGATCAAGATTCCCGGCAGCGACCCGCCGGCGTGTTTACGGCCGGCTGGCGCAGCGATACATCAATATCGAGAACCTCAAACCCGGCTCGCGCGCCGTCATTTGGGCTCGGGTGACATCGCTCATCATGGCACGCCGCTGCACGCTCGAGGGATTTCCGTCGAGGGCGTGTACGAGCTTATGCCGTACGCCAACGGTCTGCGCCGCAATGTTAAGAACTGCCTGGACGACTTTGACATTCCGCTGCACCTGTCCACCACGGTCACGCGCGTGATCGGGCACGACCGCGTGGAGGCCGTCGAGGTAAGCCAGGTCGACGAGCACCTGGCGCCCATTCCGGGTACCGAGCGCATCGTTCCGTGCGACACGCTGCTGCTTTCGGTGGGATTGATTCCCGAGAACGAGCTTTCGGTTGCCGCGGGCGTGGAGCTTGACCCACGCACGCGCGGCGCCGTGGTGGACCAGAGCCTGCAGACGGGCGTACCGGGCATCTTTGCCTGCGGCAACGTGCTGCACGTGCACGACCTGGCCGACAACGTAACGACCGAGTCCGAGCGCGCCGGTGAGGCTGCGGCGGCATACGCGCTGGGGAGCGGCGGGGGCGCGTTCCGGACTGCGAGCTCACCGTCTCCCCTGCCGGCATTGCAGGATACGCGCTGCCGGGACGCATTACGGCCGTGGCATTCACCAAGCTCAACTTCCGCGTGCGCCGACCCGTCGATGCCGCTCGCGTGAGGATCTTGGCCGACGGCGAGGAACTGTTCGCCGGCAAGGTCCGCGCGTTTAAGCCGAGCGTTATGGAAAGCTTCCCGCTACCGGCAAAGGTGATTCAGCATGCGCTCGACCTAGGTGCTAGCGAGATTATCCTATCTGTCGATCCCGTTGAGGAGGCGTAAGGCCATGAGCACGAATGTGACCGAGACATTGCAGTTCAACTGCACGACCTGCCCATCCGAATGCCTTCTGACCGTAGAGGTGGAGCGCGACGCCAATGGCGCCGTGGTGGAAGTGCGCTCCGTGACCGGCAACAACCGCCCGCGCGGCGATAAGTTCGCACATCAGGAGCTCACCTGCCCCATGCGCGTGCTCACGACGACCGTGGCCGTCTCCGGCAGCAACGAAGCCCTGCTCCCCGTGCGCACATCCGAAGCCATCCCGCTGGCACTCCACGCCCAAGCCATGGACCTCATCCGCGGCGTTGTCGTCGAGGCCCCCATCCGCATGGGTAACGTCGTCCTACCCAACCTCCTAGACACCGGTACCGACCTCATCGCCAGCATGGACATCGACTAGCTAATTTGGGACGGGGCTCTTTTAGCTGCTTTTGCAAGGAGTGTCTCTAGGTGCCGGCATAAAAGGAACGTCCCTATGTGCCGGGCATGGGATACCATGGTGGCAGCCTAGCGAAGGATGTTTCATGGCACATGTCGATGATCAGCGTGTGGCGCGCGTGCTCGATGCACTCGAGGCTCAGCACCCCGGCGCACAGCTGCTCGTAAACGACCCGTGGTCGATTTACTATCTGACCGGTTTTTATGCCGATATGTTCGAGCGTTTTTGTGGCGTGCTACTCGCACGCGATTGCGAGCCGGTGATCTTGGTCAACGCCCTGCATCAGCTGCCCGAGTATGACAATGCCCGCGTCGCCTATCACACCGATACCGACGTCGTGGCCGACGCCATCGCGAGTGAGATCAATCCGACCAAACCGCTCGGCATCGACACCGTCATGCGCTCCGGCTTTTTGATGCCGCTCATGGAGCGCCACGCCGCCAGCAAGTTTTTCCTGGGCGACTTTGCCGTCACCGCCGCACGCATGTACAAGGACGCTACCGAGCAGGAGCTGATGCGCGCGTCCTCCGCCGCCAACGACACCGTGATGGCCGACGCGATCAAGCTCGTCCACGAAGGCGTGACGGAACGCGAAATTGCCGACCAAATGCTCGGCCTGTATCGCAAGCACGGCTGCGAGGCTTTAGCTTTCCGCCCATCGTGAGCTTTGGCGCCACGCCGGCGACCTGCACCACGAGCCCGACGACACCACGCTCAAGCGCGGCGACGTGTGCTATTCGACATTGGCGGACGCATCGCAGCTACTGCTCGGACATGACGCGCACATTCTTTTGGGGCGAGCCGGACGAAGAGACGGCGCGCATCTACGACATCGTGCGCCGCGCCAACGAGGCCGCCGAGGCGCTCATCGCACCGGGTGTGCGCATGTGCGACCTGGACCGCGCCGCGCGCAACGTGATTGAGGAAGCGGGCTATGGACAGTACTTTACGCACCGCCTGGGGCACTCAATCGGCCTGCAAGACCACGAGCCGGGCGACGTCTCGCTCGTCAACGAGCAAGTCGTGGAGCCGGGCATGACCTTCTCCATCGAGCCAGGCATCTACCTCCCCGGCCGCACCGCGTCCGCATCGAGGACCTGGCCTTGGTCACCGAGTCCAGCGTCGAAATCCTCAACGCCTACCCCCACGATCCGCTACGCCTAGACTAGCCAATGTGACAAAGGGACAGCCCCTTTGTCACATTGCGATTACGTCGCACCACGAAAACGGGCTATCTACTACGTTTAACCCGCATGGGTCGACCATGCGGGTCTTTTTGAAAAATGGCAAGCCCTCTACCTGCGGTTTTGATTTCACGATTATCCGTGTGGTCGAGGGTAACCGGTCAAACGTAGTAAATAGGCCGATTTCGTGGCAAGCGAGTCAACTCGGGGCACAGGGCAGCTAATTTGGGACGGGTCAGCGCAGCAGGCCGGCTACTTCGCCGGCTAGGGTGATGGTGCCGGCTGCCACGAAGGACTCGCCCGCGGCATCGAAGGCAGCGAGGGCCTCGGATACGCTTGGATATACGCCCGCGAGCTTATCGGCATCAACGAGGGCGGCGAGCTCCTCTGCTGGCAGGGCGCGATCGGAATCGGTCTGAGTCACGACCACGCGGGGGAACGCCGGAACCAGAACGTCAACGATGCCCGCCACGTCTTTGTCGGCCAGCGCGGCGCATAGCAGCGTGGGGCGATTCTCTACGCACGGATCGATCTCGTCCAGCGCGCTCACAAAGTTCTCGCAGCTCTGGGGGTTATGGCAGGCGTCGATCAGCTTGAGCGGATCGGTCCCCAGCACATCAAAGCGACCCGGCGTGGGGCAGCCCATAAGCGACGCATCGAGTTTGTCATGATCGAGCTCGCGACCAAGATACCCCTCGCAGAGCATAATCGCGCACGCAGCATTCTGCGGCTGATACGCCGGCTTAACCATGCTCGACGTATAGATGGCACGCGGCGTGGTGCAGCTAAACTCCACCGTGTCGCCTACATGCGCCGGTACCTTGGTCGTGGCATGGCTCACCACGAGCGGCACAACGCCGCACTCACGGCAACGGGCATCCATCACACGCTGAACGCTCGCCTCATGCGTGCCCTCGCCCAAAACAACCAGGCGCCCGGGTTTGATAACCGCAGCCTTCTCCCCCGCAATGGCTTCGAGCGTATCGCCCAAAATGCGTGTGTGATCGAGTCCGATGCCCGTGATGGCAACGGCGACAGGATCGGTCGCACTCGTGGCGTCCCAGCGCCCGCCCATACCAACCTCGAGCACAGCCACGTCCACGCAAGCCTCGGCAAACACAACAAGCGCAGCGGCCGTCAGCAGGTCAAACGGTGTGATGGTATAGGCACGCTCCCCCGCCGCCACACGGCGCGCATTCACGCGATGCCCCGCCTCCACAGCGGCAGAAACGCCACGGGCAAACGACTCATCGCTCCCAACGCGCCCGTCGACCTCCATGCGCTCGGGATAGCGAACAAGCTGCGGCGACGTATACAGCGCGGTCTTGAGCCCCTCGCCGCGAAGGATAGCAGCCGAAAAACGCGTGGTCGAAGTCTTGCCATTGGTACCGGCAACCTGAATGCAATCGAAATACTCATCCGGACGCCCCAGCTCATCGAGCATATCGACAACCGTCTCAAGCAGAGGCCCAGCATCCCCAGAAATCCGCCCCGTATCAGCAGCAAGTCCCACAGCCTCATCAAACGAAAGCAGCTCAAACGAGAACGGCACAGAATACGACCCCGAACGCTTAGCCATAACCCAAAGTCCCCCATAACAGAAAAAGAGGCCCACCAAAATGAATGAGCCCCTCACGTTGACAATATCAGCCTTTACCCGATTGCAGCGGAATCAAGGCCACAACCCGATGGCCCTGACCAACCAGATGCAAACGACCACGTAAACGAACTGGGAGCGGCCCGACGCTTTGCTCGATACAAGTTCCGCACGCAAAGGACAGCACTTAATGTGCTGTCCGTCTTGCGCAGGACTGTCCGCAGTAGCGAGCAATGCCCCAAACCGCGTCCCCCGGTAACGCCTACGAGAAGTCAGCAACCTGAGCAGTCAGCGCCGCCAGGATCTCCTTAAGCTCAGCTGCACGGTCCCTCTTCTTCTGGACCACCGCGGGCGCGGCTTGGCAACAAAGCCCTCGTTAGCAAGGGTCTTCTCGCAGCCGGCAAGCTCCTTCTGAGCCGCGGCAATCTCTTTCTCCAGGCGTGCCTTCTCGGCCGAAAGGTCAACCTTGCCCTCGAGAACCACAAAGACCTCGACGCCGCTGTCGACCACGGCAATGCTCGCAGCCGGCTTCTCAACGTCGGTACCCATAACCAGCGAGGCGGTGTTGGCCAGCGGCTCGATGGTCGAGCGCAGGCTCTCGAGCTTCTCGATATCCTCGGCGCCGGCGCGCACGACAACGTCGAGCTCCGCCTTGGGGCTTAAGCGATAACGCGAACGGGTGGCACGGGCGGCAGACACGACGGCACGGCACAGCTCAACGCGCGCTCGGCGGGCTCGTCGACGTACTTGGCGTAGTCGGCGGGCTCGGGCCACTTGGCGATCATGAGCGCCTCGGCGCGGTCCACGTTGCCTCGGCGTCCAGGTCGAGCACGCTCGCCGGCATGTTGTCCAGATCTCCTCGGTGACAAACGGCATGAGCGGGTGCATCAGACGAATGGAGGTATCGAGCACAAAGATCAGGTTGCGCTGCGCCTGCAGACGGCCCTCGCCCTTCAGGCGGGCTTGGTGACCTCGACGTACCAGTCGCAGACCTCGTTCCAGAAGAACTGCTGCACGCCGCGGGCCATGTCGCCAAAGGTGTAGTTCTCGATACCCTCGGTGACCATCTTCACGGCCTTGGCCAGGCGGCTGAACATCCAGGCGTCAGCCGGCGTCTCCACGACGGGTTCGCCGGGCGTGTAGCCCTCCATGTTCATGAGCAGGAAGCGGCTGGCGTTCCAGATCTTGGTCACAAAGCTCTTGGCCTGGTCGGTACGCGGGCTGTCGATAAGCTTCTTGGTCTTCTTGTCGATGTTCGCGTCGAACTTGACGTCCTGGTTGTTGGTGCACAGCGTGAGCAAGTTGAAGCGCATGGCGTCGCGCGTACATGCCAATGAGGTCCATGGGGTCAACGCCGTTGCCCTTGGACTTGGACATGCGGCTGCCGTCCTTGGCCAGGATCGTCGGGTAGATGACAACGTCCTTAAACGGAACCTCGTCCAAGAAATACAGCGAACTCATGACCATGCGGGCGACCCACAGCGCGATGATGTCGCGTGCGGTGACGAGCGCCGTCGTGGGGTGATGGCCCTCGAGCAGCTCCGGCTTTTGCGGCCAGCCCTGCGTGGCGAAGGTCCACAGCTGCGAGCTGAACCAAGTGTCCAGCACGTTCTCGTCCTGATGCACGTGATGGCCGCCGCACTTGGGGCACACGTCGGTGTCCTCGGTGAGGGCGTCCTCCCAGCCGCAGTCCTCGCAGTAGAACACGGGAATGCGGTGGCCCCACCACAGCTGACGGCTGATGCACCAGTCCTTAAGGTTCTCCATCCAGGTGGTGTAGGTCTGCGTCCAGCGCGCGGGATGGAAGGTGACCTTGCCGGAGTTGACGGCGTCGAGCGCCGGTCCCTTGAGCTTATCGACGGCCACAAACCACTGCTCGGACAGCCACGGCTCAAGCGCGGCGTCGCAACGGTAGCAGTGCATGACGGAGTGGTCGTGGTCCTCGACGTGATCGAGCAGGCCGTGCTTCTCAAACCACTTGATGACGGCCTCGCGGCACTCGTCGCGGTTCATGCCGGTGAACTCGCCGTAGCCCTCGACGACCACCGCGTGCTCGTCGAAGATGTTGATCTGCGGCAGGTCGTGAGCCTGACCCATGGCATAATCGTTGGGGTCGTGGGCCGGGGTGACCTTGACAAAACCGGAACCGAAGTTGGCGTCGACGTGCCAATCCTCAAAGATGGGAATCTCGCGGTCGACGATGGGGAGCTTGACGGTCTTACCCACAAAGGCGGCCTTCTCGGGGTCCTTCGGGGAAACGGCGACGCCCGTGTCGCCAAGCATGGTCTCGGGGCGCGTGGTGGCGACGACGATGTAATCCTGGCCGTTGACCGGCTCGGTCAGCGGGTAGCGCAGGTGCCACAGGTGGCCCTTCTCGTCCTTGTACTCGGCCTCGTCGTCCGAGATGGCGGTGGTGCAGTTGGGGCACCAGTTGACGATGCGCTTGCCGCGATAAATCAGGCCGTCGTGGTACCAGTCGCAGAACACCTTGCGCACGGCCTGGGCGTAGTCCTCGTCCATGGTGAAGCGCTCGTTATCGAAGTCGACGGAGCAGCCCATACGCTTGATCTGCTCGACGATGATGCCGCCGTACTCGTGAGTCCAATCCCAGCAGGCGTCGACAAACTTGTCGCGACCGATCTCCAGGCGGCTGATGCCCTCGCTCTTGAGCTTCTTGTCGACCTTGGTCTGCGTGGCAATACCGGCGTGATCGGTGCCGAGCACCCAGCGCGTGGACTTGCCGCGCATGCGGGCCATACGGATGATGGCGTCCTGGATGGAGTCGTCGGTGGCGTGACCCATATGGAGCTTGCCGGTCACGTTGGGAGGCGGAATGGTGACGGTGCAGTCGCCCACGCCCTCGCGGCGCTTGTAGTAGCCGCCGTCGAGCCACTTCTGCAGGATCGCCGGCTCGTTGGTCGACGGATCGTAGTTCTTGGGCATTTCTTCCATATATCTCTCCCTGTCCCGCCGGCGTGTCCGCCTGCTTGGTTTTCGCTCGGTCAGGTCCTGGCTCGCACGAAGAGCACATTAAGTGCTCTTCGGCTCGTGCGGAATCTACGAAAACCAAGCAGGCGGACACGCCTTAGGTATCGATTACTTCAGTCTGATATGACTTCGCTGAGGCTTAAACAAACACACAGAATAACACAGGTAGTTGGGGTTATTGCGTATATATAAAATAGCCTCCGACCGCGGATGGTCGGAGGCTATCGACAAAAACGTTTTGACAGGTTTTAACCGTAGATGCGCTGGGGCTGCTCTTCGCCCCTTACGGAGGCTTCGGTCACGACGACCTTGGAAACGCCATCCTCGCTGGGGAGGTCGAACATCGTCTGCTGAAGCACGTCCTCGCAGATGGAACGCAGGCCGCGGGCGCCGGTCTTGCGGGCGAGCGCCATACGGGCGATCTCGTGAAGGGCCGCGGCCTCAAACTCAAGCTCACGTCCTCGAGCTGGAACATCTTGCGGTACTGACGCACCACGGCGTTCTTGGCTCGGTCAGAATCGACACCAGGTCGTCCTCGTCGAGCGCCTGCGTCTGGGTGACAACGGGCGTACGGCCCACGAACTCGGGGATCATGCCAAAGGCGTTGAGGTCCTGCGGGAGCACCTGACGCAGCAGGTCGTTCTCGTCGACCGAGGTGGGGCCGGCGATCTCGGAGTTAAAGCCCACGCCCTTGTTGCCCACGCGGTCGGCGATGATCTTGTCCAGACCCACAAAGGCACCGCCGCAGATAAACAGGATGTTAGTCGTGTCGATCTGCAGCAGCTCCTGCTGGGGATGCTTGCGGCCACCGGTAGGCGGAACGCTGGCCACCGTGCCCTCAAGAATCTTAAGCAGCGCCTGCTGCACACCCTCGCCCGAGACATCGCGGGTAATGGAGAGGTTCTCGGCCTTGCGGGCAATCTTGTCAATCTCGTCCACGTAGATAATGCCCACCTGAGCGCGCTCAATGTCGCCATCGGCAGCATTGATGAGCTTGAGCAGGATGTTCTCCACGTCCTCGCCAACGTAACCAGCCTCGGTGAGCGCGGTGGCATCGGCGATGGCAAACGGCACCTCGAGGATGCGCGCGAGCGTCTGGGCCAGCAGCGTCTTGCCGGTACCGGTGGGACCGAGCAGCAGGATGTTGGACTTGGCGAGCTCCACCTCGTCCATGTCATCGTCAAGCTGCGAGTCCAAACCGTCGTCAAAGGCCGAAAGCGCAGCACCGCCCTCGATGACGCGGCGGTAATGGTTGTACACGGCAACCGACATGGCGCGCTTGGCGTCCTCTTGGCCCATGACATAAGCCGAAAGCTCGTCATAGATCTCGTGCGGCGTCGGCACGTGCGTGATGACCTGGCGGTCGTCCTCGAGCTCAAAGCCCCCGGCCTCGGGGTCCACGGCGGGCTGGGATGCAGCCTGGCCGTGGTCGTTGAGAAAGCCCGGCAGCTTGCCGTTGCGAGCGGCGTCCATAAAGTCCGAAGCCAGCGACTCCTCCAGAATCTCGGAACAGGCGGCGACGCACTCGTCACAGATAAAGATGTTGGTCGGACCCTTTACGAGGCGACGGACCTGCCCCTGCTCTTTTCCGCAGAAGGAGCAGCGGATGGGGTTGCCATTCTCGTCAAAGTTGTCCTGCATGTTTCCTGCCATCCTAGGCGTCCTTCGCGGCGAGATCGCGCGAGGTGACGATACGGTCGATCAGGCCGTAGTCGAGGGCCTCGGCAGCGGTCAGGTAGTTGTCGCGCTCGGTATCGGCCTGGACCTTCTCGATGGGCTGGCCCGAGGCATCGGACAGGATCTGATTGAGCTCGCGGCGGGTCTTCTTGATCTCCTCGGCAACGATCTCGATCTCGGTCTGCTGGCCCTGGGCACCGCCGCTGGGCTGGTGAATCATGACCTTGGAGTGCGGCAGGCAGAAGCGCTTGCCCTTGGCGCCAGCCGAAAGCAGCACGGCGGCCATGGACGCAGCCATACCGACGCAGATGGTGGAGACCTGCGGCTTGATAAAGTTCATGGTGTCAAGAATCGCCAGGCCGGAGTAAACCTCGCCGCCGGGCGAATTGATGTAGAGCGAGATATCCTTCTCGGCATCCTGGCTCTCAAGATGCAGCAGCTGGGCAACGACCAGGTTGGCGCTGACGGAGTTGATCTCCTCGCCCAAGAAGATGATGCGGTCGTTGAGCAGGCGCGAATAGATATCGTAGCTGCGCTCGCCGCGCGGCGTCTGCTCGATAACGTATGGCACGAGGGCGGAATCGAACTTAGCGATCATACGCATCTCCATTTCTCTCTTGCGGACCAAATTGGTTCTAGATAAACGTACGGTGCCCGCATGCTATGCATTGGCTGGCACCGTACGAAGCAACCGGATAACCGGTGTATAACTTTACCCCATCACAGGCGCACGCATGCGCTCGCGGGCAAGGTGGCGAGAATTACTCGGCGTCCTTGGCGGTCTCGTCGACCTCGGTCACCTTGGCGTTCTCGACAGGTGGTCGACGGCCTTGGAGCGACGGATGGACTCACGGACGGCAGGCATGCGACCATCGGCGATGAACTCGGCCTTGGAAGCCTCGACGTCCTTGACGCCGGCCTTCTCGAACTCGGCGTTGATGTCGTCCTCGGTGACCTCAATCTTGAGCTCACGGGCGAGGGCGTCGAGCGCCAGGGACTCACGGGCAACGTCGTTGGCCTGCTTGTGCAGGTCGCCGATGAACTGCTCCATGGTCAGGCCGGAAGCGGCAGCCAGGTGTCCAGCGTCATGCCGCGGGCAGCGAGGTTGGACAGGAAGTTCTGGCCAAGCTCCTCAAAGACGGACTGCTCGTAGTCGGCATCCATCTCGTCGAGCTGCAGGCGCTCGGCGAGAGCGGAGACGCAACGGTTCTCCTTCTCGGCCGGGAGGCGGGAAGCTTGTCCTGCTCGATCTCGATCTTGATGGCGTCGCGCATAGCGTCGATGCTGTCGAAGCCAAAGTCGGACTTGACGAGCTCGTCGGTGAGCTCGGGGGTGTTGCGGACCTTGATGCCCTTGACGGTGACCTCGACGGTGTGGGTCTCGGCCTCCTCGCCCTCCTCGGCCTCGTCGGTCCAGGTGACGGACTTGACGTCGTCAACGTTGGTGCCGATCAGAGCCTCGTTGAACTCGGCGGGGTTGCTGTCGCTACCGGCGATGAGCATACGGCCCTCGGCGGCGAAGTTATCGGCGTTCTCGACGGCCTTGAGGTCGACGGTGACGTAGTCTCGGCCTCGACGGCGCGACCCTCGACGTCCTCGAAGGTGGCACGGTAGTTGAGGAGCATCTCGACCTGGTTGTTGATCTCGGACTCGGTGACCTCCGCAGGGGGCATCTCGATCTCGACGGCGTCGAAGGAAGAGAGCTCGGCAGCAGGACGCAGGGAGAACTCGACGGTGTAGGTGTAGTCCTCGTGATCCTTGGCGAGGTCGAGCTCCTTGTAGTCACCGTTCTTGGTGGGGACGATGTCCAGCTCGTTGAGGACGGCGGGCTCGTTGGCGGCGATCAGGTCGTTGGTGGCCTGAGCGAGGGTTGCCTCGGCGCCAAGAGCGGAGTCGATGACCGGACGGGGAGCCTTACCGGCACGGAAGCCCGGGAAGCGGTACTTCTTGGCGGTATCCTTGTAGGCCTTCTTGATCGCGGCGTCGACGTCGGCGGCCGGGATGGTGACCGTAGCGGTGAGCTTGGCGTCCTTGACGTCAGAAGCGGTGATGTTCAACACGTTCCTCCTCATACTGCCCAGCTTATCTGAGGTGCTGGTACCTTTATGCAACAAAGAGTCGCGACGGCCGAAGCCGACGCAGATGCGTTGGTGCGGGCGAAAGGACTCGAACCTTCACGGGAATCCCACCAGAACCTAAATCTGGCGCGTCTACCAATTCCGCCACGCCCGCATGAGCGCACAGACTAGGAATGATAGCAGATACGAACGACAAGCGCACGCACACGTTTTACAGGCTCACGACCTCACCACGAGTGCGAAAGGCGGGGCGAGTTGCCCCGCCCCGCCAATTACGACTTGTTCGCCGACCCGCTACTCCCCCAGCAGGGCCTTCTCGGGCGTGATGGGCAGTGAGCGAACCTGATGGCCGGTGGCGTGCGCCACGGCCGAGGCCACGGCGGCGAGCGGCGTGTTGATGACGACCTCGCCGATCGACTTGGCGCCAAACGGGCCCGTCGGCTCGTAGCTCGGCTCAAAGGCCACGCGAATGCTGCCGATATCCAGGCGCGTGGGCAGCTTGTAGCTCATAAAGTTGCCGGTGCGTAGGCGACCGCGGTCGTCGTGCTCGACAATCTCGTAGAGCGCGTGGCCGATACCCTGGGCAATGCCGCCCTCGGCCTGGACGCGCGCGAGCGCCTCGTTGATCACGGTGCCGCAATCCACAGCCGCCGCGTAGTCCACCACGGTCACCTTGCCGGTGGCCTTGTCGACCTCGACCTCGGCAATGCCGGCCATAAACGGCGGAGGCGAAACGGCAGGCAGGCAGAAGCATGCGAGGTGAGCGCGTCGCCGCCCGCGATGTTCTTGACGCACAGGTTGGCAAAGTCGCGCAGCGTGAGGTAGCGGTTCTGCTCGCGCGCGGCGCGCTCGTCGGACAGGCGCACGTACTGGCCATCGAAGACCACGTCGGCGGCGTCCACGTCCCACATCTGGGCGGCCTTGGCACAAATCTTCTCACGCAGCTCGGTCGCGGCGTTCTTGGCTGCAAGGCCCGTCACGTACGTGCCCGAGCTCGCGTACGAGCCAGCGTCGAACGGCGACACGTCGGTGTCCACGCCGCGCACCACGATCAGCGAGCTCTCCACGCCCAGCTCCTCGGCGGCAATCTGCGCAGGATCGTGTCGACGCCCATGCCGTTATCGGTGGCGCCGGTGCCGATGGTAATGAAGCCGTCCTCTTCCAAGCGCATGTCGATGCCGGCGATATCCACGTTGGAGATGCCCGAGCCTGCATGGTGAGCGCACAGCCCAGAGCACGCACACGGTCGCCCAGGTCGACGGCTAGCGGCTTGTCGCGCCAACCGATCATGTCCATCGCGCGCAGCAGGCAGCGGTCGAGCGCGCAGGCGTTGAGCTTCTCGTTGTAGTACTGCGGCATGACCTCGCCCTCGCGCACGATGTTCTTAAGGCGCAGATCGGCGGGGTCCATGTGCAGAATGTCGGCGAGCTCGTTGACGGCGCTCTCCACGGCAAACTGGCCCTGGGTGGCACCGTAGCCGCGATACGCGCCGCCGCGGTTGGTGTTGGTGTAGACGGCGTCCCAGCTAAATCGGCTCGCCTTCACATGGTTGTAAATCGGCAGGCTCTTGTGGCCCGAGAGGCCGATCGTCGTGGTGGCGTGCTCGCCATACGCGCCGGCGTTGGACAGCGTGTGCAGGTCGATGGCAGTGATGGTGCCGTCGTTCATGGCGCCCAGCTTAACGGTCATCTGCATCTGGTGGCGCGAGTTGCCCGCGGTGATGGTCTCCTCGCGGGTGTAGCAGCAATAGCTCGGACGGCCGGTCTGCTGCGTCACAAACGCAACGAAGATCTCGCAGCAGCCCGTCTGTTTGGAGCCAAAGCCGCCGCCGATGCGCGGCTTAATGACCTGCACCTGCGACTGCGGAATGTCGAGCGACTGCGCGACCATGCGGCGCACGTGAAGGGCACCTGCGTCGAGGTGGTCACCGAGATGCGGCCGAACGCATCGGTCGTCGCGAAGGCGCGGAAGGTCTCCATGGGCGCAGTCTGCGTGGCCTGGCTGGTGTAGGTGCGCTCAAAGACGATGTCGCTCTGGGCGAAGGCCTCGTCAAGGTCGCCAAAATCGCTGGTACCGCTGCACACCAGGTTGCGCGGGACATCGCCGCCCTGCGGGAACATAAAGGTCACGTCGCCCTCGGGGTGGACCACGATGTCGTTATCGAGCGCCTGGGTAAAGTCGAGCAGGGGCTCGAGCACCTCATAGTCGACCTTGATGAGCTTGAGTGCCTTGTCGGCGGCCTCCTCGGTCTCGGCGGCGACGATCGCCACCTCTTCGTTTTGGTAGCGCACGAGGTTCTCGAGGATCAGGCGGTCGTAGGGACTCGGCTGCGGATAGCTTTGACCGGCGATGGTAAAGCGGCGCTTGGGCACGTCCTCGTAGGTGTAGACGCCCACGACGCCGGGCACCTTCAGGGCGCGCGACGTATCGATGGAGCGGATCTTGGCGCGAGCATACGGGCTGCGCTTGAGTTTGACGATGAGCGCGCCGGCGGGCACCATATCGCCGGTGTAGACCGGACGACCCTCGAGCAGGGCCTTCGAGTCCTTCTTGGGCTGCTTGTGGGTGATCTGCTTGTACGAGACGCCGTCGCAGCTGGTGTCGTTGACCGGCAGCTCGGGCATCTCAAAGCCCACCTGCACGCCGGACTCGTTGAGGAAGCGCACGATGGCGCGCAGCTGGCTCTCGTAGCCGCTGCAGCGGCAGAGGTTGCCGGCGAGCTGGCGCGAGAGCTCCTCACGCGTGGCGACGAGGCTCGGGTCCTCCTTGGCGGCGCGGGCAAGCGCCAGCACGTTCATGATGAGTCCGGGGGCGCAAAAACCGCACTGCTCGGCGCCTTCGGCAGCCATTGCGCGGGCGAGCGCCTCGGACTCGGCCTTGAGGCCCTCGAGCGTGGTAATGGTGTGGCCCTCAACACGGGCGGCGGGAACCGAGCAGCTCAGCACCGGATCGCCATCGAGCCACACCGTGCACAGGCCGCAGTTGGTGGTCTCGCAGGCGCAGCGCACCGACGCGCAGCCCTGCTCGCGCAGCAGCGAAAAGAGCATGGTGTCGGGGGCAATCTGAACCTTGACCTTGCGGCCGTTGAGCGTAAAGGAAAGATCGATGAGTTTGGCAGCCATTAGCGCACCTCGCTAGAATCGACGCCGGGCACGCGGCGGCAGGAATACTCGTCCGTGGCAAACTTAGGCATCTGCACGCCCTCGAGCTCGCGGGCAAGCGCGGCCGAAAGCTCGATGCCGGCGGCGCGGCGCACAGCCTGAATCGCCAGCGGTGCCGAGATGCGACGGCGGTAGTCGGCCGAGCCCCACAGATTGGTACCGTAGCTCAGCGCGCGTACGGACTCTGCCAGGCACGCAGCTCGTCCTCAGAAGCTGCTCGGCGGTAAGGCCGCACGCCTCGCCCTGCAGCAGGGTCGCGCGCAGCGGGCGAGCACCCACGGTGACATGCCAGCTGTTGTCCCACCAGGCGGCGGTGACGTTCAGCGAGGGGAAGTCGGTCGCGGCCTTGCGCACGGTCTCGTAGCTTGCGCGGTAATCGTGCTTAACGACCACCACGTGCTCGATCACGTCGCGCACATAGCCCATGTCCACGAACTCGGCGAGCGGCACACGGCCGGCCCCCGTCAGCTCAACGTACGAATCGAGCGCCAAAAAGGCCGAGAGCACGTCCGAGAAACCAAAACGACCGTAGATGCTGCCGCCCACCGTGGCGGTGTTGCGCAGCTGCACACCCACGATATCGTGGACGGCGAACTCAAAGACATGGTTGACAAGCGCGTTGAGCTCGGCATGACGCTCGAGCTGGCGCAGGGTGCACATGGCACCGATGCGAAACTCGGTCTCGGTCTCCTCGATCTGATCGAGTCCGCAGGCCGAAAGGTCAATCGCCGTCGCCACACGACGCGAACCCAGGCGCATCCAGATGCCACCGCCCACAATCTTGTTGTTGCGGTTCTTCTGCAAGAGCTCATAGGCTTCGGCCGCGCTTCCAACACGGACGTAGGTACCGAACTTGAGCACGTTCTCCCCCATCTCTTCACTTGTCCAGTACCTCTAAGTGTACCAAACGAGAGCGCACGACCCTCACCGCCATAGAAAAAGGCTCCCAGCCGGATAGCTGGGAGCCTCATCACATGCTATGTCGAGCGAAGATTTAGCAGACGCCCTGGGCGAGCATGGCGTCGGCGACCTTCAGGAAGCCGGCGATGTTGGCGCCCATGACAAAGTTGCCCTCCTGGCCATACTCCTTGGCGGTGTCGTCCACGTTGTGGAACATGCCGCGCATGAGCTGCTCGAGCTTGCCGTCGACCTCCTCGAAGGTCCAGGACAGGTGCTCGGCGTTCTGGCTCATCTCCAGGCCGGACACGAGCACGCCGCCGGCGTTGGCAGCCTTACCGGGCATAAAGGCAACGCCGTTCTCCTGGAAGTAGTTCGTGGCCTCGATGGTCGTGGGCATGTTCGCGCCCTCGCCGACCACCTTGCAGCCGTTGGCGACGAGCGCCTGGGCGTCCTCGAGCAGCAGCGTGTTCTCGCGAGCGCAGGGCAGCGCGATGTCGCAGGGCAGCTGCCAAACGCCACGGCCGTCGCCCTCGTGCCACACGGCGTTAGGCTTCTCGTCAACGTACATAGCGAGCGTAACGCCCTTGTCGTGGCCGGAGCGCTTCTTGTTGTAGACGTGCTCGAGCACGGTGTAGTCGATGCCGTCAGGATCCTCGACCCAGCCGTGAGTATCGGAGCAGGCGAGCACCTTGCCGCCGAGCTGGGAGACCTTCTGGACCGCGTAGATGGCGACGTTACCGGAGCCGTGAACGACGACGTTCTTGCCCTCGAAGGAGTCGCCGCGGCTCTTGAGGTACTCGTCCACAAAGTAGGCCAGGCCGTAGCCGGTGGCCTCGGTACGGGCGAGCGAGCCGCCAAAGGAGAGGCCCTTGCCGGTAAGGACGCCGGTCCACTCGTTGGTCAGGCGCTTGTACTGGCCAAACATGTAGGCAACCTCGCGGCCGCCAACGCCCAGGTCACCGGCGGGAACGTCGGTGTTGGGGCCGATGTGGCGATAGAGCTCGGTCATGAAGGACTGGCAGAAGTGCATGATCTCGTTGTTGGACTTGCCCTTGGGATCAAAGTCGGAGCCGCCCTTGCCGCCGCCCATGGGAAGGGTGGTCAGGCTGTTCTTGAGAATCTGCTCCAGGCCCAGGAACTTGAGCATGCCCAGGGTGACCGTCGGGTTAAAGCGCAGGCCGCCCTTGTAGGGTCCAATGGCAGAGTTGAACTCGACGCGGTAGCCGCGGTTGACCTGGACCTTGCCCTGGTCGTCGACCCAGGGAACACGGAACATAACGATGCGCTCGGGCTCGACGAGGCGCTCCAGCAGGGCAGCCTCCTCGTACTCGGGGTGGGCGTCGAGCGCCGGCTGGATGGTGCCGAGGATCTCGGTCGCGGCCTGGATGAACTCAGGCTGCTCGGGATAGCGGGCCTTGAGCTCGTCGAGAACTTTCTGCGTGTAGCTCATGCTTCCTCCAATGATGGGAAACGAAAAGTGTTGTTCGCGGCGCCCCATGCGCCGTGAGCTTTATCGAGTATGGATAATATCGCACTGTTGCAGCAAAGTTACGAATAAGGCAACGAGCGGATGTTTCGTTTTGATTACGATGCAGGTAGATGCGTTTTTGAGCACCTGACGTGCAAAATCCGTGTTTCGAAGCTGTTTCGTCCACGTGTTCCAAACCACCACATTGGGGACAGGCACCTTTGTGGTGATGTTGGTGGTTAGAGGACGAGCTGATGATAGTCGGCGGGGGTTATGCAGCCTCGGTGGCGGCGCGGAAGGCGGCGAGGGCATCGCCCGAGAACGGCATGGCCCAGCACAGTCCGCAGCCGGCGGTGATGGAGCCGGGCAGCGGCATGATGCGCCCGGGCACACCGGCGGCAAGGCACAGCTGCTCGCATTCCATCACATCGAAGGTGCTATCGAACGAAACGATGATCTTGCGTTCGTGGTCGAGAGCATCACCGGACGGGCCTTCGCGGTGTGCATCGCGATACGCCGCGGCGGCCGCTTCCTCTTCCGCAGTATGTCCACAGCCACCGCAACCGCAGGTACAGGGTTCGGACCCGTCGCAAGTGCAAGGTTCTCCCGTGTCGGGACAAATATCGTGAGACATGGCAACTCCAATCGTCTAGGCGAGTAACTCGGCCGCCGCAAACTCCTCGGGCGTATTGACGTTCTCGAAGCAGAGCGTCGAGCCGGCGACCGTGACAATCTGAGGCTCGTCCAAATACCCGGCGTTCACCCGGTCGATCAGGCAGCGGATTCGCTGACGGTCACCGGCGAGCAGTTCTTGGGCAACCGGCGCACACGCGTCACGGCGCCAGACGGCGCAAAGCGGCTCAATTCCCCGCTCCTCGCGCGGCACGCACACGTCGAGCGCCTCGGCCTCAACACAGCCAGCAAGAGCACCGATTAGCTCCGAAGAGACAAACGGCATATCACAGGCGACGATAGCAACGAGAGGCAGCCGGGCCGCAGTCAGCGAACTCGCGATGCCGCGCATGGCGCCCGCCGGCCCCTCAAGGTCCGACACTATTCGCGGCACCAGGCCGCCAAACGCGCGCTCCTCAAGGTAGGCGAGCTCGCTGGGACGCGAAGTCGTCACGACCAACTCGCCGGCAACTGGCGCCAGCCGACCCAGCACGCGTTCGATGAGCGGCTCGCCGCAAAACGCATGCGTGCCTTGTCGCAGCCCATGCGCGAGGACAGCCCACCCGCTTGGACGACACAAGAAAGATCGGCACGTCTTACGGTAGTCATACGGCAAAACACCTCCATCGGCATGCTCGAAGCCCGGTGCACGAAGCTAAATACAGCCACCGAAATAGCAGCGCTACGAAAAGCTCGTGCAAAAACAAAACAGCGCCTTTGCGGCACGCAGCAAGACCGCGAGCACAAAAGCGCTGGTAGCGTATGGCGGGAACGTATGTGAATCGAACACATCCAAGACGTTTTGCACGCCTCGCAACGGTTTTGAGGACCGCGGAGCCCACCGGAGCCCATCCGTTCCCAAGTGCGGCGGTATTTTACCAAACCGAAACGGCTCCATCCCAAAAAGACGAACAAGAAGTTGCGGTGGAATAGTTCCTGGAAGAGGTATCTAAACCGGAAAACAAGAACTATTTCACGCAACTGAGGAGGTGGGGCGGGGCAGCCGATCTAGCGCAGGGACCTCAGGCCGCCGGCTTCCTTGTCGAGGACCGTAAAGCGTACGGCATCCAGGTGCTCCAAGATGCTGATGGCACGTTTGCGCGACACACCCAGGGCCTCGCGCAGCACGCTCGTGGTGGCAGCGCCGCCGGCTGCCTCAATGGCAGCGGCAACAAGCTCGCGCGCATGGCCTCGGCGCAGCGGACAGGCAACGTCGCGCTCGACCTTAACGATCGAGCGGTTGAGCGAAAGCTCGCGCAGGGCACGCGTCATGGTGTCGCGGCCGAGCTGCAGCTGTTCGCCCACCTCGGGAAGCGCCGGTGCATCCAGGCCGGTCTCGTCAAGCAGCGCGACAATCCGCTCGCAGGCCTCTCGCACCACGCGTGCGGCAGCGGCGGCGAGTGCGGATCGAATACCTCGGCGCCCTCGGCGGCGCACACACCACGTGAGCAGCCTCGGCAATCAACGTCGCGGCAACGGCTTCATCCGCAGCGGCCAGGCGGCATGGCGACCGCGCCGGGCGTAAGCCCGTCTCCTTGGGGGCCGCCGCGTGCATGGCGGTCAGGTCGCCGCCAACACGTCCATGGCGGCATCGAGCGCGGAAGCATCTGCATACAGCGAGCCATCCGAGCCAGCTAGCGCGCAAGCAGCGCCCTTCGCCACCAACTCGCGCAACGCCGCCTCAGCCTCACCGGCAACAAGATCGAGCGCCTCGGCAACATCAGCCGCCGCAACCGGCAGCGCCTGCAGCGCCAACCACGCCTCGACACCA
>ENA-OQAS01000590-OQAS01000590.1-human-gut-metagenome-genome-assembly--contig:-NODE-590-length-18831-cov-3.576294_pt1 | contig 18831 bp, 15 predicted proteins | sample MGYA00242733_ERZ504523 | MGnify/ENA primary metagenome ERZ504523 (study PRJEB26092, sample SAMD00036239) | human gut metagenome | host: Homo sapiens | study: EMG produced TPA metagenomics assembly of...
AGCAGTCGCTCTGCATGAGCATTCATAACTGAAATTTGTAATACGAGTACGCGACAAAGTGGTACGAAAACCAAACCAGCCTTCCCCGTAACGGTTCAGCATCCCTGAAGTCCCACCAAGCGCTCACCGTCTATGTAATAACTAACCCTATTGTTCTCGTTGGTAATCTTGATGTGATACCAATGATTCGGTTTCAGCAAATGTCCGGCATCCGTATATTCCTTTAGAATAGCAGGACGGGCTTTAGGATTTGTAATACCCGACTCATCCCCATCATAACGACGGAAACGTGTAGTAGAGTTATGATTGCCACCATATCCCAAATAGTAAAGCTGTAAAGAATAACAATTCAAAAATATACCGCTACGCCATTTTTCGCGCTTCCATAAATTATCGGGATATTGAGGGTCTGATGCCATCCAGAAGCAGTTCAAATCACTCAGACGATCTCCATCCGACTCCACCACCACACATGCATCATATTCAATGGTCACTTTTCCACTCATCTTCTCTTTTCTCCAGAGAGTCAATCCCTTGGGAGATACTATTTCAGCGGTATCTCCCTGAAACGTCACTTTATAATCAGGCGATTCCGATTCAACCTTCCAGTATTTAGTAAACTGACGGGAATTTAAACCGGAAACCCTATTATCCTGTGCCTTTGACGTAAAGACAACTAATAGAAATAAAAACAGAAACAGATTTTTCATACGATGTTGTTTTGTTTTCATTTACTTTAAAAAGTCTTTTAACGGACAGTCCGTAGCTTTCAGCCCGTCAGCAATACTCCGGGCATTCATACGGGCACCTTTCAAAGAGGTATGGGTATGGTCATGATTGAAATACGTTCCTACTACACGCAAACCTTGATTGTATCCCATATCCTGGAGCTTGTCTCCTGATATTTTATTCAAATCTATAAAATAAGCCCCGGCCGCTTCTGCCGCTTCACGCGTCCATTTACCAAAAGAACTAGTATTGCGCTCTATCTCACCATTATCAAACTTATTGCGGGGTGTATGACTCAGGACAATAGGAACAGCTCCCTTTTCTTTTACATCCATAATAAACTTACGCAAATACCAGCCGAAAGAATAAACCACTTGATAGCTGCCGGTTTTCTCCATTTTGAAGACCTTGCTTTCATTTCCTGAACCGGGTAATTCCGCACGCGCTTTCCCTGTGTTTATGTCACCTGCATCATTATGTCCGAATTGTATCAAAACAAAATCTCCCGGCTGAAGTGCATGATAGATTTTATCCCAACGCCCTTCATCTAAATAAGTACGCGCACTGCGGCCCGCTTTCGCATGATTCTCTACAGAGATCCTTTCCGTGTCAAACAGTTCGTGAATCACACTTCCCCATCCCCACATACCCTTTTCATCTTTATCGGCATTTTTCACAGTACTGTCTCCCACCGTAAACAATACAGGATTCCCCTTTTTACGGGTAGCCCCCGTAACCGTATCTTTTTCTACCGGTTTCAAATAACGAGCCAGTTCCAACCCTTTATAATTACGGATTCCTTCGGCTGCTGATTCTGCATTGACACGTGCGCCAAAAGCACTTGTGTGAATGCGGTCCAGATAGAACATATACTTTACTTTTTCTTTGCCGAATTTCTCAAATTTGCGTGCCGAGATATCATTCAGATCAATAAAAGGAACTCTCGCTTTTTTAGCTACCTGCTTCGCCCATAATCCAAATGTCTGATTCACCCGGGTGATAATAGTGCTGTCTGCATCTTCCCAAGCGTTGCGAGGAGTCAGGGACATCAAAATAGGATGAGCGCCTTTTTTCTTCACATCATGAATAAAACGACGCATATATTCCCCATACGTATATACGGTCTCTTTTGCTCCTGTCTCTTTAATAGTCACATTCAGACTGTCTTTGCCAATTCCCGGAATAGAGGCACGGGCACGGCCACTATCGTACGGACCATTGTCATTATGTCCCAATTCTATGATAACCCAGTCACCTTTACGAACTCCTTTCAAGACATCAGGCCATAACCGGTTATAAAAGTACGGCTACTGGTTCCTCCCAATGCGTGATTTTCAACGGTTATCTTATTTTCATCAAAATACTCGTGTTCAAAATATCCCCATCCCCATTGACCGTTATTTCCATTGCCCAAAGTACCGGTACGCATCGTTGAATTTCCAACAAGGAACAACACCGGATTATCCCCTTTCCGGCTGGAACCTGAAACAGGACGGGCGGAACGCGCCACATTCAAACTATCAAGTGTATTATCAACGACTTGATTCACATCCTTCATCGGAGCAGCTATTTTATTTTGAGCATGTGCTCCCAATCCTACTCCGGCAGCTAACAAAAAGCATAAACAAAGTTTGTTTCCTTTCATGACATTTATAGTGTTTTTCTTTTATTGCATTTCAAATCTTTCACAAAAATAAGATGAACGAACAAACCGGAGAATAGAAATTCATTCATTTTCCTGTTTATTCGTTCAACCAATAGTACATATATCCTAATCAGAGTAGCGACAAGGCTAGAAACTAGGGTGCGGCGGTTGGTTATACGCTACATTCTGCCAAGCTATCGCCAACCTGTACTGACGGTCATTCATCCATGTGGCACGTCTGTCCACAGCCGGTATGGTAGTAGAATAAATACGTAATTCCGTCTGGTCTTCGGAAGGCCAAATGACCTCTTCCCGCCAATCTCCTAAAATATCACCCGACAAACACGGATTACCTTTTGTTCCATTATTGGAAACAACTCCCTCGGCTTTCAATAATAAATCTGTACTTTCCGCATTCCAATTCCATTTACTGATGGAAACATGATCCAGTAATTCCGCTAAGGGATCAGCGTCCCAATAAATGGTAAAATTACAGGAGTCAGGCTTTCTATTACTGATTATTTCTCCGGTATCCCCTCTTCTCAAACCTCCTATATTGCACCAACACTCTGCTCCATCATAACGCGGATCAATATCAGCAGCTACTCCACGACCGGCATCTTGTCCCAAACCATCCTGCCAGATAATTTCTCCGGTCGCTCCATCAAACATAGCTACGGCAGGAGTACGCTTTACAATTTCATTATCGCCTTCATTTTCATGCACGCCAAAAACCTGCATACCTTGACGGGAAGGAATAAAACGTCCGGCATGTAAAGCATCCCCGTGACGCAAGCCCGTAGTAAACAGTCCTTTACCATCATGGTCTACAGTCATAGCCCCCACACAGATTTCATCACAACCATCACCATCAAAATCCGCTACGGTCACACTATGATTTCCCATGCCCGAATAGGCTCCCACCCCGGTGCCGCACTATCAAAAGTCCATGTATGTTTCAATGCCCCGTTTGTAAAAGTCCATGCAGCCACCACCGTCCGTCCGTACCATCCTCTTACCATGATAGGTGAAGGCGTTTTTCCATCCAGAAAAGCTACTCCAGCTGTAAAACGGTCTGAACGACCACCAGTATTATCATTACCACAATTGCCACCGACACCTCCCCAACCATCCAAGGGATAACGGGTTGGAATATATTCTTTCGAATCCAGTTCTTTTCCGGTACGTCCCTCAAAACCGTGAGGTATTCCGGGCCATTTACTATCTTACCATACGTAGGACTTTTTTATCCCATGTCCTCCAGTCGGCTTGGGCATCTCCTATCCGATGTCCCAGCCCATCGACAGTACCATCTCCTGTCTTACAACAGATTTCCGCACATCCATCTCCATCAAAATCAAAAACCAAGAAATTAGTAGTGGCTGCTCCGGAACGTACATTCGGTCCCAAATCAATACGCCACAATCTTCTTCCATCCATTTTATATGCGTCCAAATAGGTATTACCGGTAAAGCCACGTTGTGGCGGTCGCTTTGAATTAGAAGGAGACCATTTTAAAATAATCTCATACTCTCCATCACCATCCAGATCACCTACACTACAATCATTAGCTGTATAAGTGAATGATTCACCTGCTATTTCTCCGTCCTCCGGTTTACAAACAGGAATACTTAAATAAGGATTCCGTTTCTCTCCCTTCAAACGGGTCCAGGTAGCGACTTCCCCGGTAGTTGCTTTTAAAGTCCAACGATTATCCACCGTATAATCAACCGTACGGTCTAAAAAATCGGAAGTCCGATCTATCGGTTCTTTATTTAATTTTACCTCCGCACCTCCACCGGAACTACGGTATAAATCAAATTGTAATCCGGCTGCATCCTCCAAGGTCATGCGCCAGCTAAAATACATTCCTTCCTCTGTAGGAATTCCAATCAATCCTCTTGAAAGCTTTTCTCCACTATAAGGTTGGGAGAAAGCGAATATGCTTCCGACAAGCAGAAGCATATTCATCATAACCCAATGTTTCATCTAACAATTTATAAAACCTTAATACAAGCGGGGAGTTTCCCCGCCTATCTACTTAAAAAAGAAACTCCTGTCTATCAATCTTTACCTCTAAAAAATATCCACATCTCTATTGCCACAAATTCTCTTTAAACTCAATTTCAACAATGCGTAACTCGTGATTGGTTTTATCGCCATTTTTTGCCTTAAACAAATCCAATTCACCCGCAGCAGGCGCAGCAACCTCTACAATTTGTCCGAAACCGTCACCTTCCTTGCTGGCACCTTTCAAACGAATGGTTATCTCATTTGTCAATACAGGTTTTACATTCAGGTGGATATATCCAAACTCTTTTCAGTCTCACCACTCCAAATCAGTTCATCACCTGCATATATTTCCAAAGGATAGCTACGCAAACGCCAACCGGTAAGTTTCATGCAAATTTCATCCACACGGGCCGCACGTTCCAAACTATAAGTTATCCATGCACTGTTCAGTCTGCCATCATTCTTCCATTCACTCAATTCATTATCATCGAAACTTTTTATCGCTTCATCCTGGTTGGCTCCGGCAACGCCGATAAGATATTCACATCGACTTTCGTATCTTTGTAAGAAGGAGTCAACGGAGTTTCTCCACGGGTCAGCCTGCCCTCCAGTTCATCTCCCGGAATATAGTTACTCAAGCCATTCTTCACTTCAACCGGTGCGGAAGAAAGACTGATTTCGGCAGATTGCAATCCATCAGCTTGGCTGTTATACGAACTGCTCCCGGAGTCGTAAGAGAGCGTATCAAAGCCCGGTTGATTCCACATTCTACAGGCAAATCTTTTGAAAGAATATAATTATCTTTGCCCTGTGCTATTCCACCACGCCATTCAGCCGGTCCCTCTACGTCAAAATGTATCAGATCATTAGCCAGCGGGCAACGTCTGCCATCTTTATCCATCACTTCCACTTGAAGCAATACCATATCAGCTCCATCCGCTTTCCAGCCTTTAGGACTTTGAATCACACTAAGTTTAATCTGTTCCGGCTTGCCGGCAGTCTGCAATTCAGCGCGGCAACATTCTTTTCCATTCTTATCATACCCTACAGCTTCCAACTTGCCCGGAACAAATGCCACATCTTTGAAAGTATACAAGAAATGATAATCTCTTTGACCGTTTCCTAAAGATTTACCATTCAGGAACAATTCCACTTTTTCAGCACTGGATACCACATAAACAGGTTTAACCACATCTTCTTTATAGTTCCAATGACCAACGATATGAATACGGGGATTCTCTATATCCACCCATCCGTCCCACATCACCTGATGTGCATAGAAAGGATCTTTAGGGATACGCATGGCATCTGTCACACCACTACGACGATAATTCTCCACACCACGATAATGTGTATTCGTATCCGAGAAGATGATTTTCACACCTCCTGAGCTGACACGGTCACCTGTACCCGGGCGTTCACGCAATAATCAAACCAACGAATCACATTCTCAATAGTAAAGGAATCCTGATTGTGATTATAAGCACGGGCATCCACCTTTTTCTGAACCTTATTAGTCATTGCAGAACGGAATGAATTATTTCCTTCCCCATTTTTATGATATGGATAAGAATATTCATCCCAATATTTACGCAGACCTTCATCACGGCAGTATTCCATGGCCACATCGGATGATGTTTGCTCTTATTGATATAAAGCATCTCGCCACCATATTCGGCTTCACGAATATCAAGCATTTCACGGGAACCGATGGCACGGCTCCATGAGGGTCATACTTATCACGAATCGCTTTCATTTCTATCATGTGTTCACGACTGATTGATTCGTTTCCACATTCATAGAATAAAATACTCGGATTATTACGGTTGTAAATAATGGCATCACGCATCAATCTGTACGTTGTTCCCATTGACGGCCTTCACGGTCCTTTTCCGCATCACCGGCCTGCATCGCCTGAATCAATCCGACACGGTCACACGATTCAATATCCTGCTTCCAAGGGGTGATATGCATCCAACGAACCAAGTTGGCATTATCTTCCACCATCAGACCGTTGCTATAATCACTCAGCCATGCAGGAACACTCATACCGACTCCCGGCCATTCATTACTGGTACGCTGTGCAAAACCTTTCATCTGAATCACCCGGTCATTCAACCAAATCATTCCTTTGCCGAAACGAGTTTTACGGAAACCGGTACGGGTAGCCACTTCATCTACTTTTCTGCCATCCACCCATAAACTGGTTTTTACTGTGTACAAATATCCGTATCCCCAACTCCAGAAATGAAGTCCGTCTATTTCTCTGAAGCTTCCAAAGTCGCAGTTTCACCCGGTTTTACTACCGTCTGAGTACCCTCAAAACTTTTTATGCTTTTCCCGTCACGATCAAACACTTCAACCTTATAAGCGACTTTCTTATCCCGATTATATTCATTTTTTATTTCAGACTCCGCATGAACCACAGCCTTACGAGACTTCACACGGATATCTTCCGCATAGATATAGACACCGGTCGTTTTTAAATTACTATACAAGGGAAGTGTCTGATAAAGTTTATCAGTAACATGAAGCCATACATTCTTTGGTATACCTCCATAATTGGCGTTGAAATTACGGTCACTCCATTGATATTTGGTGCCGGTAGCACGTTCCTTATAATTCCAATTGTTATCAATACGGACCGCCATTACATTCTCTTGTCCATATTTAATATAAGGAGTCAAATCGAAACCTACAGCATCGCACCATTTTCATGCAAGCCGATATATTCGCCATTGATATAAAAATCAGCTCCTTGACGGACCCCCTCAAATTCAACAAAGACTTTTTTGTTCTTGCTGCCGGCAGGCAGACGGAAATGTTTACGATACCACATCACAGTATCCGTCAATTGCTCTATACTCAAACGAAAAGCTTCATCTTCATTAAAAGGACGGGGTAATGTTACTTTCTTCCAATCCGTATCCTGAAAACGTACCTCTTTGGCTTCCGGTATATCGCCAACATAAAGTAACCATTCAGAATTAAAATTGTATTTATCACGGACAGATGATGCTGCCGCAATCTGACTTATTCCTATAAAAGTCAATAAAAATAAAAGAATTTTGTTTCTCATAGCTATCTCAAATTGTTTGTTGCAAAACTAGCATAAAGTCCTCTTGCCTACCATAGAATAAGATACATTTATATAGAAATTCGTTCAAAACGAAATTCAGGGTATTCATGTTGCGCATATTCACATATCACATTAATACTCAACATATTACACAAATACCCTGAAACATTTATTCTATAGGTTGCAACATCAGGACTATATAATTCATTGCTTCACCATAGCCGGAGTCAACGTTACAGGTCCCAATAGCCCTGAAGATTTTGGTTCCCAATCAGAAGCATCAAAGATACCATTTTTCACATTTTCCTTTTTTCTTGCAGACATATTTACATTATAGAAAATCTTCCAGTCCACTCCCTTCTTATCCATATAAGCAATTCGATTCGCCATAGAGTTGGCTACTCTGACAACTAACTCATCCTGTCCTTTGAATTTTTCAGCAGGGATATACAATTGATAAGGAGAGTCAATCACTGTACCGATATAATCTCCATTCAAATAGACAGATGCATTTTCCGCTACAGAGCCAAGATCCAATTTGATCACATCCGCTACAGGCACCTTATTTATAGTAGTCGTATAAACGGCTGTTCCAGAAAAAGCTTTATATTCATCCCCTACAAAATCAGTCCATGAGCCCAAACTGTCAACCGTTATAGAAGCAGGAAGTTGAGGACCTCCTTGAACAAAAGAAACAGTCCAACTGCCGGAAACAGGATTGGGCTCACCTGCATTTTGATAATAAGCATAGGCATCTCCTGTAAAATGCTGACCGGAAGTTGATACAATGACAGTTTCACCCGGATTCAATTCCAGATAAACATCTGTTTGCCCGTCATTGCGTTTCATAGCAGCCAAACCACTGGCACCAGTCATTGGATTGAAAATCGCCGCACTCCGAGCTTCTGTACGAAGTGGAATCCAATCCTCTATTTTACGGTCGCTACTATTTTCTATAAAGTAATATTTTCCCGTCGCACTATTTCTTCGGATACATTGCAGACCTGCCTGATACATTTTCTCAGCACCCACATTCGCCTCATCCATCAGAGCATTAATATCATCTGACAAACAAATCTTCCCCTTACCTACCCGTGCACATTTAACAGCACCTTCAGCATGAAAGTCCAAAGCATCCAGCATTTCTTTAAAATGAGCCTGTTTCTCTTCCGAAAGAATCATTCCGGCCATATCTTGAGGAATTCCCTTATAAAACACAACGGTAGCACCTTCATCAGCCAAAGCCATCAGTTTTTCCATTGTTTCATAAGGAATATATTGCGCCGCCGAAACAAGAACGGTTTTATATGCGGCACCGGGCGTTACAATCATTTCTTTCTCAATATTAGTTTTAAGAAGTTGCTTGTCAGAAATCATATCCCACGCATAACCATTCTCTGTTAAAGTTACCGCACTTTCTCTGACCGAAGATTCCAACATATTACGATCCAATCCGCTAAAATGCTGAAGACTTCTGTTCCCTTGTTCAGACATCACATCGGCTATGTTATAGTATAAAAGAACATCATTGTCAGGAGTGCCATCCTGTAAAAATGACTGCACGCGAGTAACATACTGATTCAAATATTTAAAATCCTCCCAAAACGGATTATTCGGATGAAAATGGACTGCCGCATAAAATAACCATCCCGGCCAGGGAGCCTCCTGCGGACTGAAACAAGTGCCATGATAAAAAATATGATTCACCCCACCCAGAAAGAAAAGGTCAAGCGCTTTCTTTACATCTCCCAGATTCGATTGAAAATGTTCATCCAGCCAAGTCGCACTTTCTGAAGATGAGAGTTTCTTTCCTTCCGTATGAGCTACAGACGGAGCTGCTTTTATACTGACCAAATCACGCCCCTCTATTTCGGGCACATCACTCACTGCATACAAATCCAGAATATTGGCAGGAGAACCATGAGCCTGATTCCTTATACCCTTTCCTTGTTTTGCCGCCCAATGTTGCCAACGAATAGAATAATGATTTATCAATAAATCGTTTATGGTTTGTCTATAATCATACAACACCCTTGCATTCTTGTCCGGTGTATCCATACCTAACAATGCGGGTAAATGCTGACGCAAGTCATATCCCCTATATTTTTGGAATTCGTCAAAAAAAGCAGGAGTCCAATTCGACTCGCCTCTTGCATCGTCCACTTCATAAGAGTCATTAAAATAATACCTCAGATAACTGATATCCTTTCCTTTAAAAGCCTCATCAAATTTACTGAGATAATGATCAATGGCCGAAGCTGAAAAATGATCTATCACATCACCTTCACCACCAGGTCCTGCACGTTCTACCATTTTTCCATGATGACCTTGGAACAGAGCGCAAATAGTCCAGTCACCTTGAGGAGCCGTCCAGTCCAATGTACCATCCGGCTTTATTTTTGAAGTCAAGTCGAGACATTCACCTTTATCACTATTAGCGGTCACTATAATCAAAGGCAGTTCCTTTTTATATCGTACCTGATCCAATGCCAATGTCTGTAAATCAGCATTCGCACTGACTGGTTCTTTCAAATCCTCCAGTTTTACCGGAGTATGCCCTGCCAATCTGACAAAGCCTTCTTCCTTATATCGGACAGGTTCACCTAATTGTTCGCCTTCTTTCAATTGATAAGTTTTATAACCCACCGTCTTGCACGCATCTTCGGGAGTAACCCAAGGTCCTCCAAACGGCCATCCCGAAGCATTAGCCAAATCAATTCCTAACCCCAACTGCTTTGCTTCCTGCAAAGTATACAGAAACAAATCAACCCATTCCGAAGAAAGAAAATCTTTAAAGCGGTCCTCATAACCATGTATTCCATAAATAGGAGTGATCTCTAATCCACCCAGATTTGCCTCCTGGTACTTACGCATAACCGTATCCAAGTCAGTAGTCCTGACCGCATTGCCTTCCCACCACCATCGCGTCCAAGGCTTGGTCTCGTTAGTCACTTGCGGCCATTCAATCTTCTGATTCTGTGTACAAGCCAAACAGCCACAAACTGCAAAAAGTACATAACAGAACTTACTGCATTTCTTTAAAAATAAGGATTGCTTCATAAATCTTACTTGTTTAAAAATGGAAACGGGCATTTTCAACACGTTGACCACCTATCATATTCTTTAATTTCCTTGCCACATCAGGATATTGCTTTATCACATTAGTAGTTTCTGCCGGATCTGTATAAATGTTATACAATTCTTCATAAGTTTTAGACGAATCACTAACTTCCAGTCTCACCAACTTCCAACCATCAGGTGTCATAATAGATTGCTTTCCTCCAAATTCAAAGAACTCATAATAAATACAATCATGCTCCTTCTGAGTACCTTTTCCCGTAAGAGTAGGCAAATAAGATATACCATCAATATTTTGAGGAATATCCGCCTGCACCAATTCACCTATAGTAGGCAAAAAATCCCAAAATGCAGAAATATGATTGGTAACTACCCCTTGTGGAATAACTCCCGGCCATTGAATGACGAACGGAGTACGGATACCTCCTTCATATAAATCTCTTTTCTGGCCTCTGAACGGACCATTACTGTCAAAATAAGATGGATCGTGCCCTCCCTCCGAATGGACTCCATTATCGGAAGTAAAAACAATGATCGTATGATCATACAAACCTTTCTCTTTCAACTCTTTAATAATCAAACCCACACTTTTATCCAAATAAGTAACCATCGCCGCATACGCCGCACGCGGAGTTTGCTGCGATTTATAACCGTCTCTGCTTCCTCCAAAAGGAGTTTCACAAAATTCCCCCTCATACTCCGTCATCGCTTCCCCCATTATATCAAGATCCGCATGGGGTATGGTCGGTGAAAAATAAAGGAAGAAAGGTTTCTGCGCATTTTCATCAATAAAATTCAAAGCCTTTTCCAACATCAAGTCATGCGAATAATATTTCCCATCCAGCATAATCTTCTGCTCATTCTCATGCAAAAACTCAGGGTAATAACTATGAGCAAAACGTTGCCCCAGATAACCGTAGAAATAATCAAAACCATGTTTGCCGGGCATACCTTCCGTACCCGGTCCTCCCATTCCCCATTTGCCTACACATCCGGTAACATAATTCTTTGTTTTAAAAATATCGGCTACGGTAACTTCACCGGCAGGAAGCGGAGTTTCATATAACAATCCATCCGAACCTGCACTTTTGCATTTCCTCTGATTGCGGCATGTCCCATATGCTTTCCTGTAATCAGAGCACAACGGGACGGAGCACTGACCGTAGAACCGGAATAATGCTGCATAAACTTCATCCCGTTCTGAGCTATCCCATCAATATTCGGTGTCTTAATCTGACGCTGACCATAGCATCCCAAATCACCTATTCCCAAATCATCCGCCATAATATAAATAACATTGGGCGATTTCTCTGCCGTTGTAGTCTGGGCCATCGTAAGCCCTGAAGACAACAAAGCTGCGGAAAATAATATCTTACGTGTATTTTTCATATCCAACCTTACTTTATTTAAAGGATGAAATATCCACCATCATTAAATTCAATCTTTTTCCATTTGTAAAATGTCCGGATTGGAAAAGAACTTTCGTACCATCCGGACTAAAGCTGGGATGTGCATGATCCGGTTTCATCTTGGTATCCGACGCCAACCAATGACGCTCCCCGGTCTGTACATTAACCAACCATACATTTCCTCCAAAAGTATCTCCGGCAGCCCATTTATTATCACGGCTGGCATTACAATGCCAGAAACCTCTTCCTACCAATGGCCGTCAATCGCTTGGCGGTCTTTTTCTAATTCCACCTGCCCTATCAACTCTACATCATCCGTACGCAAATTGATACGCACAATACCACTTGCCTGTTTGCGAAGACGCGGCTGAAATCCTAAGATATTGAAATATACAAAATCTTTGGTTGCAAAAGTTTCATGAGTCACCCAATCTAGCGGAGTTTCTTTATATAAAGGTTTAAAGACTGTTCCATCTGCCGTGCAAAACCACATACGCTGATGGGCATCGCCACCGGTTTCGTTACAAAAAACGATTTCACCCGGAGTAAAACGGCTGGCTTGTATATGTCCTGTTTTAAACTCCGTATCAATAACCTTAGTTACTTCTCCCGTACTGAGATTCATTTTACGAATTCCGCAAAGAGTTGGCTTTATCTTTACCGGCTGGTTACTTTCAGGCAGGAAAGCGTTTTTCATCATACGTTCCTTTTCCTCTTCCGTACCCTCACGCTCAACAGTTATGTAGGCATAATCATCATTACAATCCACAGCATATCCTCCCGGACGTCCCATCTCAGTGGGGAAAGTGCCTATGAAAGTTTCATAAGCGGATGGTTTACCTACTTTTCCTTGTTTTACATCGGCAAAGAATTTATTCAAGTCCATTACATACATGTTCCAGTTTTCTTTTTCTTTCCGGCTGACAAACATACGATTCGTTTTATTAGCCAAAAAAGCACTGCCCAAGTTCGGTCCTTCCGTAGCTTGAATAATCTTACCGGTGGCCATTTCAATAAAGTAAATCTGTGTAGGAGTCCATTTACGTTTTTCTCCGTTAGGAAGCGTACTTTCCACCTCTTTGTCATTTCCACGGCTGGAAGACCTGAACAATAAGTATTTGCCATCAGCCGTCCACATGGGATCAGTCTGATAAAGAAAACGGTCATTCTTCATCGTGTCGGTCAACATAGTGATAGTATTGCCGGTCGCACTATCTACATAAGTCCGCATTTCCGATGCAGTGCAGTTTCCAAACTGAGCCAATGCGGCTTTACTAAAAGCTAAAAATAATGTAATAGCTAAAAATGTCTTTCTCATAGCATGTCATTTTTATCTGATACGACAAATTTATGCATGAGAGAAATTATATCAAATAGAATTTTATCCATTTATATGGTTAATTGTTCACTTTTTAGTTAACTCATAAAAAAAAAAGTAAGATAGCACCGACAATGCACCTTACTTTTTAACGAGTTAATCAAATTTCCTAATTAACCCCATTTCCAAGAACATATTGATATTATCAATTTAATTAATATCCATAATTCTGATAAGCTTTTTTTGCAGCTTCATCCAACAACACACCATTTTCATCTGTCAGCAACTCTATGAAAGTTCTAGAGAATGGTTTCAATGTCATATAATTCTGGAAATTGCCTTTAGCATTTCCTGTTTGACCATTACCACCATTCACATTATCAGAAACATCCCATGAACCTACCGGATAAGTGTTATTAGCCGAATTTGCTCCCATTTGGTTATGCCACTGAATACGCTGAGCTTGAACACCTGCATGGTGAATCACTCCATAGTAGATAAATTCTTCATTGAACTCTCTCGCATATTCATTATATATAAATTCCAGAAAACGTTTTTCCGGAGTATCAGCAACAGGAGTATAATTTTCTAATTTTGATTTTTCGGAAGTTCCATCCCAATATGAAGCATCGACCTTTATTGCATCATAACTATTATTATCTACTTCATACGGCCATTGTTGTGACTCGTTACTTAAATTTTCATGTCCAGGATATAAACGTGCAAGTACTTCATTACGAGTTTCACCAGGTTTAAAGGCTGCACGTCTGCGTAATACATTAATATCTTCAATTGCTTTACCGTATTCTCCCTTACGTCCATAAGCCTCAGCACGCACCAAGTACATTTCAGCAGAACGCATAACCGGAATATCCCGACCTCCACTTTCACTATCCAAAGCACCACGATTAGGATCATCATACTTCATATTTGTAACCTTACCTGTTTTAGAAGTATTCTCCAATCCATAGAAAATTTTACTATCGGCAAACGAATAATCATCATTACCAACAATTTGTGGGCGATAATAATACTTATTGCCATCTTTCACCCATCTGGCAAATACAGGATATGGCTGAGCATTGATAACCTCCACATCAATAGCGGTTTCTTTTGTATTCTCAATCATAGCACGTGAGATATCTCCTGTTCCCATTTTATGTTCTCCCGCCACAGCTTTACGACCTCCCCAAGAAGGACGATTATAAGTAGGCAAAATATGTTCATTGAAATAAGCTGCTTGTTCCTCATTCCAAACATACGTTTTATTTCTTTCATCATTGTAAGCATAATAATCTCCATTTGCACTGGGAGTAGAAGCTCCCGAAGTGTTTATGCCTGTCACATATTCCAAACGGAAAGTTTTTTGATAACGAGAGTCATTTAGTTTGTCTGTAAATACGTCTATACCAAAATCATCATTACAAAAACCTTGATTTGACTTACCGCCATATTCCCACAAACGACTAGGAATACCATACTTGTCACCTGCATAATCACCGACAAAGAAAGTCAAAGCACGTACACCGTAACGATAGTTATCACCACTTTCTGAAAATACTGCGTTCAAAACATTCTCTGTTGTCTTTTCATTCGAGAAATCACCTAGGTCATGGCGGAACAATTCATGATAATCATCTACCAACGGATGAGCATTAATCACCATATTAGCATAATAAATACAAGAATCCAAATCCGCAGCCCCCTCACCTTTATAAAGCATACCCAAATATGACTTTTCATTGCTATTATCTATCGTTCCATCAGCTCTACGACCATATTCAGGAGTACCATACTCTTTACCTTGATAACGATTCAAATAAATCTTAGCCAATAAATGAGCCGCTGCATATTTTGTTGCACGTCCATATTCAGCCTCACTATATTGCTCTGGCAAATGCTCCACCGCATAACGCAAATCACCAATCAGTTCCTTGAACATGACAGATGCAGGAGTACGCGTATATTGATAATTTGAAGGCAAAGAAGTACTACTTTCCGTTGAAAAATAGACATCACCAAAAACTGTATTCAGCAAATAATACACGTAAGCACGATTAAATAACACCTCAGACAAACGTGCTGCTGCAAAAGAAGGGTCAGAAGCATATTTTCCTAAAGCATCCCCTGAACGAATAGCAGTAATAGCCTTATTACAATTATCGATAATCGGATAGCCATTGATCAAAAATCCAGCCTGCTGCTTTGACTGAAATCCCATAAACTGATTAGCCTGATTTCCTATGAGCCCCGAAGGAGACCACTCAGATATTGCAAACTTATTCAATGACGTCGCACCACTTTTCATAGCACAGTCATGACCTGTTTCCAACATATGCAGACCTTCAGTGTACAACAAAGGAAAACGAACCGAATTATATGAACTCACAATCAATTGATCCAAACCTATTTCAGTATTCAAATAGTCCTGTGTTATGGAAGATACCATTTTTCTTCCAAGAAACTATCAGAACAACTTGCTAATGCAAGTGCAAATGTACCAGCTAATATATATTTTTTCATTTTCTTCATATTATAAAATCAATACTATCAATTAGAAGCCCAATCTTACTCCCAAAACAAGACTGCGAGTAATACAAGTATTATTAGTTTGTCCACCAATATGATTACCTGCATCCCAACCAGTCAAATCATCCGGATTAATACCAGCTTTAACCAATTCTCCACCAAAAAGGAACGGATTCAATACCTGAGCATATACCTGTGCACTGCTTGCACCACACTTCTTCAACCAACTTTGAGGAACTGTATAAGACAAAGCTATATTCTTTATAAGAACCATATTTCCTTTTGTATAATTTCTTACATAGTCATATTTAGTTTCACGAGTTGCAGTAGTAGGCTGAGCAAACTTTGCATCTGTATTAGTTGGTGACCATGTATCTTTTTCAATTCGACGACCAATAGTCTGGGTCAGACCATAATAAGTATTACCAAATCGAAAATAAGTAAAGAAGCTCAAATTCCAGTTCTTATAGGTAAATGAATTATTGATACCGCCTGTCCATTTAGGAGATTTATTATAAATTTTCTTATCATTATCATCAAATTTACCAAATCCATTATCCATATAGGAAACAACTTCACCTGTTTTATTACCTGCAGCATCTTTTATTTCTACAGTCTTTGATCCTTCTGTACCTTGTGGAACTTCAACTAATGGTTGATCCACAATCTTATATTGTCCAGGAAGGAAAGTCAATCCCAAAGAACGATAAACATCCATCAAATGATTATCCTCCTGAGTATTTTGCCAAATGCGGTCATACTGGAAATCATAAAAACTATTCAAAGGCTCACCCACCATCCAAGGACCTGTTGAATCATACGTAGCACCACCGGCCAATTCTTTAATTTTTTCATTATTCAAAGAGAAAGTCCAATCCGTTTGCCATGTGAAGTCTTTTGTTTTAACATTTACAGTTGACAACGAAACTTCAAAACCTCTATTTTCTGTCTTACCTACATTATTCAAGATTTGTGCATAACCGGTAATTACCGGAATAGACTGATTCATCAGCAAATCAGAAGTCTTAGCAATATAATATTCAACACTACCACTAATACGATTCTCCAAGACTCCAAAATCAACACCAACATTTAAAGATGAAGTTTTTTCCCAACCTAAAGAATAGTTAGGCATAATATTAGTCTTTGTACCAATAGTATTCGACGAAACATTGCCCACTCCAAATGGGATGCTAGCATAGGTAGAAGTAACAGAACCTGCTGTTTGATAAGGATTAACAGCAGAGTTACCTGTAACACCATATCCTACACGAAGTTTTAATTGGTTAATCCAATTAATTTGCTGTATCCATTTCTCTTGTTCCATACGCCATGCCAATGCAGCAGAAGGAAAGAAATCCCATTTGTTTCCAGCAGCCAACATAGAAGCGCCATCAAATCGTCCGGTAACAGTCAACAAATATTTATCCATCAATCCATAATTCACACGTGCCATATAAGAAGCTCTTGACCAAGTAGAAAAATTGGAGCCTGGAGCATATTTTGCATTATTCGATGCACCAATATTATACCACAAAGAAGAAGGAAATGTGATTTCATATCCACGCATGTTCAACCCTTCAGTACGATAACGTTCAGCTGATTGCAACAAAGTAATATTTACCGAATGAATATCTTTTATTGTTTTATTGATATACAGCAAGTTTTCCAATGTCCATGACAACTTCTGACTGTGCTCATTATTGCTACATTAGGAGCCATTGCAGGATTTTTAAAAGGATTAGTATATCCCTCACCATAATAACTACCCACACGGGAGTTACGATATTGAGCGCCTAAATTCGTACGCCATTTTACACCTTTCAAAGGTTCCCAAAATTGTCCAAAATCCAATTCTGCATAAGAAGAGAAGTTCACGCCATAATAACGTGTTTCATTCCAAGCATCATCTATATTTCTCAAAGGATTATGATAAGCCTGATCATCGGCACTTGCAACCTCCAGTATAGAACCATCTTCATTATAAGCCGGTACCCATGGCATCATATCCATAGCCAAACCATAAGAGTCTTTTGCTCCTGTATTACTTGTATTACTTACAATACCATAATTTTTAATAGAATGAGTAGCATTCAATCCCATTCCCACTTTCAACCATTTAGTCGGAATAATTTCACCGTTTATATTGGCTGTATAACGTTTGAATCTTGGTCTTTCATAGGTACTTTCTGATCCAAATATCCCAATGATACATACAATTTGGAAGTTTCCGTTCCTGCTGAAAGAGAAATCTGATGATTATGAGTAAATGCTGTACGTGTCACCAATTCGCCCCAATCAGTTGTTTCTAATTGTGAAGGATCATAAGAATAAGTTCCATCAGCATTTTGCTGATATACTTTTTCCAATCGTTTATCCATATATGACATATTGTTGGGATTCAGCCATAAAGCTTTATCACGCTCAGGATCAGGGTTGTCACCATATCTACCATTATAAGTACCACCCGTAATAGCTGACTGACGATTATAATCCAACAATTGACCAGAATTCATATAATCAGTTGTTGAATCCAAGAAACCAAAACTAAATGAGCCATCATAATTAATAGTAGTTCTACCCGTTTTACCTTTTTTGGTTGTCACCAAGATAACACCATTAGCACCACGAGAGCCATAAATAGCGGTAGCAGAAGCATCTTTCAAAATTTCCATAGATTCAATATCACTCGGATTAACATCAGCAATCGAACCTGCTGACATAGGTATTCCGTCAATAACATATAAAGGATTATTATCCGCAGTTAAAGAACGATTACCACGAATACGAATATCGCCCAACTCACCAGGACGATTATTAGACGTAATATCCACACCTGTCACACGTCCTTGCATAGCCTGCAAAGCATTTTGAACAGGACGATCCTCTATAACCTTACTCGTAACACGTGCCATAGCACCAGTCACATCACTTTTTTTCTGAACACCATAACCAACCACTACCACTTCATCCAGTGTTTCGGTATCCTCCTCCAAGATTATTTTAACGGTAGATTGTCCTTTCACTTGGA
>ENA-OQAS01000591-OQAS01000591.1-human-gut-metagenome-genome-assembly--contig:-NODE-591-length-18827-cov-1.597754_pt1 | contig 18827 bp, 23 predicted proteins | sample MGYA00242733_ERZ504523 | MGnify/ENA primary metagenome ERZ504523 (study PRJEB26092, sample SAMD00036239) | human gut metagenome | host: Homo sapiens | study: EMG produced TPA metagenomics assembly of...
ATAAACTCGACTCATTTTTGGGATATGAATCAAGATATCCCGTTTGATTCTTCTTTGATTATAGAAGGCTTAGGCATATCCTCTGATATGAGCGCTCCTATCATGTCTGTCATCAATATATCGTCGTGATTGCCACGACGGGAATATTCCCGTAACTACCGTCCGGACGTTGCTCGTATTTGGATGCCTCCTTATACATGCGCTCATCCGGGTCTATGAACATATCGTCCTCGAACGCCACTATGAAATTATCTACCATGTCCTGCTTGGTCTTTTTGTTGGTCTGGAAGCCTATCTTCTTGTATATGCCGTTCCTTATGTCCTCGGGATCCGTCGCCGCTCGCATGTAAGATTAGGTAGATATCCTCTATCTTTTTCAGTATGCCACGAATATGATCGCCTTCCTCCACGAACTCGGATGCCTCTGATTTTTCTTATCAAACGTATTGCTCTCGAAGGCGAGAAGGGCGTTCTTGTAGTATCTGGCGATCTTGACGGCTTTGTAGGCGAGCCAGTCATATCGTATATGACCGTGCCATCTAGCTACCACCTCCGGCTTTCCTCCGCTAAATCGTAAATTCCATCTGTTTATCACTGTTATACATGAGGGGTCTGAGTTCTTGCTACGTCCACCGACATCGACGATGACAAGATACTCGTTGGATGTCCTTGTATCATCGGGCCTCTTCCAGATTCTCAACAGGCCGTTCGGATTCTTGGTGAGAATTATCCTCTTGGTCTTTTCTGATTGGGATATGTCGCCAATGAACTCCGGGGGGGATACGTATCTTTCCCGCATCACCTCGATCGTATAGATATTGAACACGAGATTACCGGAATACTTGAAGCACTCGACATCGTCGGATGGTGCCTCGGATGCCATTGAAGCGTGGTCATGAAACGACGCCCTTTTCTTTATGTACCATTGATGTGCTCCAGCGTAGCTCCTTTTTCCCATAGAGACCATAGATACTGTCCCGGCTCGCTATTGTCATTAGGGGAGGTCGTGACACCCCTTCCCTCTAATAGATCCAGTATGAAAAGCCGGGTCTCTTTCTTGTCCTTGAATCTTATCATGTCGTTCTCGATAAAGAAGAACGGTATGAATAGCGCCTTACGGGATGACGTGCCTCCTTGGCCATTTGGTACTCATCATAGAAATAACCGGCCATGCCGTTAGCCGTAGACTCGGAGATCTCCATGGTCAACGGTCTCTCCAATATATTCGAGTCTATGTTTGTTATAACCTGCTCCGCCGATTTGCCATCCGTTGTTTTCCAGTAGCTACCTCCGAGAAGTGGGCCATGGCATAGTCCATACCACTGTTGACTCGAAATTCTCATAAGATGCCACGGTTATCACGTTATCACGTACCTTGTTCCCGGACGGGTCGGTGATTATGGAGTCGGACGCCGAATGCTCGTAAGGGCGAATTGCAGCTTGTCAACACTATATATAAAGCCCGGGATGTTATCGAGAACCTTTTTATACATGGCCTTGATACGTTTGGCGGTATCTTTCGTCTGGGCTATAATTACGGAATACCATCCTTCCATGACGAATAGCTGTATCCACGCCATATAGAGCTGTACCAAGGTGGAACCTCCCCATTGCCGGGCTTTCAATAATATTATACGGATCGGGACTCCCTTATGCCTCATTTCCTCCAGAACGGATAGCACGTAACGTTGGGCGTAATTAAGCTCGAAGGGGATCATTTCTCCCGCCTCTTTCGACTTGATCTTAAATAACGAGAAAAAGGCGAAGGACGGGTCTCTCGAGCAACGAGCCCAAAATAGCATGTTGGCCACGTCCTCCTCATTTATCCCATCTGAATCCGGGTACAGCTCGTTGAACCTTATCGTGTAGTCCTTTATGGAACCAGCTTTCAGACATCCTGATACAGATCGTTCTTGAAAACCTCCTCGGTAAGCCACTGTACCCTTATGGGGTAATCATCTATGACAACCCTATGCTATGCCCCTCCATTCCACGCCCCGTGAATGGTCGTGCGTGCCGAATATATTTTTCAGCCTCTTGTTATTCTCGGCCAATATAGACTCAACCTCTTCCGTGAACGCTAATTTTCTGTATGACTCCATAGATGATATAGGCTATTAGGAATGACAGCAAGTGTATCCTCCAGTTGAATAAGGGGATAAACGCCATGACGATATTGCTCAATATTATTCTCCAAAGGCTTAGTTTATAGGCGTGATATCTGCGGGCGTAACATCCCATGATAAATCCGGACATGCCGCATGTAGGAACCGGCAATGAGGCTAGTGGTACGAACGAGGCCAAGACGCAAGACACGTAACCGATCAGGCATGTTTTCACACGAGGCTTAAACTGGAATAAGGCGATAAGATTTAATGATAAATGAAAGATGTTTGCGTGGGTGAACGTGTAAAGGAAATGGTCGTATGGTATGGAATTGGTATCGAAATAGAAATGTTTACCTGCGAGTTGGAGTATGACGCTTGTCAAGGCGATTATTAATGAAGGAATCAGTCTTTTTAGCTTACCTTCCATTTTTCCTTTCCCGGTTGATGCGTTGTATTATCGCCAACGCCCGTGAATAGGATATGTAAAAACAGGGGGCCGTTTGATAGACCGCGAAAGAGGTGATGAAATAAACGGAGCTTCCCTTGAATTCTCTCTTTTTCTCCAGCTCTTTGTAAATCTCATAAATGTCATCGATCATCTTGTTCCTGATCGATCGACCCTTTTCCTTGGTCTTCCCTTTCCTGATCAGCAGGATTCCCCTATACGCTTGAAGGGTGGAGATCCAGAACCTAGAGGCATGTGAGGATATAGCCTCATTACCGCCTCTCGGTGGGATTTCACTTCCCTCATCTTCAAAGCACGTCTATAAGCTTCGTAAAGCTCCATGTCCCGCTCTGGGATGAATCTACGCCATTAACCATAAAGAACGCTTGTTTTGGTGAACATCACAAAGATAAAAAATAGATTCACATGTTTGATTATTCTTAGGGTTCATGGGTTAAATAAAATAATCAAAATAACAAAACGGATATACCTTATTATTTTCCTTTGCCTAAAACAAAATCGATTAAGGTATGGCAGATATATCTAACAAAGAGAGATTCAGACAGAGATACGCCAAACGGAATCCGGATCTTAACATGGATGACGAGGAGGCTTACTACGGCTCGGTCAACCAGTTCATGGACGAGTATGAGGGTTATGAGGGAAACTCTAAGAAAATGCGGGAGAACCTATCGAAGAGTCCAGCTTTCGCCGAGTTGATGGTAGCCGCTAGGGATCAGGATGATTTCGATCCCGTGGTGTGGATGGTACAGAATAAGGGGCTTGACTTAAAAGCTTGGCCGATGATCCTGATTATTCGCAAAAGCTGGCCGACGCTCATAACGCTTACTTGGAGAAACTGGCGAAACAGGACGAGATCGAGAAACAAATGTCGGAGAATATGCCGGCTAGCGTGGAAGGGATAAGGCGAAAGCCTCGGAGATGGGCCTTTCCGATGATCAAGCGGAGGAGGTTATAGGCAAGATGTATCAAGTCATGGATGATTTGATCGTCGGTAAATTGGACCCGTCTATTTTCGAGATGATGGCCAAGGGCATGAATTATAACCAAGACGTGGAGGCCGCGCGGAGGAAGGCGTTGCGGAAGGGATCAACAAGAAAGTTACCGACAAGTTAAAGGATCTTAGCGGTAAGCAGGAAAGGCCGAGAGGAAGACAAGGAGCACGGCAGGAGAAGCCGGTTACGCAAGACGTGAACAATCCTTTTTTATAATAAGAATAAGAATAATAACAATTAATACTTTTGCGATGAATAAATTATTTAAAGACAAGATGTTTTGGGTCAAGGCTTTGTTCTTTGTCTTGGCGGTATTGACCGGTGGAGCGGCTATGGCCGTGGAGATCGGGGAGAATGGAAGTGATACGGATCCCAATGATGGCAAGCCGTTGGAGAACGCGACCCCGGACGCAGCAGGTAAGGGTATTGATCAGCAGGGGCAGGGGGCTACCGGATCTGCGGTCACTGACGCTGATCTGGCCGAGAACAAGGTAGAGGATTACGTCAGTAAATTTCAAGCGTACAAATATCCCATGCACACGGATTTCCTCAAGCTCGCCAAGCAAGTCCATGTCAACACGAAGGAACCGGAGCATTACAATATTGGCGAGGCTATAATGGATTGCGTTACCAAGGCGGCGGTGACCAACACTGAAAAGGACGCTGAGGTAAAGCTAAGCTTGTATAAGAATGACGAGAAGTTATTTGCCGAGTGCAACACTGTCTTGGTAGACGGCGTAACCGGATATGATGAGAACGGAAATTCTGACGGTAGCCCGTTAGTCCTCTATGTCATATCCGCGGATAAGGCTAACGGTATTATGGTTTCCGCTCTTAATGGCCCGTTGGATGAAGGAAAAAACATGTATGTGCCGGATTTGAAAGCGGGTACCGGATTGCACATCATGGCACCGGCCATGAGTGAGAGTGAGGTGGAGATCGCCCCGGATTCCGCTTATCCCAAGAAAGAGATCGCCTACTTGCAGAAGAAGGTATGTCCGATCACGTGGACGGAATTCTTCGAGCGTATCAATAAGAAGGCTAAGTGAACGTGCAAGACTTGAAGGATTGGACTTTGTCTAATTTCCGCAAGAAATGTACACGCACGATGTTGATCGGTGTAGGTACGAAGTTCGTGAAGTATGGCTCCAAGAAAACAGGTACCGAATACGTGTATGCCCAGAAAGGCGTGTTGAGACAATTACGGCTGGGTTACCAGATCGGTTCGACATTGGAGTTCGCCGATCTTATCGGTATCACCCGTATGCTTTTCGGAAAGTACTCGAACACGAACGAGATGGACGTGTATTGCGGTACCAAGTTCATCGAGAAGTTGCTGAACATCGACTTTACGAAACATAAGGATATCTCATTCGTCAAGAAACAGAATATCGGTATTGATATCTCCTCTTTCGAGACCACTTTCGGAAAGTTGAACTTCAAGGTCGAGCACGCCCTTGACGATCTTGGATATGAGGAATGCGCCGTCGCTTTCCCGATGTCCGAGGCCAAGCGTTATTACTACCAGAAAGGAAAGACTCTTACCGTGGATCATTCCAAGGGAGAAGGCGGTGAGGTACGGGAGGCCAAATCCCAATATTATATTCAGGATGACTGCTTGATGCTTACGGGTTATAACTCGATGCTGATCGGTCCGGACGTGACAGTGAGCGGATATAAGCTGTCTATGCTTGACACAGTAGTTTCCAGCGTGGCTTCCCTGAGTTCCGTATCTACACCGAAAAAGGACGATGTGGTTTACTTGACCGTAGCGGACGATACGCACGCCGTCGGATTGTATGTATATGACGGTACCGCATGGAAACCATACAAGGGAGAGATTAACGTGTAAACTGTAATATTGTCAAACAAGACCCACCGGAGCAAACGCACGGTGGGTCTAATAAATCAATCGAATGATCACGAAAACATATGAGTTGGTAGGCAAGGATAATTGCATGCTCCGTACTATATACTGCGGCACAAGGTCAGCATGGAGTTCAAGGGCGGTAATTTCATCAATGGCAAGAACGCCTTACTACGGACTAGCAACCCTTTCGTACAAGACGCTATCGAGAATGATTGCCGATTTGGTACGTCTATCCGGCTCGTCTCTACGTTAAAAGACGATGATGTGTCTGGTGTCTCGGTCATGAGGAACTCGAGAGGCCGGGAAAAACAAGTGAAAGAGGTCAAGACCGTAAAGAACGTGAATGATGCTATTGACTATTTCGCCAAGATGGGCTATAAAGTGGAGAACGATGATATGCTCGAGGAGTTAAAGGATAAATTAAGTGTCTCGTTCCCGAACATGAAATGATATGGATATTAGCGTGAGCGACATAGTGAGTGAGGTCAAGATCTGCATAGACGAGATCGGGCTTAATGACGCTGAGTTCCTAGGAACGCAGGATAACGAGGAAATGGACACGATTATCAAGTCCAAGATATCGGAGGCGTTGCGCTTCGTGAACGGTAACGCAGACTGGGGCCTGTTGGAACCAAACAAGATAATAACGGACGGAACCATAGAGGAAGATCTTGTCGCTCATGTAAGCTTGCCGGAGAACTACTCTCGGATTTGTTACGCTAGGCTATCATCATGGCCTTTATTTATTTCAGATCCTATCTATTGGAACGATAAGGAATACGCCACGCTGTCGGATCCATACGCAACGGGGACATGGGAAAGACCTAAACTGGCGTTGACCATGAGGCCGGGTAAGACATTGGAGCTATATAAGGCGAAGGATAAATCCGATACGTTCGAGATCGGGATCATAACGGACGAGGATATAACGGATAGCTTGGAGGTAAGCCCCAAGCTGAAAAAGGCGCTGATCTATTATATATCCGGCCTCACGTTGCTTACTTACAGGGATCAGCATGCGGACAGTATGTTTAATCAAGCGTTGGTTCTTATGGGTGTCAATCCATCCGGGGCCAACTCCAATCAATAACAAGACTATAGAATCATGGTATACATATTCAAGGACAGGTTAATTCGGGTAGAGTGGACTATTTACAAGGGGATAAGCCCGGTGAAAGAGGATTTCTCCCGATCTAATGTAAAGGTTTTTCTATTAGGCAACCGGGAGAAATATCTACTTCAAGCGAGAGCGGACAAAGGTACGCTTTATGTAGACATTCCTTCAGAGTTGGAAGAAGGAACTTACTCTATCGAGGCGATATGGGTCAAGAATATGGATCATGTCTTTGATACACGAAGCGTATGCCGCTCCAAGAAAGAGGATCTTTTCTCTATTACCGAATTTGAGGACGAGGCTACGAATATCGGAGAAGGTGTCGTCGTGCTGAAAGTAAAGACCTCTACCGCCACTTATGGCTATGATGGTTTGTCCTCATACGAGCTGGCCGTATTACGTGGGGATTGGAACGGTACGGAAGGAGAGTGGCTGAAGCATGAGCGTTACGTAAGCGTACTCAATTCCCGTGGTGATAGCGAGGTTGATACCATGAGCCAAAAGGCCATTACCGATGAGTTGGAGCACAAGACAATGCCATAGAGGATATTAGAGAAGATACGGAAAAACTTGATAATCGTGTAGAGAAAGCGGAGGACAAGGTTAATAATATGGGGATGTCGTTGATGAGATCAAGAGCCATGCCCCGGTATCAGCCCGTCCCGCCGGTTTCAAGCCGGACATCGACCTTACCCCGGAGATCACGGTAGACCGTGCTTGGAGAGACCATGAGGGCAACGTTATCCGTGATACGTATATCACCCGGAGGGGATTGAGGAACGAGATAATCGACATCACCAACCAACAGGTAACGGACTTGAAGCCCGGTTCCGTCGATCCGGACGATCTTTCCGAGGCTACGAAGCAATTGATAGGAAACAAGAGCATTACCAATCTTCCGGACGAGGAGGATATAACCGTTTCGGAAAACCAGACCTTGAAACTGAAAGATAAGGAATACGCACCGAAGGATTACTCCGGAATGGGACGGGTGTACCTCCGGAAGCATTACGTGAACGGCGTGAACACGCTCACGCAGCACATGATGAGAAAGCCTAATACCATTTACATCATCCAGTACGACTACTGCCTAGCCGGTCAGACGATTGAGGTGCCGGACAATTGCGTGCTGGATTTCCAAGGGGGGAGTTTGAGGAATGGTACTATACGCTTTTACAATACGATTTTAATTGCAAATACAGAGGTATTCAATAATATAACCCTTAAGGCAACTTGCTTAATGATACTTGTACTACAGCATGGTTTAAATTAGACAGAACTGGATCTACTGATATATCTTCACAAATAAGAGGTTTATTCAGTGTTGCGTCAAATAGAGTTGAATTTACAGAGGGAACGTATCTCTTCTCAGAGGTGGATGTAAACTTTCCGGCTGCAATAAAAGGATTGGGGAGTGTAACTATTAAGCCTGTAGTTAAGTATCCTAATGTAGCATCAGCCTTGAAGAGAGTATTTACCGTAACTAATCAAAGTTACTTCAAGTTGGATAATATCTCATTTATAGGAGATACTCAATTTATATACAACAATGCTTATATAGGTGATGGTCTTATTCTATGCGATAAGGTTAAGGATGTAAGAATTACTAATTGTGTATTTGGTGATACTGTTTCAGGTTATCCAAACCCCGGACCTACTCCTACTACAACTATAGGGCAGTTAATTACTGGGCAAGATTGTAATTACTTTGAAATCTCTCATTCCGAGTTCTACAATAATGAGGCTTTTGAATGGATTAATATCACAATGCCCACTCTTAAAAGAGTGGATTTGAATGTGGTCTTTCAGTGATAACTATGTACATGATTATAATAGAGGAGCAACTCCTTTACTGGCTGTATGTAATAAACTTGAGATAAATAGAAACTTGTTTGAAAGATGTTACTATACAGGTTCATTACTTAATGCTCATGGTCTATACACAGAGTTCAAAGGCAATATCATTAGAGAAAGTAGAATGAGTTCTATACTTGACACATCAGAATGGGGTCAATATAGAAGTGAATCTGTTACTGCTGAAAATAATGATGTTGAGTGTTTGAATGCTGCTTTAGTAGCTACTCTTGCTACTAATATTACTATTAGGAATAATAGATGCAAGTGTTTTAATGCGCTTATAGCTCTTGGATCATCTGGAAATTATACAGATAAGGATACTAACACAGTCAATTCACCAGCATGTGAAACTATAATTATTGAAGGTAATGACTTTGACTTTTCCCATTATAATGCAAAATATAACTTACCTTCACCAGCTTATAGAGCAGGTGTATGTATATACCCTGTATATGTGATGGGTACTAATCTAAGTATCAGAAGTAATAAATTCAAATTTGTACAGGATGATGCTGTGGATAGAAGATACTTCTTGATACAGAATATGTATAATGTAGATTTTACTGACAATCAGATTGATGGTATAGCTACAAGACCTGAGTTAGGATTCTATAAAGCATTGATACAATACACTTTGACTAAATCGCGACTTGTACCTATTAGTAATAGGGAGATAAGAAGATTAACTTATGAGAATAATAGCAATATAAATACTATTGGCGCTTTCTTTGTGTTTGATATAAGATCTGAAAACTTTGATTGGTTCAAAGTTGATTATATGAGTGTAGCTAATAATGTTATGAGAGGCGGTACTTGAGTACCAGTAAATGTTACATCAAGACACTCAATTATATGGGTAATATTGGGGATTTGTATTTATATGGCAAAACAAATGCTGTTATCTATAAGATGACAGGAAAGACTGAGAATATTCAAGCTGACTATGTTGGTATAATGGAGAAGGGCCAATCTTATTATATAGATGATAAGATTGTAAAAGCTTTACGAGATTGTTCTTATTTTAATTATTTATTACCAGATAATATAGGTACCGCAATTAGAGTAGGGGATAAGGTAGCATGGTCATCAGGTAATGTATGGCAAGCATTAAATGATGTTATTCTTACAGATACGGATATTCCTTCTAATTCAGTTTCACTTCCTGCTGAATCTATTCTTGAGTTTAATGGTATTTATTGGATAAAAGTCAGTAGTAAAGAGCCTGTTCTTTTTGTAATGAAACTGGTTCTACAAAAGAAAGACCGATACTTAACTCTTATTACAAAGGTTCTACTTATTACGACATAACTTAAACAAGCCTATTTGGTGGACAGGCACGAACTGGGTCGATGCCACCGGAGCTACCGTATAACCATTAAAACATTATAATCATGAGACAATTCATATACAAAATCATCAGAAAGATATTTAAGCTTGTATTCAGTATCTACAAGCCGAAGGTAAGGACATTGTACAAAGGCCGTAAGAACATTGATCTTACGGAGAACGGCGACCAGCGCATAAGGTAGGAAAGCCTTTCTATCTGGGCGGGAACACCTACAAGTTAGATCAACGGGATAATACGAGCGTCTTCAAGCTGGCCCTTTACAAGAAGGAAGGCGAGGATTGGTCAAAGGCTAACGACCTTGATTTGATCTTGAGACTTAACGCCGGCTACAACATATTTTACGTATAACGAACTAAAGCACGATACATCATGGAAGAGCGAAAAGAATTTGCGAGGGTTACGAGAGGGATAGCGTACAGCAGCTAGACAAGCTGGCCAAGGATAAGAACGAGCGTTTCCCGATCTATCCGTTGACATACATTCAGGCCGTATATGACGCTAGGACGAAAGAGAGGCTTGATTCCATATTGTGGAAATGTAACAACGTGTATTTGCCTTGGATGGGATCGGCTGGGGATACCCGCATACAATTGCCTTTCTGGATGAGAAGGAAGGGTATCATAATCACTTACAAGAACCTTGACGAGGAGACGATAACCGAGAAGCTCACCTATGATCTTTGTATCGCCGATGATTTCTTCCGTCTTGACTCCTCTTGGACTAGGATAACGGACGCCTTCCGGTCGGGGGTAACATAACCATAGGCTCTAACGGAAATTGGTTTCAAGATGGCGTTGATACCGGCTTCAAGGCACAGGGACCTAAAGGGGACAACGGACAAGTTCCACACCTTCGCTTGGCTGGTGGATACGTAAAATATAGCTACGATGAAGAGATATGGTATGATCTTTTCCGCTCATTGACATAACGCCAAGCGTAAAGGTGGGGGAGGTAAAGACGTTACCCGCAGGTAGCAAGGCTTCGGTAACGAACGTTAGCGGGGATAAGGACGCTATTTCGACTTGGAATCCTATGGGAATACTGGGGCCAAGGGAGAGAAGGGGATGGGTATGATTTGTTGGGATTCAGGGATACGGCGGATACTTTGCTTCCACCGCTAATATCGGTGACGCTTACGCTGTAGGAACTTCCTCCCCATATCATCTTTACGTATGGAAGGACAATGTTAGTAAGTTCGTTGATATAGGCTCACTTAACGAGATAAAGGCCTCTATCTTTGACGGGGGTAGGGCTGATAGTAATTATGGTGGGACAAGAACCATCGATTGCGGTGGGGCTGACGCTTATTTGGTGTAACTCATAAATTATTTACCTATGGAAAGAATTCAGTTAAGAAGAGATACGTCGACAAGATGGAGAGAGGTGAACCCTATTCTCATGGAAGGTGAGGTCGGATTTGAGACGGATACCAGATTGAGAAAGATCGGTGATGGCGTGAACCGTTGGAATGACCTTGAGTATTTGAAGGCAGAAGGTATCGTACAAGAAATTGGGGATAGCGAGGATGTATCCATTAGCCAGAAAACGCTTTCTAATGAAACATTTTTGAATCGTGTGAACTTAAAAAGCTCAAATGATTTAGACTTGTGTACTCAAATTGGAATTTATACATGGGTGAATGATGAGGTTCCTCTAAATTCCCCGGTACAAGGCTTAGGTTTAATGAACGTATTTCCCTATTTCCTAGATAAAGATGTCTTAAAACAACGAATTGTCCAGCAAGTCTTCGATTACTATGGGAGAATGTATGTCAGATATAAAAGTAGTGGAGAATGGGGCGATTGGAACAGGCCTGCGGAAAAATCCATGTTGGATAACACCGTAGACAATACTTTCACTTACAGAAGAATTTTAAGTTCGGATAATAATTTAGATGAGATCTCTCATATCGGGATATACTCGTGGATATCGGGCTCGGTTCCTCAAACGCACCAGTTAGTTACGGAGGCGTACTTCTATTATTCCCTTATTTCCGGACGGAGTATACCGAGTTAAGCCGTACCGTGCAAATAGTCATAGCCTCAAGCGGGAAGATGTTCTCCCGATATCGTACCACATCGGGTTGGGGTTCTTGGGTCTCTGGAGGATCGGGAGGATCTGGAGAGACTTATGAGGATCGATTGATGAGGGCGTTTTTAGATAAAACTTTCACGACGTGGCAACCCGAAGGTAATATACCTCGTAATTCACAAGAATTGTCATATTACAGTGGGGCTATAAGTGGCCTTCCTTATAGTTCCGTGTTTAATTTTGGTAACGACATTTACTATAACCGTGGTCTCTCCTCCTTTTTTTCGGCGGTAAAGAATAAGGGAAGTGTTTTATATAGTAAAGGTTACGGACAGGACACTAGAAGAGGCTCTTATTATGGTACCGTTTGCTCTACTTTTGGATCTTATATATCTGGTCAAAAGATATATTATACCACGACGGAGATTCCGGAGGTTGCCGAGGAGATCACCTATGTTGATATCGAGCAAATAAACATAGGTGATATTTTGTGGACTTCCGGGCATTGTAAGGTTGTTTCCTCTGTCAATGTGGATGAGGATGGCATCTATAATATCGTCGTTACGGAGCAAGGAGGATATAATATGATGGAAACGGTTTACGATAAAGATGGGTTTGAGAAAATCCTTAAAGGGATAGATCCTCATGATAAGAGGGTCTTTAAATTATACCGCTTCCAAAATCAAAGGATACCGGTTTTGCCTAAAATAGAATATAGCGAGAATGTCATTTCTGAATATGGGGATAGGACCTATTTTGAGCAAGGGCAAGATGTCTTTATAGCGGTCAAAGACGGGGAGCATATTAATATTTCTGATGGAAGCAATACGAATAGATACCTTTTATCGGGAATGTCCTCTAAATCGTGAACGGGATCGAGCTATATAACGTGCGACCATATCTATCAGGGACGGCAGAGTATGATTTGTATACCGATAATGATGATCTTCACGCTAAACTATCTGTGATAGACATGGGTGATGTTATCTTGGATGATATTACAGTGAGGTTGACAGGATACAGCGACAATGTAAAACCTAGCTGGTATAACGTAATATACCTAATAGAAGCGGAGGAAGGAGAGTATCCGTATTTTCCGGCCCCAGAAGGATACATGGGGCATAATGCCGTGATGTGCAAGGATTTCATAAAAGACAATACTTTTAACGTAATCATGAGGGATGTGAAGGATTATGCCTCTGGATATTACGTCAGATGTTATTATGACACGAAATTCGGATTGGCTTATAAGGACAGTAATATCATTATGATAAAATAATTTAAGGAATATGGACAGAGTATTACAAAGAAGAGATACGGCATCGAACTGGGCTAAGTTTAACCTGTTCTTTCGGAAGGGGAGATAGGAATCGTCATCGACGGAGGTAAAGGTTATAAGATAGGTGATGGTGTCACACATTGGAATGATCTGGAATACCCCTCTAATCCAACCAGTGTTGTTGCACGATCGGAGATAGCGAGGTTGCCGTGATTAACCAGAAAGGCGTATCCTCTTTGGTCGGCCTAGACACGTACCCAGTCTTCTCCGATACCAAGCCTACGTAAAAGGCGAGATCGTTAATTACGGCGGTCTCTTGTATGAGTTCACGGCTGATCATGAGGCGGGGGCGTGGATTGGCACGGACGCAAGGGAGACTAGCTTGAGGGGGGAGGTGACAAAATTAGCGGAATCAACTGCGGATATTGGAATGTTGAACTGTGATAATATGCTCAAGAGGGATGAGTTCACCCATGCCACTGTTATATCCAATGGGGTAACCTTCCAATATCTGGGTCAGGGCAGATACCATGTGTACGGAACCGCCACTGAGGATGTATCGAATACTATTTATCTTGACCGGAATAAATTGCCTGATAGTATCGTTCCCGGTAAGACCTATCAGTTGATATACTCAGCCAAGAATGCTCTCTTCATCGTATGGATCTATGCCGGCGGTGAGTTTAAAACCGGTGGTATGGTAAATGAGAACTATACCTTCACCCCTCCTAAAGATGCAGACGGCCTTTATATTGGCTATAAGGGTACTTAGCGGGACAACCGTCGACGAGGTCGTCCATCCCGTCCTGATCGATACTTACACGAGCGATCAAGTGAAAGGTAAACTGGATAATATCAATAATATGGGAACCGTCTCAGGCGTAGGCAATCCCTTGGTATTGGAGGGTACATCGACCCTTCCTTTCGAGGATCTGTCCATCTCCGGATTGTCAGCGGATACGTTGGTCACTTTTTGTGGCAAGAATATCTTCATGATTACCAGCGATATGGTAAAAAGGATCAACAATGGTAACACCTATACGTTTACCGCCAATACGATAAGGGTGGTATCAGAAGGATCTACCGGTAATAGCGTATCCTCGGGCGAGAACTTTCCGGAGAAATACTGGAATCTAAATGGAAAGACATGGAATCATAACTTCAAGTTCAAGTTCGCCAATGATACATGGGTTACGGTATCAGGGAATTGCAGCGTCCCGCAGACCTATGACTTTAAGGCCAGTTGCAGGTAGGGGATGGTGTAAACTCCAATTTATTAGTGGATGAGAACGGCTTGACCTTTGAGGCGAAGGCGGGTGTAGAGTACGGTATAAGACTATTCGTGGCCGAGGGATTCGTGGTGATGTCACTTTCTATCCGCAGATAGAGATCGGCACCCATAAGACGGCCTATGAGCCTATCAATGGAGGTCGGTATATTACCAGCGATTATACCGACATAGCGGAAACCTTTAAGAAGAGAGGGAGCAAATTGGGTAGGACTACTATGTACACGGATAATAACGCCGTGATAACGGCTACGGCGAATAAAATGGACAATCCAGAGCAAACGTCGTATAATGGCAATGCTTCCTATAAGCTAAACGAGCTATGCGCCGATAAATCGGCTTTTTCTAAACCAAGAAAACCCATGATATCCTTTGTCGATGATGACACGTCCAGTATAGCGCTTGTTGAGAGATACAGGAATTTGTTCGTGTCTAAAGGTGTTGTCGGGAACTATGCGGTCATGACTAAGAACCTCAATGAGCAAGAAGGATTGGCCGACCTGCTGTTACTGTATGAGCAAGAGGGATTTGGTTGTCTTTATCATTGCTATTACCAAAGAGGTGATGAGACGAGATATTGGGAATCCGGGAACCGATGTATGACGAGAGTTTGATAAAGGAGAATTTCATCAGGGGATTGAGAGACATGGAAAGATACGGTTTCTTGAATTATAAGCATTGGATTACCCCTTATGGAGTCAATGATGATTTTATAAGGAACCTAGCCAAGAGGCATGGGATGGAAAGCCTCATGACGATGAGCGGGGCTACGTCAAATAACAGTTTCATAAGCATCGCGGGTAATTGTGACAGGTATAACATCCCTCGAATAAGCGTGTCAAGTCAATCAAATCAAGACCGAACCAAGAGATTGATAGATGGATGTGTTGCCGATAATGGATGGGTTGTCATAGTCACCCATGCTAATACTTGGGGCAGTGGCACGGACGTAGATGAGAAAGTGTCAGATATTATCCAATACGCCTTGGATTCGGGGATGGAGGTCAAGGCGTTTCCGGAGGCGTTTGAGACATATCGGGCATCATTCTATTTCAACGAGTTATTTTGATAGATACAACCTTATGTACCGTTACCTCTCCTACATATCCGACCTCGCCAACTGGTTAAAGTCCATCGCCATAGCCGCCGTTGTCACGGCGATGGACTTCGTGTCGCCGATCGAGAACTTCTTGGTGGTGATCCTGTCGCTGGCCTTCATCGATACGTTCTGGGGATTGGCTGCGGATCACGGGGATTTCCGGAAGAGCAAGTTCATCCGTAGCTGGGTCTACATGCTAGTCTATTTCTTGATCATAATCATCTCGTTCTGGATAGGCGTGATGATGGATATATCGGAGGATAACGCCAAGGCTTTAGTTTCTTGGATCACGTGGGCGATGATATGGTTTTACGGAACCAATGTCTTAAAGAACATGGGCAAGGTATTTCCGGATAACAAGGTGATAGCCTTCTTGTATTGGGTTGCCGCCGTTAAGTTTATTAGCAAGGTCAACTTCTTGGATGAGTATAACAAGACAAAGAATAAAAAGGCTCCCCTGATCCAAAAGGATAGGGGAGCTGGATGTAAAAACGCCTCTGTCACGCCTGTCACAGGTTATGATAGAGGAACAAGGTTAACAAAGCGTCACAAATATAGCAATAAAATCAAATAACAATGGCAGAGAAAAAATTACCTAGAGGGTTGCGAAACTGCAATCCCGGGAACATCCGGATCAACGGAGACTTGTTCCAAGGCGAGATACGCCCGAGCAAGGACAAATCTTTTAAGCAGTTCGAGACGATGGCGTATGGCTACCGTGCCATATTCCGGATCTTGCGTAACTATTATAACAACTATAAGTTGGAAACGATCTGCAAGATGATCGGTCGCTGGGCACCGGAAAACGAGAACGATACGGATTCTTACATTAAGGCCGTATCCGATTACGCCGGTATCCCGCTGATGATCCTATCAACATCAACGATCGTGAGCAGATGATCCGGATCGTGGCCGGGATGAGCAAGGTTGAGAATGGGAGAGAGGCTGAAATGTCGGACGTTATCGCAGGATGGAATCTACTTTAAAAATATAAGACCTAACGCTGTAAAGGTAAGCGTAAAATAAGATGAAAAAATATATTGGAACAAAACAGATTGAAGCAGAACCTATGACAATGGGCGAAGCTTTTGAGAAAGGATTGCTTAAAGCGGGAAGAGTACCTAACGAAAGCGAGAAGTCAAATGCTGGATATCATGTGAAGTATCAAGACGGTTACGAGTCATGGAGTCCAGCAGAGCCATTCGAGAAGGCTTATAAGATCTGTGATACGTTTATGAATCGTCTCCAAATAGAATTGTCCGAATTATCCGATAAACAAGAAAAGCTAGGTAAGTTTTTTGGTACGGATATGTTCAAAGGATTGTCACGCAAAAGCAAGTATTGTACGTGCACAATTCGGAGCGATGGAAGCTTATAGGCAAATCCTTATTGAGCGCATCCGTATTGAGGGAATCGCAAAATGAAACCGTGGCAAGCAATATTAATACTAGTGTGCTTGGTAGCCAGTTTCACGGCTGGCTACCATATCCGGGGGGATGTGACTGATAAAGTCGTGTCTAAATCCGATACCGTATTAATAACCGACACGATCCATGACAGTATCCCGTATCCTGTTTACGAGACATTGGTGCAGACGATACCGGAGCCGTTCCCTATTTATATCACGTTGGACGGTGACACGGTAAAGGAACCTGTATATGTTCCGGTACCATAACCAGCAAGGAGTACAAGACGGATGATTACCGGCTTTCAATTTCGGGTTACAAGCCTAATCTTGATTACATCGAGGTTTATAGAAGGACTGAGTATATAACCAAGACGATCTCTCCCCATAGATGGGGAATAGGCGCAATAGCCGGTTATGGGATCGGAAAGCATGGACTATCACCTTATGTAGGTATAGGAGGATTCTACAGAATTTGGTAATGAGTAATACCCATAGGGGCGGGTATTGAATAAAGCCCCTATTCCTTCTTCTGATTCGACCCGGACGAAGGAAAGACATAGACAACGCCATGTATGTTATTCGGGGAGAACTAGTATTGCCTAACACTCCTGTTATCAGTGGATACGGAAGCTCTTGCGGATGTAGACAAACTGATTAAATATAGAATTATTTTATCTGTTTGATTTACTTAAAACTCCTTGTGTCATTGGATACTTTTATGTATCTTTACACAAGAACAATAAAAAATATTCAATTATGGCACAAGGAGTTGTTTATATGTTTACTAACAAGTTAAATGGAAAAATGTATATAGGTCAAACAATACATGAAGATTTAAGGATAAAGCATCATTTATATGCCGCTTCTCATCCTAATACTAAAAACGAAGGTCAACCTTTTGTGCAGGCTTTACGAAAGTATGGAATTGATTCGTTTGACTACACACGCCTTTTTGTTACCGATGATATTGATGACAAAAATGAATTACGTCGCATTTTAGAGGAAAAGAGCAATATTATATAAAAGAATATGACTCTGTAAATAAGGGTTATAATATGACTGAAGGAGGGGGGGCATGAAAGGGTTTATGCTTCCACCGAGCGCAATAGATAGAATAAGGAAGCTAATACCGGGCGCAAGTTAAGAGAAGAACACAGGATGCTAACATAAAACGATTTGCGGAGATAAGAAAAGATCCAGAATATATAAGAATGATGTCTGAAAGGATGTCGGGAGAGGAGAACCCTATGTATGGAGTTCGTCTGTTCGGAGATCGCAATCATAATTTTGGAAAATCTCTATCCGAGGATACCAAAAGAAAAATTTCAGAGACGAAGAAAGGTAAGCCCGGACATAAACATACTAATGATACGAAAAAATTATTGAGCGGACTGTTTAAAGGAGTACCTAAAAGCGATGAAACAAAGAAAAAGATAAGCGCATCTTTAAAAGGTAAAGAATCACCGATGAGAAGAAAGCCTGTCGTTCAATATACGAAAGATGGTGTTTTCGTGAAGGAATGGGAGAGCATAAAAGAGGCAGAGTTAACTCTTGGTATAATTCATGTATCAGAATCGGCTAATGGGAAAAGAAATTATGCAGGAGGATATATATGGAGGTATAAATCTGAGTGCGACAAAGATATACCCCCTTTAGTAAGACCATTAAACGTTAGACGAATAGCACAGGTTGATGAAAAAGGGACGATTATAAAGGAATTTAACTCCATAAGGGAGGCTTCTAAAGAATTGAATCTAAAATATTCTGGGATATCAAATGTACTTAATGGATCTCAAAATAAAACAGGAAATAATTATAGGTTTATTTATATAGACCACTAACAAAAGATATTATGGCATTAAATAACGTATTCATAGGAGGTGACCCGTTACTGGGGTCTAACGGGACATGAGCGATGAGATGGAGGCTAGGATCAGGTACCTGATGAGCATAGAAGGGAAAAG
>ENA-OQAS01000592-OQAS01000592.1-human-gut-metagenome-genome-assembly--contig:-NODE-592-length-18815-cov-6.664758_pt1 | contig 18815 bp, 32 predicted proteins | sample MGYA00242733_ERZ504523 | MGnify/ENA primary metagenome ERZ504523 (study PRJEB26092, sample SAMD00036239) | human gut metagenome | host: Homo sapiens | study: EMG produced TPA metagenomics assembly of...
AAAAGGAACTGGTGAGCCTGGCTACCTATGCCCTTTCCAACGGCTGGATGAATTACGAAACCCAGACTTTTTCCGTGCCTACGCCGGATCATGCCCGCGGCGGCAACTACCTGATCGGTCCCACCCAGCTGACCCCCTGCGGTCCCAGTCGGGGCGTGTGGCTGTGGAAGTCGGATATTCCCCAGGACGCCTACGACCTGCAAATGAAGATCTACGGCAAGAGCAATATTAAGTTGGCGGAGAACCGCTGCGATTATTGCAACCTGCTGTAACCAAACGCAAAAAAAGCACCCATTGGGTGCTTTTTGTTTTTGCGGCAGGTCAGTCCTCTACCTGCTCCAACTGTGCCATGGGAATGGGGGCGGTGTCCTCCACTTGCATTTTATTGGCGCGCATCCACAGGGCCGGGTCCAGGTGTAACTTGTAGCCAAAGCCCGGATCCGTCTGCCAGTTGGCCATGGCTGCCTCCGGCAAGCCGTAGCAGGTGAGCAGGGTCATCATGACCCCGGCGTGGCACACCAGGGCGATCCGCCGGGTGCCGGTTTGGACACAGCCGGAGATCACTTTTTCAAAAGCGGCGCACACCCGGTGCATAAACTGGGCGTTGGTCTCGCCATACGGCGGGCTTGCTGCATATCCCCTTGCAGCCAGTCCCGAAAGTCCAGGTTGTCCTGCAATTCCGCAGCGGTCTTGCCCTCAAACTCGCCGAAGTTATATTCCTTAAAATCCTCAATGGTAATCAAATTGTTACGCGGAAAGAGAATGGCGGCGCTGTCCTTGCACCGTTTTAAGGGGGAGGTAAACACGGCGTCCACCTCCGGGTACGGGTACTTGCCCCGCAGGGTATGCAGTTGGTTAATACTATCCATAGTGAGTGGCAAATCCGTCTGCCCAATATACTGTGCGTTTAGGTTGCCTTTAGTGAGCCCGTGACGAAAAAGATAAACCGTGTATGACTTCAATGCAAAATCCTCCTGAATAACGGCGATAGCCGACGAAACATTACAAATTGTTGACAGAATAAAATAGCCCTTTACAAAGAGTATAAGCTGATATATAATACTCGTTGTAATATTTTTGGGAGTGAATGAACAAATGGAGATCCAAAGCGAGAACCTGAAAGAGCGGGCCAAAGCCGCCAAGCGCGCTATGCGCCAAAGCAAAGCCGACAAGGCGGAGAAAAACAGCAAGTTCGCCGCCACCCTGAGCCAGCTGCGTCGGGAGCGGGGCATCAGCCAAAAAAAAGCCGCCGGCGATTTGGGGATCAGCCAGGCACTGCTGTCCCATTACGAAAAAGGCATTCGGGAGTGCGGGCTGGACTTTGTGGTCAAGTGCGCCGACTACTACGGCGTGACCACCGACTACCTGCTGGGGGTGTCTGCCAGCCGCAACGGACTGGATCCGTCCGTGTATGCCAGTTTGGGTGCAGAGGACGATGATATGCCCCTGAGCACCCTAAGCCAAGCCACCCGTATTTTGCTGGATACGGCAGCCGCCGCCTCTCGCGGGGGCGCTGCCCGGTATATTTATGATTACTATATGCTCAGCCTGTACCGAGGTGCGCTGACGATGGCTAAGGCCGGTATTTTGCCCAGAGAAATGTTCAAGCTGGACTACAATCTGGTCGAGAGTTAGCTTCTGCTGCCTTGGCGGTGCAGGACGCCCGCTTTGTGTTTATTGAGGACAAAAGCCGCACCGGCTCCGATGTGCCGGAAAAGACGGCGTTGCATACCATCATTGCCGAGGCGGAAGAATATATCCTGAATAATTTTGTGATCGAGTGATCAGAACAGGCTTTCCTGGGTTTGCTCCTCGGCCACAAATCGCGTTAAGATCGTCGCAGACAGTTCTGCGGCGATTTTTTGAATGTGGGGTAATCCATGGCTGCATTTTCGTCGCCGCCGTCGCTGATGGCGCGCATTACCGCAAAGGGCACCCCGTTGGCAGCACAAACCTGACCCACGGCGCCGCCCTCCATCTCGCCGCACAGGCGTCAAACTCCCCGGCGATGGCAGACTTCAGTGCTGCGGTGCCGATAAAGGTATCGCCGCTGGCTACCGTGCCCCGATGGATACGCTCGCCGCTGTTGATGGCGGTGCGCGCCAGCCGATCGGACAGGGTTGGGTCCGTTGCCACTTTAATGGTGCCCAGGCCGTTGATAAAGCCCTTTGGCTCGCCCAGGGCGGTAATGTCAATATCGTACTGGCACACATCGGTGGCAATGACGATATTTTTAATCACCACCCGTTCACTTAGGAGCAAGCTACGCCGATATTGATGACCCGATCCACTTGGAAACGGTCAATGAGCAGCTGGGTGCACAGGGCGGCATTTACCTTGCCCGGTGCGCACTGCACCACGGTGATCATCACGCCCTCCAGCTCGCCGGTCACGAAGTCGCAGCCTGCCGCCCGGGTGGTGACGGTGCCGGTCATCTTGTCCTTAATGGTGCGGACCTCCACATCCATTGCGCCGATAATGCCTAACATATACGGGTCTCCTTTTGCAGTAAGGGCCGCAGCAGCAGCCGAAAAATCAGGACGCCGAGCACGGCACCCAGGTGTTTAAGATAATATCGTCCACATCCGCGTCCCCACTTTTGGTGAGAAGCTGAAAACTCTCTACAAACACGGACAGGGCCACAGGCACCAGAGTGCCCCACAGCACCGGACGCCGCCGCACCGTGCCGCAAAGGGCCAGGGACAGGGAGGTGAAGTACAACACATTCCCTGCCGAGTGCAGGGCGGTGGAAAAAGACAGGGTGCCGGTCTTGGCATAATACCACAGGCAGTAGATCTCGCCCCGGAAGGGTACGCTGTTGGCGGTAACGAAAATATTGCCAAAGGTGCGCAGCAGAAAAAACTGCAAGATAAAAAGAAACGCGCACAAAGGCAGATAGCCCAGGGAGAACCGGCGGTAAAACAGGGCAAAGTCCACACACGCCTTGCTGCACCGGGCGCAAATCCAGCCTGCCGCCAGCAGGGTAAACACGCTGATGAGGGTGTAAAGAAAGTGGTAGATAATGCGGCTGTCGTCCAGCCGGGCAATTAAATTTACCGTATAGCGGTCGATAAAGAACAGCACCAGCGACACCTGCATTAAAACGGCGCAGGCGGTGCCCGCAAAGCGCAGGGAGCGCTCGGTTAAAAAGTTCCACACCGTGACCGCCGCCGGGATCACAAAAGAGAGGATCAGCTTTAACCACTGGTAGCGGAAATTGAAAAAGAACGGTGGGTGCCAGCTGTCTAAAAAGCAGCAGCCTGTAAAAAACAGCCCCAAAACCAGGGCCACACGGCTGACAGCGCGCCACGGACTTGTAGTGTGCATAGGTTCTACCCCCAACATATAGTGACATTATAATATATTATGAGAATAAAAACAAGAAGTAACAGATTTTTGTTGACAACAGGGCGCATTTTATAATATAATATCAACCGCTAATGTGGATCACTATCCCACAAGCCAAAAGTCAATTCGCCTGCACTATGCCGTGCAGAGCATAAGTAAAATCAAGACCAGTTTGATTTTCAGAAACGGAGTGAATGCAAGATGAAAAGAACTTCCAGCCTAAGAAGCGGCACGCACAGATGGAGCACGGCTTCAGAAAGAGAATGTCCACCAAGAACGGCAGAAAGGTACTGGCCCGCCGCCGTGCAAAGGGTCGCAAGTCCCTGTCTTACTAATTGACCGAACGGAGCGTATTGTGAAAAGCAGCGCCATAAAGGAGAATAAGGTCTTTCGCCGCCTGTACCACCGTGGTAAAAGCAAGGCCGGAGCCAGCCTGGTGACCTATTGTATGAAGAATCGCCGAGGTGAGACCCGGGTGGGCATTACCACCTCCAAGAAAATCGGCACCGCCGTAGAGCGCAACCGCGCCCGCCGGGTGATTCGTGCCGCCTTTTCACAGCTGGAGGACGGTGTGACCGGATGGGATCTGGTGTTCGTGGTGCGCAGCCGCACCACCAGAGTGAAGATGCAGGTGGTCCTGGCGGATATGGAAAAACAGTTGACGGCCTTAGGGGTGTTATCGCATGAAGAACATCGTTAAGAAGCTGGCGATCTTCCTGATTCGTACCTACCAGCTGACTCTCAGTCCCCGATTTTCGCACGGCGCCTGCCGCTATACCCCTACTTGCAGCCAGTATGCACTGGAGGCCATTGAGATCCACGGCGTGTGGAAGGGGTGCTGGCTGGCGTTTTTGCGTATTTTGCGCTGCAATCCTTTCTTTAAGGGCGGGTATGACCCGGTGCCCCCAAAGAAGGACAAGCCCTGCGCTCCCTGCTCTACAACTGAATCTAACGAGGACAATGCATGAACAGTATTTTATTAGCTGCCACTCCTTCTTCCGCGGGCATGGGCCTTTTTAAGCCGCTTTATTGGCTGTTCGGTGTGTGCATGGGGTTCCTGATGGATCTGCTGAACAATCAGTATTTCGTGGCCATCGTCATCTTTACGGTGGTGACCCGAGTGATCCTGCTGCCCTTTAACATCCACCAGCAAAAGACCATGGCCAAGACCGCCCGCTTGCAGCCCAAGCTGGCGAAGCTGCAGAAGAAGTACCCGGATCCTAAGGACCGGATGAAGCTCCAGCAAGAGACCCAGGATCTGTACGCCCGCGAGGGCCACAATCCCATGCAGATGGGCTGCGGACCGATGCTTTTCCAGATGGTGTTCCTAATGGGCATCATCGGGATTATTTATTATCCCCTGTCTTATGTGCTGGGGATGAAGGGCTTTGCGGATCAGTCCGCCAACATTGCGCAGGTGGTGCAGGAGCTGGGCTACAAGGGCCAGTATTTGCAGCTGGGTATTTTGGAGAATTTCGGCGCCTATAAGGACACTTTGGTTGAGAAATTCCCCACCCTGTTTACTGCGGACAACTGCGCCGCCATTCAGGCGTACCGCGACGGTATGGTGATCGGTAATTTGGATATGACCGCCATTCCCCACTGGAAAGACGGGATCATTATTATCGTTCCCCTGCTTTGTCTGGTGACCTCCCTGGCCTCCACCCTGGTGTCTACCATGATCCAGAAGAAGAACAATCCGGCAGCCGCACAGCAGACCAGCCAGATGCTGATTATGATGCTGATGATGCCGTTCTTCTCCTTTTACATTTCGTTTAAGGTACCGGCAGCGGTCGGTTTTTACTGGATCATCTCCAACCTGGTGGCCATTTTGCAGCAGCTTTTCCTGGCCAAGTTCTTCCCGCCGAAGCGCAGCCAGGCCAGACTGATGCTGGAGAACACCATTTACCGGCGCTCCAGAGAAGCGAACAATCAAAAAACTGAAATAACACCGACCCCCCGGGTCACCGAGGATAAGTCGGAGGAAAGCATGTTAAAAGAATTTGAAGGCAGAGGCAAGACCCTGGAGGAGGCCCGCAACGCGGCCTCATCGGTCTGAATGCGCCCGCTCGGCAGATGTGCATGTGGAAGTGGTACAGATGCCGAAGAAGAAGGTGCTTGGCCTGTTTGGCGGCAGTGACGCTGTGGTCAAGGTCAGCTACGACGACGGCAAGCGGGAAAAGAAGCCCCAGCCCCGCCGCGAAGCACCGGCGCAGCCCAAAAAGCAGGCGCAGCGCAGCGACAAGCCCCAAAAGGCAGAGAAGCAGAGCGCGCCCCGTGCTGCCAAGCAGACAAGCCTCGTGCACCTAAGGCGGACAAACCCGCCCGTGCACCCAAAGCAGATAAACCCCGAGAGAAGGCAACCGTGCAGCTCAGCGACGCAGATCTGAACAGCGCCTGCCTGTACTTAAAGCGCCTGATCGAGGGCCTGCAAGTGGAGGATCCCCAGGTGGCCGGCATTCTGAAGGACGGCCTGGTGGAGATCACCATGACTGCGAGGATTACGGTATTATCATCGGCCACCGGGGCGAGACCCTGGACGCCCTGCAATACCTGACCTCTTTGCAGATTAAAAAGCAGACCGATAAGTATGTGCGCGTGGCCCTGAATGTGGGCAACTACCGGGAAAAGCGCCAGGAAACCTTGAAGAACCTGGCTAAGAAAAACGCGGCCTATGTGCTGCGCACCGGCAAGCGCTACACCTTTGAGCCTATGAATCCCTATGAGCGGCGCATTTTGCACACTGCCATTCAGGAGGTAGAGGGTGTGACCTCACGCTCCATCGGTGTGGATCAGAACCGTCGCGTGGTGCTGGAGCCGGAAGGCGGCGTGACCAACACCGGCAATGATCGGGAACGCTACAACCGTGGCAGTCGCGGCGGTCGTCGCGGCGGCAATCGTTCTGCCGGCAGCAAGCCTGCGGCAGCCCCCAAGGCAGACCGGGCAGACTTGCCCAAGTTCGGCAAAATTGAAGTGCCGAAAAAGGAGATTCCCGCTGAGGAAGCAGCCCCTGCTGCACCTACGGCGGAATAAGTCCAAATACCAACGGCGGAACCGCAGGGCAACCACGGCTCCGCCGTTCTTGTATTTTGCCCGGCGGTATATTATAATAGGTATAAATGTGATGGGAATTCCGCCGTGTAATCCTTCCGTCTGCTCGCAAGCGCGCAGCCACCTTCTTTACAAGGGAGGCAAAGCGGTTTCAACGCCTTAGCCCCCCCTTGTAAAGGGGGGGGGGATTTCACGGTTATCGGTTCTATTTTATTTTCCCCAACTCCAAACAAAGAAGGTGCAGGTATGGCAAAAACCATCGCGGCCATCGCCACCCCCCACGGTGTGGGCGGAATCGGCGTGGTGCGGCTGTCCGGTGATCGGGCGGTAGAGATCGCCCAGGCAGTATTCCGTGCGGCGGACGCAGTCGGCTTTCCGATCTGCCGGCTACACGGCTCGTTTTGGCAGCGTGGCACAGGGCGAAAAAGCCTTTGATCAGGCGGTGGCGCTGGTGTTTCGTGCTCCCCGTTCCTACACAGGTGAGGATGTGGTGGAGCTGAGCGTTCACGGCGGTCTGGTGACGGTGGAACGCACCCTGCAAGCGGTTCTGGCTGCCGGTGCAGCCCCTGCCGGTCCCGGCGAATTTACCAAGCGGGCGTTCTTACACGGTAAAATGGACCTAACCGAGGCGGAAAGCGTGGCGGATCTGATTTCCGCCTCCGGCCAGGCGGCGGCAGACAGTGCCTATACCGCCCTGTCCGGCGCTGCGGCAAAAGATCGAGGGCGCACTGGATATTCTCATGGAAGTGAGCGCCGGTATGGCGGCCTGGGTGGACTACCCGGACGAGGAAATCCCGGAGCTCTCCGGCGACACCTTGCTGAAGAGTCTGCAACAGGCGCAGGGCTTGCTCTCTCACCTGCTGGCAGGCTATGACAATGGTCAGCTGATGACCGCCGGGGTGGATACGGTGATCGTTGGGCGCCCCAATGTGGGCAAAAGCGCCCTGATGAACGACTGACCGGTCAGGAGACAAGCATTGTGACCGCCGTGCAGGGCACCACCCGGGATGTGGTGGAGCGCACGGTGCGGCTGGGAGATCTGACCCTGCGGCTGGCGGATACCGCCGGCTGCGCCAAACCGACGATGTGGTGGAGCAGATCGGCGTGGAACGAGCACAGGCCCGGTTGCAACAAGCGCGGCTGGTGCTGGCGGTGTTTGACGGCAGTACGCCCCTGACTCCGGCGGACGAAGAACTGATGACCCTTTGCAAGGGCAAAAACGCTGTGGCGGTGGTGAACAAAAACGATTTGCCCCCGGCGGCGGTGCAGGAAAAAATCAGAGCCGCCTTTGATCGGGTGGTGGCGTACAGCGCCAAGAACCACGCCGGTCGGGACGATTTGGCGATGGCGGTGGCAGACGCCCTTGGGGTACAGAATTTTGACGCGGCGGATCCGCTCCTTGCCAACGAGCGACAGCGGCAGTGCTGCCAAATGGCGGCAGACTGTGTGGCGGAGGCGATGGCTGCGCTGGAAGGCGGCATGACCTATGACGCGGTGAATGTGAGCATTGACGCGGCGGCGGATGCCCTGCTTTCTCTCACCGGTGCCCGGGCGACACAGGCTGTAGTGGATCGGATTTTTGAAAAATTTTGTGTAGGTAAGTAATGGAATATTTTGCAAAAGCATACGATGTGGCGGTGATCGGCGCCGGCCATGCCGGGATCGAGGCCGGATTGGCAGCGGCACGGCTGGGGTGCAGCACCGCTGTGTTTACCATCAATATGGACTGGGTGGGCAATATGCCCTGCAATCCCTCCATCGGCGGCACCTCTAAGGGTCACCTGGTGCGAGAGATCGACGCATTGGGCGGCGAAATGGGCAAGGCGGCGGATCGCTACACGCTTCAATCTCGAATGCTGAACCTGGGCAAAGGCCCGGCGGTGCACTCCCTGCGGGCACAGATTGACCGGCGCGCCTATGCCGGAGGGATGAAGCACACGCTGGAGCGGCAGGACAATTTGGACCTGCGCCAGTGCGAAATTACTGATATTGTCCAAGGCGAGGACGGTCTTTGGCGTCTGACCACTAAGCTGGAAGCGATCTATACTGCCAAGGCGGTGGTACTGGCCACCGGCACTTTCCTGGGTGGCCGCGTGTATGTGGGCGATGTGAGCTACGAAAGCGGGCCGGACGGTATGTTCCCGGCAACGGCGCTGGCAACGGCGCTGAAAAAGCTGGGTCTGCCCCTGCGCCGGTTCAAGACCGGCACCCCTTCCCGGGTGACGCCCGCAGTTTGGATTTTGACAAAATGGAAGTGCAGCCCGGCGATGACCGCACGGTGCCCTTTAGCTTTGAGACGGATACACCGCCGGAGAACAAGGTGGTGTGTCACATCACCTACACCAATGCTGCCACCAAACAGGTGATCTTAGACAACCTGGACCGCAGCCCTATGTATAGTGGCAAAATTGAGGGCAAAGGCCCGCGGTACTGCCCCAGCTTTGAGGACAAGGTGGTGCGCTTCTCCGAGCGGGAACGGCACCAGTTGTTTGTGGAGCCGTGCGGCGAAAAGACGGAAGAAATGTACCTGCAAGGGTTGTCTTCCTCCCTGCCGGAGGATGTGCAGCTGGCGTTTATCCACACCATTCCCGGTTTGGAGCACGCCAGGTGATGCGCACCGCCTACGCCATTGAGTACGACTGCGTGGACCCGCGGGCTATGAAAGCCAGCCTGGAGTTTCACGACTTCCCCGGGCTGTTTGGTGCGGGGCAGTTTAACGGCTCCAGCGGCTACGAAGAAGCCGCTGCCCAGGGGCTGGTGGCCGGGATCAACGCCGCTATGTTGGTGCTGGGGCGAGAGCCGCTGGTGCTGGATCGGGGCAGCAGCTACATTGGCACCCTGATCGACGATTTGGTGACCAAGGGCTGCACAGACCCCTACCGTATGATGACCAGCCGCAGCGAGTACCGTTTGGTGCTGCGCCAGGACAACGCCGACCGGCGACTGACACCTACCGGTTACCGGGTGGGACTGATTTCACAGGAACGTTATGATCAATACTTGGAAAAACAACGGCTGATTGAAGAAGAACGGCAGCGGGTGGCGCAGGTGAGCGTGCCTCTGACCGACACCATTCAGCAAATTTTGACTGCTAAGGGCACGGCGCCCCTAAAAACCGGCTGCAAGCTGGAGGAACTGCTGCGGCGCCCCCAACTGACCTACGCAGATTTGGCACCGGTGGATCCGAAACGGCCGAACCTGCCGGCAGCGGTGTTTGAACAGGTAGAGATTGGTATAAAATACGCCGGGTACATTGCCCGTCAGGAGCAGCAGATTAAGGAGCTGCGACGGGTGGAGGCCCAGCGGATACCGGCGGACATAGATTACAGCAAACTCACCGGCCTGCGGCTGGAAGCGAAGGAAAAGCTGGCTGCCGTTCGCCCGGAAAACTTGGGGCAGGCTGCCCGGATCAGCGGGGTCAACCCGGCGGATGTGGCAGCGTTGCACATTCTATTGGAGAGCCTATGATCGACACGGAGAAATTATCCCGACTGCTTGAAGAACTAAACATCGCTGTGGACGGCTATGCAGCCCAACGGCTGGATCTGTATGCCCAGCGACTGGTGGCGTGGAACGAAAAAATGAATTTGACCGGCATTACCGATCCGGATAGCATACTGGAAAAGCATTTTATCGACTCCATAGAGCCGCTGCGTTTTGTAGAGATACCGAGAAATGCCCGGGTGATTGATGTGGGCACCGGCGCGGATTCCCGGGCCTGCCGCTGCTGATCGCCCGGCCGGATCTGGATCTGACCCTGGCAGACAGTCTGCATAAGCGGCTGGTGTTCCTGAAAGATGTGCTCCATGGCTGCGGGCTGGTGGCAGAGCGGGTGCATGAGCGGGCGGAGATTTTGGGCAAAGACCCGGACTATCGGGAGCAGTACGATATTGCCACGCAAGAGCGGTGGCGCCCTTGCCGGTGCTGTGTGAATACTGCCTGCCTTTTGTGAAAGTGGGCGGCGCGTTCTTGGCGCTGAAAGGCGCGGAGGACGAGGTGGCGGCGGCAAAGTGCGCATGGCGACCCTTGGCGGGGAGTTGGAACAGAATGTTTCATATAAACTACCAAGCGGAGACAGCGCCATTTGGTTGTGGTGCGAAAAATATCGCAAACCCCGACAAAATACCCGCGAAAGCCTAAAAAAATAGATACCAAGCCGTTATAAGCCTGTCGAAGCTGCGGTTTTAGATTGACTTTCCCCCGATGGGAAGTCTTTCTTTTTGTTCTAAACTGTGATACAGTATAGTCAAAGGAGATGAGGACATGGCCAAAGAGATCGTAGAGATCCCAACGGAACGGCTGCTGCCCAACCCCTACCAGCCCCGCAAGAAATTCAGCAGCGAGGAAATGCTGGGGCTGGCAGACTCCATTCAGCAAAACGGCGTGTTGCAGCCATTGCTGGCACGGCGGATCAACAATAGCGATTATTATGAGCTGATTGCCGGGGAGCGGCGGCTGCGGGCGTCCATCTTGGCCAACCTGCAAACGGTGCCCTGCATTGTGCTGGACTGTGATTACCAGGACAGCGCAGTGATCTCCATTTTAGAGAACATTCAGCGAGCAAACTTAAATTTCTTTGAGGAAGCCCTGGCTATTGCGCATTTGCACGAGCATTTTGGACTGACGCAACAGGAGATCGGCAAAAAGCTGGGCAAGAGCCAGTCAGCGCTCTCCAACAAGCTGCGCCTGCTGCGACTGCCTGCCGATGTGCGGTACTATATTGAGAAGGAAGGGCTGACGGAAGCGCCACGCCCGGGCACTGCTGAAAGTGGATGACACAGAAGTGATGTGGACGGTGCTAAGGGCAGTCACCGACCGCCACCTGAATGTAGAACAGACAGAAAGCATGATCGCCCACTTGCTGGGCGAAGATGCGCCGGCGGACAAGCATCGCCGCAAGGTGGTGCCCCTGTTTCGAGATGTGCGTATCTTTGTCAATACTGTAAACAAGGCCATTGCCACAATGCAAGCCAGCGGTATTGACGCGGTCAGCAATAAAACAGAGACAGACGATTATATCGAATTCCATGTACGCATACCCAAGCATACAGACGAAAGCACTACACAAACCTCTGCAAATGCAGACAAACCCGCTTAAAACGGGAAACCGTTTTAACATATTCTCCTCTTTTCATCACACGGGATGGCTCGGCGGCAACGCCGGGCCATTCTGTGTTTCATGTGAAACACAGTGTAGGCTCGCAATTTATATGTTTCATGTGAAACACGCCGGAAACGCAACCCAATGTTGTTTCATGTGAAACACGAAAACGGCGCCACAAGATATGGTATGGCCAAATTGACAGCCACAAATCTGCAAAAATAATACGCGCTGTTTCACATGAAACCCTTGAAGCGGACGGACCTTTGTTGTATAATACCAATCGGAGGTGCCGATATGGGAAAAACCATTTCTATTTTTAATCAAAAAGGCGGCGTGGGCAAAACCACCACTTGCGTCAATTTGGCGGCTGCTTTAGGCGCCAAAGGCAAAAAGACTTTGCTGGTAGACGTTGACCCTCAGGGCAACAGCACCAGCGGCGTAGGTGTGGATAAAAGCGAAATTGAGTATTCCACCTATGATATTTTGGTGGACAACCAGCCTGCCCGTGCAATTTTGCACGAAACGCCTTTTAAGAACCTGGATTTGCTGCCGGCGAACATGAACTTGGCCGGAGCGGAGCTGGAGCTGGCGGAGACGGAGGATCGGTTTCGTGCGCTAAAAAAGCCATTGCCACCCTGGTGGTGGAGTATGACTATATTATTATTGACTGCCGCCCAGCTTGGGGTTGCTGAGCCTGAATGCACTGGTGGCGTCAGACACCCTGATCGTACCCCTGCAATGCGAATATTACGCCTTGGAGGGCTTGAGCCAGTTGCTCAGCACTGTGCGCACGGTCAAACAGCACTATAACCCCCACTTAGAGCTGCAAGGGGTGGTCTTTACCATGTATGACAGCCGATTAAAGCTGACCCAGCAGGTGGTAGACGAGGTGGAGAAATACTTCCCCGGCAAAACCTACCACACCATGATCCCCCGCAGCGTCAAGCTGGCAGAAGCCCCCAGCTACGGTAAACCGGTGCTGTATTATGAAAAATACTGTAAGGCCAGCTTTGCGTATAAAAAGTTGGCAGACGAGGTGGTTAAGCAGAGCCGTTGACCCGGCTCTATAATATAATAGGTATAGGAAAAGCGGAGGAAATGCGATGGCAAATAAAAAATCCGGCCTGGGTAAAGGACTGGGCCAGTTGTTTTTAGAGAATTCCGTTGATGAGTTGGTGGCAAACAACACGCTGCCCTTAGAGGAGATCGTGCCCAATAAGGAGCAGCCACGAAAGACCTTTGACGAAACGGCGTTGGAGGAATTGGCGGAGAGTATTCGCCAGCACGGCGTGTTGCAACCCCTTTTGGTGCGGCCCCTGCCCGGCGGCGGGTACCAGCTGGTGGCCGGTGAGCGGCGATACAGAGCCAGCCGCATCGCCGGACTGCGAGAGGTGCCGGTGGTGATCCGGGAATTGTCCGATGTGGAGACCATGGAGATCGCCATTATTGAGAACTTGCAGCGTGAGGATCTGAATCCCATTGAGGAAGCGGAGGGCCTGCAAGCGCTGATTGACCGCTGCGGTTTTACCCAGGATCAGGTGGCAGCCAGCGTGGGCAAGTCCCGCCCGGCTATCGCCAACAGTCTGCGGCTGCTGAAGCTGCCCCCGGAGGTGCGGGAGATGACCAAAAGCGGCGCCATCTCTGCCGGTCACGCCCGGGCGCTCCTGGGACTGCCCAATGCGGCGCTGATTTATGCGGCGGCGGAGCAAATCGTTTCACACAAACTTACGGTGCGGAATGTGGAAAAACTGGCCAAGCGCAGTCAGCAGGAGGCCGGTGCGGCACCCAAGCCCCGATCCGACGGGACGCGTTTTATGACGAGGTGGAACTGGCGCTGAAGGAGACCTTGGGCCGCAAGGTGCGCGTGGTGCCGGCCGGGGCAAAGGCACGCTGGAAATTGAATTCTATTCCAATGAAGATCTAAAAGATTTGGCCAATAAGTTAGGAGAATAAAAGTATGCTGGATATGAAATTTGTGCGGGAAAATCCCGAACTGGTAAAAGAGAACATCAAAAAGAAATTTCAGGACGAGAAGCTGCCCCTGGTGGATCAGGTCATCGAACTGGATGAGCGCCGTCGGGCTGCCATGACCAAGGCGGACGAGCTGCGTGCAAACCGCAACAAGCTGTCTAAGGAGATCGGCGCCTTGATGGCGCAGGGCAAGAAGGAAGAGGGCATGGCTCTGCGCCAAAAGGTGGCGGATCAGGCCAAGGAGCTGGAAGAACTGACCAAAGAGGCCAACGAGCTGAACGAGCAGGTCACCAAGATCATGATGACCATTCCCAATATCATTGACCCAGCGTGCCCATCGGTAAGGATGACAGTGAAAATGTAGAGGTGGAGCGCTTTGGGGAGCCGGTGGTGCCGGATTTTGAGGTGCCGTACCATACGGACATTATGGAGCGCTTTGACGGCATTGATCTGGACGCTGCCCGCAAGGTGGCCGGTAACGGCTTCTATTACCTGATGGGCGATATTGCCCGGCTGCACTCTGCGGTCATCAGTTATGCCCGTGACTTTATGATCGACCGTGGTTTTACCTATTGTGTGCCGCCGTTTATGATCCGCTCCAATGTGGTTACCGGCGTAATGAGCTTTGCCGAGATGGACGCCATGATGTACAAGATTGAGGGTGAGGACCTGTACCTGATCGGTACCTCCGAGCACTCTATGATCGGCAAATTTATTGATACCATCACTCCGGAGAGCGAGCTGCCCAAGACCCTGACTTCTTACTCTCCCTGCTTCCGCAAGGAGAAGGGCGCGCACGGCATTGAGGAGCGTGGCGTGTACCGTATCCATCAGTTTGAGAAGCAGGAGATGATCGTGGTCTGCAAGCCGGAGGAGAGCAAAATGTGGTTCGACAAGCTGTGGCAGAACACGGTGGACCTGTTCCGCAGCCTGGATATTCCGGTGCGCACCCTGGAGTGCTGCTCCGGCGATTTGGCAGATTTGAAAGTCAAGAGCGTAGACGTAGAGGCCTGGTCCCCCCGCCAGAAGAAATATTTTGAGGTGGGCTCTTGCTCCAATCTGTCCGACGCCCAGGCCCGCCGCCTGAAGATCCGCGTTAAGGGCGAGCACGGCAACTACCTAGCCCACACCCTGAACAACACGGTGGTGGCGCCCCCCAGAATGCTCATCGCCTTCCTGGAGAACAACTTGCAGGCAGACGGCAGTGTGCTGGTGCCCAAGGCCTTGCAGCCGTATATGGGCGGCAAAGAGCGCCTGGTGCCGAAAAAATAATAGTGTTCCACGCCAAACAGCGCCTGTCTGCGGACGGGCGCTGTTTTTTGCGTATGCGGACCGTGCAATCCCCCCCTGCGGCTGCGCCGCTTTCCCCCCCTTTTGCAAGGGGGGCGAAGAAGATGTAACCGATAAGCCTCCCTTGTAATGGGTGACTCCCCGCAGTGCGGGGAGATGTCGCGCAGCGACAGAGGGGACGGGCACCGGTTCGGTGGGGGACCGCCGTAGGCGGTGGAGAGATTAAACGGTTGAGCAAGCGCCCTACAAATAACCGCACCGCTTTATGCAATTCCACCAAAAACAATGTGAACCGTGTAACACGATAGTGGGCGTGTTTTGAGAAATAGGGGAGAAACACCGGGAAAAAGGCGGAAAATTGTTCCGAAACTGGATGATATTGTGAACATTGTAACAAACGCTTTCCGCTTATTCAAAAATATGCCCAAAAACATCGTTAAAAGATTATCAAATTTTAGTGGTATGGTAGATTTGTGCCCAAAAGGCTTGCAAAGGCAAAGGCTTTTCAGTATGATATAGATGGATTAGCGGAACACCGCTATGATAGTAAGTACAACTTGGAGGCAATAAAATGGCAAGAGAAATCATCGACAGCGTAGAAAAGCTGGAGGCGGAGCTGGACCGTGTGCGCGCAGCGCAGCGGGAGTTCGCCACTTACACCCAGGAGCAGGTGGATAAAATTTTCTTTGCGGCGGCGATGGCTGCCAATAAGGCAAGAATTCCCCTGGCCAAGATGGCGGTGGAAGAGACCGGCATGGGTTGGTAGAAGACAAGATCATCAAGAACCACTACGCGGCAGAATACATTTATAATGCATACAAGAACACCAAAACCTGTGGCGTGATCGAGGAAGATAAGGCCTACGGTATTAAGAAGATCGCAGAGCCTCTGGGCGTGATTGCGGCGGTGATTCCCACCACCAACCCCACCTCTACGGCCATCTTTAAGACCCTGATCTGCCTGAAGACCCGCAACGGCATTATCATCTCTCCCCATCCCCGGGCCAAGAAGAGCACCACCGCTGCGGCCAAGATCGTGCTGGACGCTGCTGTGGCAGCCGGCGCGCCGGAGGGATCATCAGCTGGATTGACGCACCGTCTCTGGATATGACCAACCTGCTGATGAAAGAGGCAGACACCATTTTGGCAACCGGCGGCCCCGGTATGGTAAAGGCCGCGTACTCCAGCGGCAAGCCTGCCCTGGGCGTTGGCGCCGGTAACACCCCTGCCATTATTGATGATACCGCAGATATTAAGCTGGCGGTGAACTCTATTATCCATTCCAAGACTTTTGATAACGGTATGATCTGCGCCTCCGAGCAGAGCTGCATTGTGGATAAGAAGATCTACAAGGCGGTGCGCAAGGAATTTGAGGACCGAGGCTGCTACTTCCTGAAAGCGGACGAGATTGATAAGGTGCGCAAAACCATTATTATCAATGGCGCCTTGAACGCAAAGATCGTGGGCCAAAAGCCGGTGACCATTGCGGCACTGGCCGGCGTGACCATTCCCGAGGAGACCAAGGTGCTCATTGGCGAGGTGGAGAGCGTAGACATTAGCGAGGAGTTTGCCCACGAAAAGCTGAGCCCGGTGCTGGCTATGTATAAATCCGAGAACTTTAATGACGCACTGGAAAAGGCTGCCCAGCTGATTGCAGACGGCGGCTACGGTCATACCTCTTCCGTATATCTGAACGCTGTGACCGAGCAGGAGAAGCTGGACGCATTCTCCGCCAAGATGAAGACCTGCCGTGTGCTGGTGAATACTCCGTCCTCTTTCGGCGGTATCGGCGACCTGTACAACTTTAAGCTGGCTCCGTCCCTGACCCTGGGCTGCGGCTCCTGGGGCGGCAACTCCGTGTCTGAGAATGTAGGGGTCAAGCACCTGGTGAATATCAAAACCGTTGCAGAAAGAAGGGAAAATATGCTGTGGTTCCGTGCCCCGGAGAAGGTGTACATTAAGAAAGGCTGCCTGCCGGTGGCGCTGGACGAAGTGGGCAATGTGATGCAGAAGAAAAAGGCATTCATTGTTACCGACAGCTTCCTGTACAAGAATGGCTACACCAAGCCCATCACTGATAAACTGGACGAAATGGGCGTGACCCACACCACATTCTTTAATGTGGCACCGGACCCCACCCTGGCTTGCGCCAAAGAGGGTGTGGCTGCATGAACGCTTTCCAGCCGGATTGCATTATCGCCGTTGGCGGCGGCTCCGCCATGGACGCCGGCAAAATCATGTGGGTGATGTACGAGCACCCGGAAGTGGACTTCCTGGATCTGGCTATGCGCTTTATGGATATTCGTAAGCGTGTGTACACCTTCCCCAAGATGGGCGAAAAGGCGTACTTATCGCCGTTCCCACCTCAGCCGGTACCGGTTCCGAGGCAACGCCCTTTGCCGTAATTACCGATGAGCGCACCGGCGTAAAGTACCCGCTGGCGGACTATGAGCTGATGCCTAATATGGCGATTGTGGACGCAGACTTCCACATGACTGCGCCTAAGGGTCTGACTGCTGCTTCCGGTATTGACGCAGTGACCCACTGCCTGGAGGCTTACGCTTCCATGATGGCTACCGATTATACCGACGGTCTGGCGATCCGCTCCTTGCAGATGATCTTCCAGTACCTGCCCCGTGCCTATGACAACGCCCCAACGATCCGGTGGCCCGTGAGAAGATGGCCAACGCAGCCACTATGGCCGGCATGGCATTTGCCAACGCGTTCCTGGGTGTGTGCCACTCTATGGCCCATAAGCTGGGCGCGTTCCACCACCTGCCTCACGGTGTGGCAAACGCACTGATGATTGACTATGTATTGCGGTTCAACGCGGCGGAAGTACCTACAAAGATGGGCACCTTCCCCCAGTATGACCACCCCCACACCCTGGCACGCTATGCGAGGTGGCAGACGCTCTTGGCGTTAAGGGTCGCACGGATGCTGACAAGCTGGAAGGTCTGATTAAGAAGATCGACGAGCTGAAAGACTATGTTGGTATTAAGAAGAGCATTCAGGAATACGGCGTGGACGAAAAATATTTCCTGGACACCCTGGACGATATGGTGGAGCAGGCATTCGATGACCAGTGCACCGGCGCCAATCCCCGCCTGCCTCTGATGAGCGAAATTAAGGATATGTATCTGCGTGCCTACTACGGCAAAGAATAAGGGAGGTTATCTGTATGAAAGCACTGAAAGAGCGCGAGCATAAAGTTATCTATAAAGACGGCGACAAGGTCGTCAAGGTGTTTGACGAGACCTTTTCCAAGGCCGATGTGCTCAACGAGGCACTGAATATGGCTCGGGTAGAAGAGACCGGTCTGCGGATTCCCAAACTGCTGAATGTAAGCAAGGTGGACGGCAAGTGGGCCATTACCAGAGAGTATATTGAGGGTACGCCCCTGAGCCAGCTGATGGCACAGCACCCGGAGAAGCAGGACGAGTACCTGAATACCTTTGTGGATATTCAGCTGGAGATTTTGGGTAAAACCTGCCCCCATCTGAACAAGATTAAGGACAAAATGCACGCCAAGATCAGCGCCTCCGACTATGAGGCCACCCTGCGCTATGACCTGCACAACCGCTTGGAGGGGATGAAGCCCCACAAAAAGGTGCTCCATGGCGACTACTGCCCCAGCAATGTGATCGTGACACCGGATGGCCGGTATTATATTATCGACTGGGCGCATGCCACCCAGGGCAACGCTTCTGCGGACGCAGCCCGCACCTACCTGACTTTTACTCTTGGCGGTCAAAGCGATGTGGCAGAGAAGTACCTGGCGCTGTTCTGCAAAAAAGCGGATATTCCCAAGCAGCTGGTGCAGCAGTGGATGCCCATTGTGGCCTGCTCTGAGAGCACCAAGCACATTCCCGGCGAGCGGGAAGTGCTGGACCGCTGGGTCAATGTGTTTGACTTCCAATAATCAGCCCCCCTCCATGTTGGTTCCTGCCCAACAAGGTGTGTACCCCGACAGTGCGCCCCCTGCACTGCCGGGGATTTTTATAAAGATGATGCGGCGGAAGCTTGCTCCCGCCGCTGCTGTGATACCCGCC
>ENA-OQAS01000593-OQAS01000593.1-human-gut-metagenome-genome-assembly--contig:-NODE-593-length-18806-cov-2.741635_pt1 | contig 18806 bp, 22 predicted proteins | sample MGYA00242733_ERZ504523 | MGnify/ENA primary metagenome ERZ504523 (study PRJEB26092, sample SAMD00036239) | human gut metagenome | host: Homo sapiens | study: EMG produced TPA metagenomics assembly of...
CACAGACTATGAGTCCAGAATTTATGTTCTAACTGCAAAATAATAACCGAATCAGGTAAGCTCCTTATGGAGGTTGCGAAAAGCAATAGACAGAAATAAAAAATCAACAAAAAGCAGGCAGAACGATCACACGGGATCGTCTACCTGCTTTTCGTTAAATTTATCCATCATTTCTTTATGAGTCTTATAATTCTTCGGACTCATTCCAAACTTCTTCTTAAAAGCCTTGGAAAAAACAAGCTGGTCTTCATAGCCCACATTATTAGCAATCTCTTTAACAGACAGACTGGTGCTGACCAGAAGACTGGCTGCTTTATGCATCTTATAATCAATGAGGAAGGTCTGTGCGGACATTCCAAGCTCTTTCTGAAAGGAACTGTTCAGATAGGCACGGCTGATTCCGATATTATCTGCAATATCAGAAATCCCGATTCCCTTTTGATACATATCTTTAATATATTCAATGGCAAGCTCCACGTAGACACTGGTGCTGTAGGCATATTTGGCATTTCTTTTGTTCTGTGCAGACTGCTTTTCATGAAAGCCGGCAAGCTCGGCTAACAACAGGATCAGATAAGCCTGGCGCCTTAGATCATTGGCTTTGGAAAGCTGCTTATGATTCAGCATATAATCGATGTGTTTCAGGATTATTTTCTGATCCGGTGCAGGAAGTACTAATTGATTTTTGGAAAATCCACATTCTTTTACCATTGAGTGAGCTCGGATTCCGCGAAAACCAATCCAGGCATAAGTCCAGGGATTGGTTTCATCAGCACCGTATGTGACTGGTTCATTTGGATAAATTACAAACATCTGTCCGGGAGTAAGGCTCCAGGTCTGACCTCCGGCAGAATAGAATCCGGTACCGTCCAGCACAAAATGGATGATGAACTCATCTCTTGGCATGGAACAGATATGTCCGGGCGGGCAGTGTTCTTTGCCCGTATGGATCAGACTGATATCAAGGGAGCCTTCTTTCAGATTTTCAAGACAGCGGAAAGTAGCGCTGTCCGTATATTTTACATTTGGCATTTGGGTAATTCCTTTTTCTATTTTCTTTGATTGCAGATATTGTTGATATAAAGACATAAGGACTGATATCCTGCAAATACGCATAAATTCAAGTCGTTGTTGACATTTTACCATAAATTCAGCGGTTTTTCCATAACGATTATGACATAAATTCATTTCATTAGTCCATTTAAAAAAATAGACAAAAACGTATAATAAGAATCACAAGGAACACGTCGAAACGACGAATAAAGGAGGATGTATATGAGAAAAAACATGAAAAAACTCACAGTCGCAACAGTGATCGGTGCTATGACAGTTACTGCACTTGCACCAGTAGGCGCACAGGCGAAAGACAAAACTCTGACAGTTGCAATCTGGGATAACGGACAGAAAGCCGGACTTCAGGAAATTATGGATGAGTTTACAAAAGAGACCGGAATCAAAACTGAACTTCAGGTAGTAGAGTGGAGCAGCTACTGGACACTTCTTGAAGCAGGTGCATCAGGCGGAGACATGCCGGACGTATTCTGGATGCATTCCAATGAAGCTGTAAGATATATGTCCAATGATATATTACTTGATCTGACAGACAAGATTGCAGACAGCGACAAACTGGAAATGGACAAATTCCCGAAAGATATCAAAGAAATGTATCAGTGGGACGGAAAAACATACGCAGTACCGAAGGACATCGATACAATTGCTATGTGGTACAACAAAGATATGTTTGATGAAGCAGGAATCGATTATCCGGACGGAAGCTGGACATGGGATGAATTCTATGACATTGCAGAAAAACTTACAAAAGAAGACGGAAGCCAGTACGGTTTTGCAGCAAACCCGTCTAACGAGCAGGATACATGGATGAATATTGTTTACTCCATGGGCGGACGTGTACTGACAGATGACAACAAATCCGGTTTTGATGATCCAAACACTATCAAAGCAATGGAATTCGTTGACAAATGCGTTAAAAATGTAATGCCTCCTGCATCTACAATGTCCGAAACAGGTACAGACGTACTCTTCGGATCTGGCAAGGTAGCTATGATTTCTCAGGGATCCTGGATGGTATCTGCTTTCAAAGACAACGATTACATCAAAGAGCACTGTGATGTGGCAAGACTTCCGAAAGATGCTGAAACAGGAGAGAGCGTATCTCTTTACAATGGTCTTGGATGGGCAGCATCTGCAAACACAGATATGCCGGACGAAGCTTTCCAGCTTATTGAGTGGTTCGGTTCCAAAGATATGCAGAAGAAACAGGCTGATCTTGGTGTAACAATGGCAGCTTACGAAGGAATGTCCGATGGATGGGTTAACAGTGTTGATTGCTTTAACTTACAGCCATACATGGATGCAATGGACAATATCGTATTCAGACCACACACAAATGCAACACTTGCATGGTGGAACCCAATGTGCGAAGAACTGAAGAAACCATGGAATGATGAGGAAAGCATGGATGATGCATGCAAGAATATCGTTACTATTATGAACGATGCCATCGCAGAAGAGTCCTATTAATTAATGTTTAACAAAACCATTCATAAAAAATAAGAAACGGAAAAGCTGCCGCAGAAAAGATTCCGATCATGTGATAACCACAGGAGTCACAAAGGGTATGCTCATATGCGGCAGTTTTCCATTCAAATCAGCAACAAAATTCTATGATAAGAAGGAGTGAGAGCCGTGGCAAATCCAAAAAAAGGTACCAGTCAGGCGCGGAATGAATTCATCTGGGGATGGGCGTTCATTCTTCCTACAATGCTTGGTCTGATCATCTTAAATATCTATCCGATTTTTAAGACCATTTATGAGAGCTTTTTCAAGACCGGAGATTTCGGTAAGGGAAATATCTTCATTGGTTTTGACAACTATGTAAAGCTGTTCCACGATGCGGAAGTATGGCAGGCATTATTAAATACATTTAAATATGCCATTGTGGAAGTTCCGTTTTCCATTGCTATCGCACTTGTACTGGCAGTTTTATTAAACCGTAAAATGAGAGGCCGTGCTGTTTACAGAACTATTTTCTTCCTGCCTATGGTTGCTGCTCCGGCTGCGATCGCCATGGTATGGAGATGGCTGTTTAACTCAGAATTCGGTCTTCTCAATCACATTTTTCACACAAAGATCAACTGGATCTCTGATCCGAAGATCGCAGTTTATGCGATCGCAGTGATCGGTGTATGGTCTATCATCGGCTACAATATGGTTCTTTTCCTGTCCGGTCTGCAGGAAATCCCAAGAGATTATTATGAAGCAGCAAGCATTGACGGAGCAACTGGTGTGAAACAGTTCTTCCATATTACAATCCCGCTGCTTTCACCGACCATCTTCTTTGTAATGGTTACCCGTGTCATCGGTGCCATGCAGGTATTCGACCTGATCTTCATGGTTATGGACAGAAACAGTCCTGCACTTTACAAAACACAGTCACTTGTTTACCTGTTCTACCAGAATTCCTTTGTACAGAATAACAAAGGTTATGGTTCAACAATCGTCGTACTTCTTCTGGTTGTAATTATGATCATGACAGTATTCCAGAATATTGCGCAGAAGAAGTGGGTTCATTATAACTAAGGAGGGATAATTATGTCAGCAAGAGATAAAGCAAACAGAGTTCTGATCCATGTTATCCTGATACTGGTATCTATTACCATGCTGGTTCCTTTCTTATGGATGATTCTGACAGCTTTCAAAACTATGACAGAGGCAACCTCTGTCAACCCGTTCGTAATCCTCCCGTCTACATGGAGATGGGACAGTTTTAGAGAAGTAAGCGCAAATATGGATTTCTTACATCTGTATATCAATACCTTACTTCTGATCCTGGGTCGTGTTGTATGTGCGGTTCTGACAGCAACACTGGCAGGCTATGCATTTGGACGTCTGAACTTCAGGGGGAAAAACCTGATGTTCTCTCTGGTACTTTTCCAGATGATGGTGCCTGGACAGATCTTCATTATCCCACAGTACTTAATGGTAAGTAAAATGGGAATGCTCAATACCATTTTTGCCTGGTATTTCCCGGTATTGTTACTGCATTTGGTACATTTCTCCTCAAACAGGCTTATATGGGACTTCCGAAAGATCTGGAAGAGGCAGCACGTCTTGACGGATGTAACATCGGTCAGACCTTCCTGTTCATCATGGCTCCTCTGACACGTTCTTCCATGGTGGCACTGGGAATCTTCACAGCAGTATTTGCATACAAAGACCTGATGTGGCCTTTGATCTGTAACAAGGATGTAATGCCTCTGTCAGCAGCACTTGCAAAAATGCAGGGACAGTACACCAACAATTATCCGCAGCTGATGGCAGCATCTCTGCTTGCATGTATCCCGATGATCGTACTGTATCTGATCTTCCAGAAACAGTTCATTGAAGGTATTGCAACATCCGGTGGTAAGCTGTAAGTTAAAAAAATAAAAAGAAGAATCCGGGAGGTTCGGGACATTTCCCCTGAACTATACAGGCAGAATTTTGTTATACAACTGGAAGGAGAAGAATAACAGAAGGCTGCCTGAAACTGGATATCTGATTGCTGAATCATCTGTAAAGGTGAAAGTCAGGACAAAATCATTAAGATAGAAAAAGGAAGGGGTAATAAAAAATGAAACCAGGAAGTCTTTATGACAGGATATTTGGATTTTTAGGTCGGTTAATTGCATTGAATTTACTATGGATCGTGTGCTCTCTTCCTGTTATTACAGCAGGGGCATCCACCACTGCTTTGTATTATTGTACATTAAAACTCCACAAGGATGGAGATATCCGGGTATTTCATGATTTTTTTAAAAGCTTTAAGCAGAACTTCAAACAGTCAACTCTGATCTGGATCTTGATGGCAGCAGTTGCAGTATTTCTTTATATGGAGAAAGAATCGTTGGTAACTATGCCTGGTTCCATGCCACAGATTTTCAATTACGTGATTCTGACGGTATGTATTCCGCTGATTGCCATTGCACTGTACATATTCCCGACAGTTGCAGCATTTGAAAACAAAACAATGACTTTGATCACAAACGCATTTTATTTTGCGGTTAAACATATAGGTTATGCGATAGCAGTGGCAGTGATCACGATACTGCCAATGACCATGACACTTGTAGATGCAAAACTTTTTCCGGTATATCTGCTGATTTGGCTGATGGTGGGATTTTCCCTGACAGCCTATGCAGATTCCTGGTTTATGTGGAAACTGTTCAAACCGTATTTCAAAGAGGACGAAGAAGAACATCACTATGTAGATACAGAACCGGATCAGTATGCTTTTTAACAAAAAAACAACAAAGAAATGAGAGGTACAGAGTATGGAATGGATTAAGTATCATGAGGCAGAAAAAGTATTTGACCTGAGAACAGAAAACAGCACCTATCAGATGCAGGTAAGAGAGTATGATACTCTGGTTCATCTGTATTATGGATGCCCGGTAGGGGATTCCCTGATTACGGACAGGATTGTATGTGTGGACAGAGGATTCTCCGGAAATCCGTATGAAGCAGGAAAAGACAAAACATTTTCCCTGGATACTCTGCCGCAGGAATATACAGCTTACGGAAACGGAGATTATCGTATCAATGGTCTGGAAGTAGAGCAGGCAGACGGCAGCGACACTGCAAATCTGAAATTTGAATCCTATGAGATCACAAAAGGAAAATACAGCCTGAAAGGTCTCCCTGCAATGTTTGCAAAAGAAGATGAGGCAGAGACATTGGAGATTGTCCTGGCAGACCGTGTCAGCGGACTGAAAGCACATCTTCTCTACAGTGTATTCCCACATCTGGATGTGATCACCAGAGCAGTTCGTCTGGAACAGACTGGTGAGACACCTGTTACAGTAAAGAAAGCAATGTCTATGGAAATGGATTTTGAATATAGAGAAATGGATGCAGTTCATTTCTATGGCAGACATAACGTAGAACGTCAGATGGAAAGAACACATCTGGGTCATGCAAACTGGTCTGTAGGAAGTATTCGCGGCACTTCCAGTCATCATCATAACCCATTTGTAATCCTCTGCGACAGAAACACAGAAGAAACATATGGAAACTGCTATGGATATGCACTGGCTTACAGTGGAAACTTTACATTTGAGACAGAGGTAGATCAGGTAGGACATACCCGTGTGGTAATGGGAATCCATCCATATCATTTCGCATGGACACTGGAAAAAGGTGACACATTTGAAACTCCGGAAGTGATTATGTCATATTCCGCAGAAGGATTTGGAAAACTTTCTCGCATTTATCATGATGCATACAGAAACAACCTGATCCGCAGCAATACGTAGAACAGCCAAGACCAATCCTCGTAAACAACTGGGAAGCTACCTATTTTGATTTTGATGCAGACAAACTGTATCATATTGCAGAAGAAGCCAGGAACATCGGCTTGGATATGTTTGTTCTGGACGATGGATGGTTTGGCAAAAGAGATAATGACTGGTGCGCACTTGGTGACTGGGAAGTAAATGAAGAGAAGATCAAAGGTGGACTTCCTGCACTTGCAGAGAGAATCCACGGACTTGGACTGAAATTCGGTCTCTGGGTAGAGCCGGAGATGATTTCCGAGGACAGTGATCTCTACAGAGAATATCCGGACTGGGCATTGAAGATTCCGGGACGTGCTATGAATCGGAGCAGACATCAGCTCAATCTGGACATTACCAGAAAAGAAGTCCGTGACCATATCATGAACCAGATTTCAAAGTTCTGGATGCATGCAAGGCAGATTATGTAAAATGGGATATGAACCGCAGTGTAGACAACGTATTCTCCGCAGCACTTCCAAAAGAACGCCAGGGAGAGGTTTATCACAGATATGTACTTGCAGTATATGAATGATGGAAAGCCTTGTGCAGAGATATCCAAATCTCCTGTTTGAATCCTGCTCAGGTGGCGGCGGAAGATTTGATGCAGGAATGCTCTATTATTCTCCGCAGATCTGGTGCAGCGATAACACTGATGCTATTGACAGACTGAAAATCCAGTACGGTACTTCTTTCGGATATCCGGTAAGTGCAATGGGGGCTCATGTCAGCGTATGCCCGAACCACCAGTCCGGCAGGATCACACCATTCGAGACAAGAGGAACGGTTGCATCATCCGGTACATTTGGCTATGAACTGGATCTGATGAAGATGTCCGAAGAAGACAAAAAGACAGCCAGAGAGCAGATTCTGAAATACAAAGAAATCGAGCATCTGGTACAGTCCGGAGATTACTATCGTCTGATAAATCCATTTGAAAACAACAACCATGTACTCTGGCAGTTCGTATCCAAGGACAAAAAGAGACAGTTGTATGTGGCGTAAGACTCCACAGCGAAGCTAATCCGTATATCTATCTTTTCTATCCTCAGGGACTGGATGCAGATCTGCATTACGAAGACATTGCAACCGGAAAAGTATACACAGGCGCAGCACTGATGAAAGCAGGACTGCCATTACCACTGACAACAGGTGATTACCAGCCAATCAGATTTACATTTAAGGCAGTGGAGAAATAATTACCGAATCAAATAAGTTATCTGATTCAATTGTAGGTGACTGTTTGAACATAATAAAAAGATGAAAACCAGTAATTAAGTTTATTAATAGCAGATAAGCTTAGTTACTGGCTTTTTTTGTCCTTTGCCATCTATAGATATCAATCAATAAATAATCACAAAATTTTATATGATATATCTTTATAAGATGTTGTAGAATGATGTAAAATAGTCGTAGAATTATAAAAAAACGAGGCAGGTAAAGAAAAATGAAAGAGAAAATCAAAAAAATGCCGGGAAGAATCAGAAATTATTTTTGCTCACATATGAGTGCGCAGGTTACAGTAACAGTAGTATTACTTCTGATTCTGGCAGGTCTGGTCCTTCAGATTTACGTAAAAAATCAATATTTTAATTATCTGCTCAGGAATACCAGATCAATGGAAGAATCCATGATTGAAACATCGACGATTAATATTGATGCAAATCTGAAGGATATCATCAGTGCTGCATGCAATGTAGGAGTAATGAGACATTAAGAGTCTGGTAGAAAACACGGAAGCAGACGGAATACTTCTGGCAAAAGAAAAACTGACATTGGGCAGCAGAATGGATGATATTGCTCATCAGATTGGAAGTGTTGTATCTATTGCGATTGTATCAGATGAAGGTCTGTGGCAGGAGTATGGGGTTTATTGGTACCAGACATCTTCAAAAGGAGTATGGGAAGATGGCAATCTGGATAAACTTCAGGAAATATATGAAAAGACCATGGCACTTCAGAAAGAGAAAGCAAATGTCAGGTACTATGTAGAGACAGATCCTGCTGTTCACAGTCAGTGGCCGCAGATAAGAATGGTACATATTGCAGTTCCGCTGATTGGAAAAACTTACAGTTATTCTCATGTGAAAAATGTAGCGGTCGTATCTTTCGATATGGGAGATATTCTGGAAAAAAGTGCTTTTGACAGAGTAGCTGATAAACCTCTTTCGATTGGATATATTGCAGATGAAAATAACAGAATCATTTACCATCCAAATGAAGAGTACGATGGAATGACAGTGGAAAGTTACAGAAAAACGCTGGACAGTACCGAGAATATCAGCAGATCATTAAAATATTTTGGATGGACAGCATATATTACCACGGATCTTGGAAAAATGCGTGCACAGGTTAACCAGATGTATACCAGAAGCATTTATGTATATCTGTTTTTGTTGTGTATCTGTGGATTTTTATGGCAGTTTACAATACGAAGAGTATTAAAACCAATTGATATTATACGGGATTCTATGCGAAATATTAAACTTTCCAAGAATCTTCCGAAGATAGAAGTAAAGGGAACCAATGAGATATGGCAGTTGGCTGGTTATTATAACGAAATGGCGGAAACTCTGGAACGACAGTACAAGGAAATACGTAGATATTATCGTGAAAAGAATCTTTCTATCCGTCAGAAAAATAAGGCAGAGAAAGAAGCTCTGGAATCACAGATCAATGCACATTTTCTCTGCAATACACTGACTGCGATCAATTATAATGCGATAGATAATGAAGATTATGAGGTAGCAGATCTTCTGAAAAAGCTTTCCAATATGCTTTCATATACATTCTCAAGGAAGCTTGTGTCAGTAAGTCTGGGGCAGGAACTGAGATGGGTAGAGCAGTATCTATATCTGCAGAAGTTCAGGCTTATGGATGTGTTTGACTACGAGATTGAATTTCAGGAAGAATACGGCGAATGGCCATGCTGTAAACTGTTTATTCAGCCATTTGTGGAGAATTCTATCCTTCATGGTTTTGAAGGAAGAGAAAGCGGGGGAATGATCCGTATTACGGGTCACATTGATGGATCCAGATTCCGTCTTTGCATTGAAGATAATGGATGTGGAATGAATGAAGATACAGAGAAACTGATGCAGCAGATTCTTATGGAAAAGCATACTTTGGATTTGGCAGGAACAGGAATCGGGATTCAGAATGTAGTGACAAGACTGCGAATGTATTATGGAGAAGAACTTTCTGTAGTTTTGGAATCAGAACCTGAAAAGGGGACAAAATTTACTTTCTGGCTTCCAATACCAGAGAATCCGGAGAAAGATATAGAGTAAATAAATGTAGCAAAAAAAGTAACAGAGGAGGTCTTTATACATTGAGAATTTTAATTGCAGAAGATGAGCAGAGAACCAGACAGGGATTAGTAAGGGTTTTGCAGAGCCTGAGGGATGAGTATGAGATTGTGGCACAGGCATCTAATGGAAAAGCAGCGCTGGAAATGATTCTGGAACAGAAGCCGGATGTGGTTTTTATTGATATCAAGATGCCGTTTATGGACGGGCTTTCAGTAATAGAAGCTGCCAGAGCTCAGGGAATTAAGGCAGAATTTGTGATTGTAAGTGCATATGCAGATTTTGATTTTGCCAAGCAGTCAATTTCTCTTGGTGTAATAGAGTATCTTCTGAAACCTCTTACAAGAGATGAGGCAGAAGCAGTACTGAAGAAAATTGAGAATAAGATCAGTGGAAAAAATAGCTATTCCCGCAGAAAATCCAGAAATTTGAGAGATAAATATCCGGATGCCCACCCTATGATTCTGCAAGCTCTGGATATCATACAGAGTGGATATGCCGGAAAAATAAGCCAGAAGAAATTGGCAGAAGATCTTGGGCTGAGCCAGGAATATTTCAGTTATCTTTTTGGAAAAAATATCGGAGAAAATTTCAGCACTTTTCTAAGGGAGTATAGAATTGAACAGGCACAGTATATGTTGAGGGAAGAAATATGTGATCAGAGGGATGTTCCTTATCAGGTAGGATTTTCCGATTCTAAATACTTCAAAAAAGTCTTTCGCGAGGTGACAGGAAAGAGTCCATCTGAATATCTGTCAGAAATAAAAGAGTAAAAATATAAGAAATATATGGAAAATATCCTGAAAATCTTAAAATATTTCCTTAATCTTAAAATATTATCCGTACAAAATTCCTTTTTCCATAAAATCTTGGGTTATGCGGTGGAAATTTGAATGGTAAAATATATACAACAAAACAACAGAGAGACGACTTAAAATTGTGCAACTAACCAAAACAAAATTCAACTAAGAAGGAAAAAGGGAGGAAAAACATGAAAAAAACATTATTTACAGCAATATTATTGGCGGCTTCGCTGATGGCGGCATCAACTGTACAGGCAGCTCCGCAGGAAGTTACAATGTGGCATTATTTTGATCAGAAGCCAGAGCAGGAAATGCTCGCAGACATGGTTGAAGAATATAATTCTTTACAGGATGACATTCACATCAATGCAACATTCGTATCCAGAACAGAGTTAATGAACCAGTACACAGTTGGAGCACTTTCAGGAGAACTTCCTGATATCGGACAGGTAGATTCACCGGATATGGAATCCTACATATCTCTCGGAGTATTCGAAGATATCACTGATGATCTAGAATCATGGGGAGAACTGGATCAGTTCTATGATGGACCATTAAGCTCCTGTAAAGACCCTGATGGAAAAGTTTACGGACTTCCACAGAATAGTAACTGTCTTGCACTTGCTTGCAATATGGATCTTCTGAAAGCAGCCGGATATGATCATATGCCGCAGAGTCTTGATGAGTTCAAGGAAATGGTTGCAGCAACAACAGATGCATCCAATGATGTATACGGATTCGCAATGTGTGCAGTATCTACAGAAGAAGGAACATTCCAGATCCTTCCATGGCTGAGATCTGTACAGAATGGAACTGGCGTTAATGTTGATAATATTACTGCTGATTCTGCTGTAAATGGATTACAGACACTTGGAGATTTTGTAGCAAACGGATACATGAGTAAAGAGTGTGTAAACTGGACACAGGCAGATGCATGGAATCAGTCTGCGCAGGAAAGCTGCATTTGCAGAATGTGGAACATGGCATCTGGCACAGACAGATGCAATCAACGGAGCATTTGAATATGACTTTACACTTCTTCCAACAGGCGACGAAGGAACCTCTACATCTACAATCGGTGGTGAGAACTTTGGTGTCTGCAAAGGATCAGAAAACAAAGAAGCATGTGCTAAATTCCTTGAGTGGCTCTGCTCACAGGAAAACGAAGCAAAATGGGCAGCTGTAGGCGGAAAGATTCCTACAAGACAGGATGCGACAGCTGAATACACATTTGAGCAGGATGGATTTAAGGTATTTACAGATGAAATGAATTATGCGCAGGCTCGTGGACCGCACGCTGAATGGCCATCTATTTCTGAAGCGGTTTATACAGCAACACAGTCTGTAATCGTAGACGGAACATCTGCAAAAGACGCTCTTGAAACAGCAGCAGCTAAAATTAATCCAATCGTAGAAGAAACTCCTCTTCCTGAAAGCAACTAAAACTAACAAATAGGGAAGGATGTGGCTTTAATGGCAGCAAAGTCTAGGACTATGGCGCAGCAAAAGACGAAAGAAGCATACTGTTTCATTGTACCTGCATTTATTTATATGATCCTTGTGCTGGGATACCCGATCGTTTATAACATTATTCTCAGTCTTAAGGATGTAAATGTAAAGAACCTGAAATCAGGAACTTCCGTATTTGTCGGATTACAGAACTATATTGATTTATTCCATGATCCGACATTTCTTCTGGTTCTGCGCAATACATTTATTTTTACAATAGCTTGTCTTATTTTCCAGTTTACCATCGGATTTGCATTTGCGATGTTTTTCAATCAGAAATTTAAACTCGCAGGTCCGATCAGAGGCTGATTCTTGTCAGCTATATGATGCCAATGGCAGTAACTGGTCTTCTTGGTAAAAATATCTTTTCCAATGCAGGTCTTATCAATGACCTGCTTGGAAAAATCGGAATCAGCGGTCCGGAATGGCTGGTTAACACCAGCACAGCTCTGATTGCAGTAATTATTATGAACTGCTGGGTAGGTATTCCGTTTAATATGCTCCTTCTTGTATCAGGACTTACAAGTATTTCACCGGATGTATACGAGAGCGCATCCATGGATGGAGCAAACTGGGGACAACGTTTTCTTTTTATAACTCTTCCCCTGATGAAAGAGTCAATTCTTGCAGTACTGATGTTAGGATTTATCTATACATTCCGTGCATTTGACCTGATGTATATCATGACAGCCGGAGGTCCGTTGAATTCAACAGATGTGCTGGGAACATATTCTTATATGTTATCATTTACACAGTTTAACTTTTCAAAAGGTGCGGCAGTTGCAATGGTACTGTTTGCATGCCTGTTCCTTATTGGTCTGTTCTATCTGAAACTGTTATCAAAGAAGAGGAGGAAGGCTGATATGGATGAATATGACAGGTGCTGAAAGGCAAAAGTAGATCAGAAATTCGATATTTGCACTTCTTATTGCATTTATCTTTCTTATTTCCGATTTACTGGCTGATACAGATTTCATTTAAGTCAGATGCAGAAACATTTGGAAAGGTTCTTACCTATTTTCCACATGATTTCACCTTTGAACCGTGGCTGGAAAACTTAACAGATAAAACGTTTCTGATATCTTTGAAAAACAGTTTTCTTAATGGACTTTTGACAATGGCAATTGCTCTGGTACTCGGTGTCCCGGCAGCATATGGAATGGGAAGATACAGAGTAAAAGGTGGAAATGTTTTCCTTCTTACATTTCTGATTTCACAGATGCTTCCTCCATCCCTGACATTGACCCCAATGTATCTGATTTTCAGTAAATTGGGCTTTCTTGGAAATCATCTGACAGCTCCGGTTGCGATTGCAGCCAGTTCTATACCGTTTGTAATCGTAACATTGAGACCTTATTTCAGAAGTATTCCGGTATCATTGGATGAGGCCGCAAGACTGGATGGATGCGGATCGGTAAAAGCATTTCTTATGGTTATGCTTCCGGCAGTAAAAACAGGAATTATTACTATTATGGTTATTTCATTCCTGAACGGCTGGAATGATCTGGTATATTCAATGACATTTAATGTTGCAGAGATAATGAGACCTTTGACAGCGAATATTTATAAATTCCAGAGTGCATATGGTACAAGATGGAACTGTATCATGGCTTATGGTGCAATACTGGTACTTCCGGTAATTCTGATGTTTATTTTCTTACAGAAATATATTGTAGGCGGTCTTGTCGCAGGTGCGGTAAAAGACTGATAAAATAAAGCTATTATTTATATTATAAACAAGTTCAGCGGATTAGAACAAAACAGATAAAACTGCAGTTCCAATTCGCTGAAACTCCATTAAGAATGAAAAGGAGAAGGCAGAAATGGCAAATCAGGAAGAAGTAAGAGACGTATATGGGTATTTTGAGCAAAAAGGAAATGCGCTGTGCTACCGTTATGAGGCTGAACGGGTAAGAATTGAGCCGTGGGGTGCTGACAGCCTTCGTGTACGTGCATGGAAAACAGCAGAGATGGATCCGGCAGACTGGGCATTGATCAAACCAGAGAAGGAAATCACACCGGAAATCGAAGTTCGCGAAGACGGAGCAACGATCCGTAATGGTAAGATCCGTGCAGAGATTAATCTGATCGGTAAAATTGCATTTTATAATCAGAAAGGAGAACTTTTACTGGATGAGTATGTCCGCAACAGAAAAGATATGTTCGGAAATACCTGCAGTTCTCTTGAAGTAGAAGCCAGAGAATTTAAGCCTATCACAGGTGGGGATTACAGACTGACAATGCGTTTTGTTTCCACACCGGAGGAGAAAATATATGGTATGGGCCAGTATCAGCAGCCATACTTGATGTAAAGGGAGCTGATCTTGAACTGGCACACAGAAATTCACAGGCAAGTGTTCCGTTCATGCTTTCTAGTCTTGGATATGGATTCTTGTGGAATAATCCGGCTGTAGGACGTGTAAATTTTGGCAAAAATATTACAACATGGGAAGCATTTTCTTCCAAGAAACTGGATTATTGGATCACAGCAGGTGACACACCGGCCGAAATCGAAGAAGCTTATGCAAATGCAACAGGCAAAGTTCCGATGATGCCGGAATATGCAATGGGATTCTGGCAGTGCAAACTTCGTTATCAGACACAGGAAGAACTTCTTGAAGTAGCAAGAGAATATAAACGCCGTAACCTCCCGATTTCTGTAATAGTTGTTGACTTCTTTCACTGGCCAATGCAGGGCGAATGGAAATTGACCCAACATACTGGCCGGATCCGGATGCAATGATCAAAGAACTGAAAGATATGGGGAATTGAACTGATGGTTTCCATCTGGCCGACAGTAGATTACAGAAGCGAGAATTTCAATGAAATGAAGAGTAAAGGTCTTCTGATCCGCGTAGATTCCGGATATCCGATATCCATGGATTTTCAGGGAAATACACTTCATTACGATGCAACTAATCCGGAAGCACGTGAATATGTATGGGAAAAAGCAAAGAAGAATTATTATGATAAAGGTGTAAAAGTATTCTGGCTGGATGAAGCAGAACCGGAATATACAGTTTATGATTTCGAGAATTATCGTTATCATCTCGGACCGGATATTCAGGTTGGAAATATTTATCCTGTTATGTATGCAAAGACATTTTTGATGGAATGAAAGCAGAAGGACAGGAGAACATTATCAATCTTCTCCGCTGCGCATGGGCCGGTTCACAGAAATATGGTGCACTGGTCTGGTCCGGAGACATCAAATCTTCCTTCCCGAGTATGAAAAATCAGGTTGCAGCAGGTCTTAATATGGGAATTGCAGGTATTCCGTGGTGGACAACAGATATCGGCGGATTTTTCGGAGCAAATATAAATGATCCGGAATTCCATGAACTTCTGGTCCGTTGGTTTGAATATGGATGCTTCTGTCCGGTTATGAGACTTCACGGATATCGCTGGCCGCTTCAGCCTCAGTATGGTACAACTGGTGGAGCTACATGTGTATCAGGAGCACCAAATGAGGTATGGAGTTACACAGATCAGGTTTGTGAGATTCTGTCAGATTATTTGAGATTAAGAGAGCGCATGCTTCCATATATTACAGAATTGATGGAGGAGGCTCATGAAAAAGGAACTCCTGTTATGCGTCCGCTGTTCTATGACTTCCCGGAAGACAAAGAAGTTGGAATGTAGAGACAGAGTATATGTTTGGACCAAAAGTTCTGGTAAAACCGATCACAGATGCAGATGCACGTGAGACAGATGTATATCTTCCTGGTGGAGCCTCCTGGACAAATGCATGGACAGGTGAAACCTTTGAAGGTGGACAGAAAGTACATGTGGCAGCACCGATCGAGCAGATTCCATTGTTTACAAGAGATGGTTACAAACTGCCGATGAAATAAAGAAGTTTAAAGATCAGGAGGGTGTCGCAGAATTATCGAGGGATAATTTTCGACACCCTTTTAAAGAACATTTAACCGTGTCACCGCTGATCCAAATGGATGATAAAGGAGAAGAAAAAATGGGAAAAGCAGCAAATTCAAGTATTTCTCTTAAACAGATTCATGTTACAGATAATTTTTGGAATAAATATGTGCATCTGGTAAAGGATGTGATTATTCCTTATCAGTGGGATATTCTGAATGATAAACTGGAAGATGTAGAAACCAGTCATTGTATAGAAAATTTCAAAATTGCAGCAGGAGAAAAAGAGGGAGAATTTCAGGGCGCGTATTTCAGGATACGGATGTTGCAAAATGGCTGGAAGCAGTTGGTTTTGTGTTAAATTATGAAAGAGATGAAAAGCTGGAAGAATTGGCTGATGAGACGATTGAACTGATCGGACGTGCACAGCAGCCGGATGGATATTTAAATACATATTTTACGATCAAAGAACCGGATGGACGATGGAGTAATCTTATGGAAGGTCATGAGCTTTATACAGCAGGGCATATGATCGAGGCAGCAGTAGCATACTATGAAGCAACCGGAAAACGTAGATTCCTGGAAATTGTATCAAAATTTGCAGATCTTGTCTGCCAGACTTTCGGACCGGAAGAGGGAAAAATCCATGGATATCCGGGACATCAGGAAATAGAACTGGCACTTGTAAAGCTTTACCGTGTAACACGTGAGAAAAAATATCTGGATCTGGCAAAATATTTCATAGATCTGAGAGGTACTGGCAAAAATTATTTTCTGGAGGAGGAAAAGAGACCGGGACATAAGCGTATTTTTCCGGATTTTGTAAATTATGATACCATGTATGCGCAGGCACATAAACCGGTAAGAAAACAGAGGACAGCAGAAGGACACGCTGTAAGAGCAAACTATATGTATTCTGCAATGGCAGACCTGGCATATGAATATCAGGATAAAGAATTACAGCAGGCATGCCGAAACTTGTGGGATAATATGGTGCACAAAAGAATGTATATTACAGGAAGTGTTGGATCTTCTGGATTCTTGGAACGATTTACAACAGATTATGATCTGCCAAATGACAGCAATTATTCTGAGACATGTGCTACGATTGCACTTGCTATGTTTGGAAAGAGAATGGCAGATATGGAGAAGGATGCTTCTTATATGGATGTAGTGGAACGGGCTTTATATAATACACTTTTATCAGGCATAGCTATGGATGGAAAAAGCTTTTTTTATGTAAATCCTCTGGAAGTATGGCCGGTAAGCTGTATGCCGAGAACTTCACGCGAACATGTGAAACCTGTCAGGCAGAAATGGTTTGGTGTTGCATGCTGCCCGCCAAACATTACCAGAACATTGGCATCTCTTGGACAATACATCTATTTCCAAGAAGAAAATGAAATTACGTAAATCTGTATGTTGCAAATGAAACAGAAGTTACACTTAATGGAGTTCCGTTCAAAATTACGTTAAAAGGAAATTTCCCATGGGAAAACAAGATGACAGTTTCTGTAGATGGTGTGCAAGAAACTGAGGCGATGATCGCATTCAGGGTTCCGGCATATGCAGAGAATTTCAAATTTGAGAAACGGTAAAGAAGAGAATCTGACAGAAGACCATGGATATATTAAAATTTCCGGAAAAATGTATAAAGAAACATTTGAAATAAGTTTTGATGCAGAGCCAGTATTTGTTCATGCAAATCCACAGGTAAGAGTTGACAGTGCAAAAGTGGCAGTAGTAAAGGGACCTCTGGTTTACTGTGTGGAAGAAGCGGATAACGGGGAGAATCTTTCTTCTGTTATGGTTAATACTGATCAGAAGATTGAAGAAACATATGATGACGAACTTCTGGAAGGATGCAGTGTACTCCATATAACCGGCAAAAAAATTCAGAGAAGGGTTGGAATGAAGGAATATTGTATCAGAACAGAAAAGTAGAACTGGAAGATGTTAAATTGACACTGGTACCATATTGTTATTGGGGAAATCGTGAAAATGGAGAAATGCTTGTGTGGATGAAGGAACTTTTTTTATATGTAATTCGCTGATAAAATAAAGGAAAAATAAAAGGAGATCACAGAAAAATATGTGGTCTCCTTTTGGTCTGTTCAGTATTTGTTTGATTATAGGCTGACAATTATTTTTTCTTTTTTGGAATTATGCTCCGGTTCCGGATTCATCCCGTCGATTATATGCTCGATCATCATCTTTTTTACATAAACATCAAAGCTTAACAGACAGATAAAGGAAAATCTTTTCAGGTTCGCCTGATCTTCTTCATCTGCGTCCCCGAAAGTATCCTGTGCTGTTTTGTATTTGCGCAGAAGGTCTTTTTTCAGGGATTCAATCTGTTCCTTTTCCATGCTGAAAACTTCATTATAAATATAAGTCATATCTTCCCAGTCATGGATTTAAAATATTCCTGCGTGATTGGTGTGAGCAGAGTCTGGATATCATTGATGGAAAGAATATTCTTGAAATAGTAAATAAAAATCAGCATCAGCACATGTTCTTTGGAATAACGTTTCTTCTCAGGCGGGGGAAGGAGCTTATTCTTTGCATAATTGTTGATCATAGTCTTGGTGAGAATCTTGTCGTCTGCGTAACGTTTGGAAGAAACGAGCTGTTCTTCCATAAAGGTTGTTACCTGATCCATATATAAATCAATATTTGGGATGTCTTCCGGTTTAATATAGTCAATCCTGGATACACTTTCCAGAATGCTGTTTATCATGTCTTTATCATCGATTGTCATCTTTTATCACCTCTGTTCCTTATTATATAGTTTTAAATACTACTTGTAAATGTTTTTTTTACTCATTACAGAATTTATATCCGCTTGAATAACTGCGCGTCGCATTCTCGTTACTTTAGCCTGCAAATAAAAAGTCAATACTAAAATTGAAGAAGTTAAAAAACTTTACAGGTTAAAAATTAGGCATTAAAATAAGGCCACCACAACCAGTGCTGGT